>Ga0123353_10010775_pt1 | contig 12788 bp, 5 predicted proteins | sample TergutLab28metaG_3_FD_92763 | JGI IMG/M metagenome (GOLD analysis project Ga0123353, IMG submission 92763) | Labiotermes labralis P3 segment gut microbial communities from Petit-Saut dam, French Guiana - Lab288 P3 | ecosystem: Host-associated > Arthropoda: Insects > Digestive system > Gut ...
ACAGGTGGCGGACGCTTGTGAGTGTGGTAATGAACCTTCGGGTTCCGTGAAATGCGGGGAATTTCTTGACTAGCTGCAAACCAGTTAGCTTCTCAAGAAGGACTCTGCACCATGGAGTAAGTACGCGAACGCTCCTAAAAGTCACTTTGTATTCTGAGAGCAAATAGAATGGATAAAATACTGAGCTTTTAAATATTAAGTTCTCTGACATATTTCTTTACCAATTTGCTTGAAAAGGTTAGACACAAAACTCGACAAACCTGTTACGGAGTTGTTTTATGAGACAGAGTGCCTTTAGCACAGTCCCATGAAATATACGGATAGAACAACCTGCGCATCGTTAGCGCAACCCTTCAGCTGTCTCATTATGGATGTTTCATGAACGTTGTTAGTGAAAAGGAGCCATTATCGCGCTGTGCTATCGCCGTAATGGAACGTTCAGTTTATCCCTTTCAAGCACAGTAATAACATATCACTTGCACGTTGTTTCTTTAGTGTGCTTATTGCAATGGATCTATGAAGAACATAAAGAAGACACTTGCACTGTCAGTTTGAATCCCTTCAATGCTAAATTATAAAGAATGACTTGGCTTATCACGGATTGGAAAATGTTGCAGAGTAATAGCTAGAGTTGTCTATAAAGAAAATAAAGCCCTCGAGACAGAATACATGTAGTTGCCTGAGAGAGAGAGGGACTCTAGAGACAGCTCAGCAGAATATGTGTATGTCTGCCCGGTCTAGAACTAACATCATTAATATCCCTCGGTGTCAACTTATACGGAACTTTGTATCCATTTTAATCTGTTATTCCATATTGTTTCAGTTCGCCGCTGTTTCCATTCCATATTGTTTTACTGTGCTGCTATTTCCATTCTGTTTTCTTTTACTGCACTGCATGTCCAATTTGCATCCCGATGCTTTTGGTTTGAATTAATATTCTGTCTTTTCTCCACGAAAACTGTAAGAGCGTGCTTTGAACTCATATGTGTGTTCTTCGAGTTGGCGCAATCGGTTACACTTATGACGTGTGTTCGGGAAGTGCCCGGTTCGAGTCTCGGACTTAAAAAAACATTCTGACTGCGGTTTTTGTGGTCTTCCACAGTCTCTTCAGGCAAATGTGAAATGACTGCAGGTTAGAGAAGAGAACTGCGCTGTCCTGGATTATAACGCAGCGAGTAGTTTTAATTTCTTACCGACGTTTCGGGACAGCCTATCGGTCCCATCTTCAGGGCTTAAGAATCTTGGATTGTTAACCCTGAGGACGGAACCGATAGGTTGCCCCCAAACACCGGTAACAAACTACCACTACTTGCTGCGTAATAATCCAGAATGGTGCAGTTCTCAGCTACTTCGCGGCAGAAGCTTCAAATCACGACTGCGGGTTAGGTCGCAGTTGTGACCTTCCACAGTCTGCTACTTCGTTTTTTATCTTGCGACTCGACCCTATTTTCTAAAATACAGAAAAAATGTTTGAGTACAATAAAAATGAAAATTCAAACTTCGCACGTTGCCCAGGTAGCCTGTTCATGGTTTGTACGATATCACAATAAAGTGCCATTATATAGCACTGACCTATTGGTCTTTGTAATGAAGACGCATTGTGTTTGATCTGCGGAAGGAACTGCGTTTTGAAATATCGTAGCTTGAATATCAGGCTTCAGTCCTGCACTTTAAAGCAAAGACAGACTGTTCCTGTACTTAATTAAGCGCCACCCTATGAATATATATTGAGAAGTGGACGTACGGCCCATCGTATTTTTAACTTGGGTACTGGATGAAGTTGGTTAGTTACTTTCAGGTCGCGGCCACTTTATCCCAGGGGAAGAGCCCTCGATAACCACCAAGTACACGTCGGACGCTGGATAAGTTCCAGAACCGTTCTGCACGTTTGCCGAATAGACAAATCTCTGGTCCGTGCCGGCAGACGAACCAAATTGTGTCCCACAGTGCATTTATGTGTTTCGTGTTACTGTCTGAATACTAAGTGACTGTTTCTCCAAACATCACTGACTAGCTGATCTTTACAATGGACGGCCTTAATCAAATGCGGCTAGTTGCACTTGCGAACTTTCCAGTGAACAGGCTTCTGTCGCAGATGAAGATACTGCATCATCTGCTTTGCATAGCCTGGACTGACAGGGAGGAGTTTTATATACTGTACATATGTACTGTACATATATACTGTACATATGTACCATTGCAAATATTATTTATTATACTTAACCTTGTCCAAATGTAAATATTGATGAACATGTATAGTTGATACAGGCCTAGATACTGGGCACAAGTCCCGCCACCCTCTCTGACCACACTCACTGTTTAATAAGATCTAGTCACTAGATCTGTGTTGCATGAACAATGGGGGTGGGAGTGGGGGGCGGGGGAGGGTGACGGCGGTGGCTGAATACCGAGACGGGCAAGCAAACTGCCTGACTCACAGTTGAAGAATGGCTTGGAATAAAACAGTACTGTCTAAGTGATGTTTTGATTAGTGACAAGCGCGTCATAGTACCTTTGCCCTTACATTCAGAAGTCTGACAGCATTTTTTAAATCCTGATAATTTAATTACGCTTCTCACTGGCTACTTTTTATAATTTGCGGTTTCATCTTTATAAAGGTCACGGTAAGACAAGAGAGTAAAACGTTTTGCGTGGGAATCTCAAAGGGAAGGAACCTCTTGGAAGATCTGGGCGAAGACGGGACGATACTATTAAAATTATTGCTAAGGAAATATGGCGTGAGGGCATGGACAGGAAAAATTTACAGCGGAGTGGGATCCCAGGATGTTCTGGACAGGACCATGACACTTATGTCTTCAAAAGACGGGGGGGAATTGCTGGTTAACAGGGCGGGTGTTGTTTGTCGTAAAGGAGGCCTACCCTTCTTCTTTTTCTTCTTCTTCTTCTTGTAGTTAGTCACTCATTTTTTTTTCAGAAAACAATTTACTGTAACATGAAATCCCTTTTGACATACTCACTGACTACAGCGTTTACACACCACAGTCCTGTACGGTGTGTACTGTTGTGCATTATGCAGCTATTACATGGACCGCTATAGCTACATAGCATCTTGTTCCTCCCAAACGTCTGTACCCATCCACCAGAGTACAAGTTTTCATAACGCAAACACCATGGTGTGAATTTTCAACTCGTGATAACCTCATCTCACTTAAAGAGTTTTGCTTTAAATCTTGCTGTCATGAATCTGGTAGACGCAAGCTGGTTACACCAGTAAGCTGTTTCTCTCTGATGGTGACTAAAAGATATGGGACTTAGGGAATTTCCTGAAAGTTTGCCTCTTCATTGCCGTTTTAGAAATGATACTTCCAGTGTAATTATTCTATTCGAGGTGCCCCTCCCCCTTTCCCTCATTAAAATGTCTCACCTTCTGTCCTTATGACGATCTTGTACGTACGAGTGGTCCAGATTGCAAGATGAATTATTTCTACCTTGAAGTTGGAGACAAATGGGTACACTGAGACACGGGGTCATAACCCAGAGTCTTTTGTGGTGATAATTGGCGGCGTTGTGTAAGGAGCGCCGTATCTTGATGGCCGGAACACTGGAACTGTGCAAGGCGCGCACTGTCTCGACAGCCTGAACAGTGGGATCGTGGCTTCACGTCCCGCTAGAAGTTTTTCTGTGTTTTTTCTGCGTAGACTGTCTTATCATGGGCCCCTCTGTCTTCACAGGAGTCCCAACAGTTACCGTACATGGGAAGCAGAATGATTCCTAAATTGGAACATGCTAAATGGAGTAACGTCTACAGCCGACGGTATTAATCCAATAATACGGTGGTATTGGGCGTGACGCCATGAAGTATTGTAGAATTTACCATCTTGCTCAAATGCCAGACTACTCAGTGCTGAATGAAGTAATATTCCTAATTGCCGTCGTTAAATATCAAGTTTCATAATAGATTTGTTAATCTTAGGTGTAAGTCAAGTGTTGGACCTGTCCTTGAAAATCTGCCAAATTTTGAAACAACCTGTTACTTCTGACGTTTTGAAGTAACCTGTTACTACCGACATTTCTCCCACTTCATGAACTTATGTATTTCCGCAGTATTGACCGGTTGAAATGTTTGTTGTGCAATGAAGCGTGTTGTTTGTTGGAGTATTTATTTGGCTGCACTCCTTTTAAAGCTAATGCAAGAACTTAACACTGCGCATCCAATGCCACGTCCATCTGTTAAAGTGGCCAACTATATAGTGCAATTAGCAACTCTGACGTCCAGTTTATACTATATAATTTTCTGTAATTTTAGAGAAGGATCTGCTTAACAAGGGATCTCCAACAGATCCATGTAAGTTTACGTTAGTCTCTCGTGTCATGTTTTCTATGTCCCTTACTGCTTCTGTTTTTCATGGCTACATCCTTGATCAAATTCCGATTTACCGAAACTCTGACATATCTGGGAAATATGAATTACGCGACTTGCCGGTGAAGCAGGAAACTTCCCTTCGTACAATGGCAATAAAATACGAGTACATGGCTGATTTGTCGTGTTATCACCTAGCCTATTATTTTCGGTAGCAACGCCAAATGGTAATTGTTATTAGATATGCCCATTTCCTTTGTCATTAAGGAACTCTACATTTTATTCATGCAGCATGTTCTGTGACTCTCACAATTAATATCATTTACTTCCATAAGGATATTAACCGTTTGGTGTTCGTAAGGGAGACGCAGATCTTTATTGTGAGGGAAGTGTTGAATTTTTACGGACCATATATATATATATATTCACTGCATTTATCAAAACTTAACCCCTTGTTGTAAAGTCCACCAAGTTATCAGTCCAAAATATGACATTCATAATTAATCATAAATTCAAAATTCTGCCACTCTTCTCAGTATTCATTATTTACCTTTCCCCCTTACGATGGTTCATAAAGCTTAAAACCCAGTGTGAATTATATCCGTGCCGGCGAGCATTGCTTAGACCGTGAATTATGCCCATGTGCGAAATGGATGTCCCAAGCCGTCGCCCTGGTTACCTACCCCAGATTTCTTCTTCCCTTTCGTGCTACAAACGAACATAGACAACTGCTCCTACAGGAACTTCATGGCGGTAGGATAAATTGTTTGTTTATTTCTAATTTTGGTGTTTTCTTTGTTTGCCATTCTTTATTACCATTTTGCTAAGTTTACATAAGCATTTTGTTTTCTCCAAACATTTTTCTTCTACCCTGACATATCTTTCTTATGTGGAAGAATGTTGGTCCTAGCGCACAGTGTTTATGTGTTACGACAAAGTACCCTCTTCAGACAGAGCACGAGAGAGTGTGTTACGCTCTGTTAAGGCCCCTTGTGTATTGAATCCCGGTCTCTAAAAGCAGTTACATTTTGTATTCTACACAGAACCATATCAAATCTGTCAGGTCAAAGACGTGAAGCGTGTGTGAGAGGATAAAAAATGTACACTGAGTTTTGGTACAGAAGCCTTAACTTAGGATTCTTCTGCGAAGGACTAGGAGAATAGTGAACGATATTACGAATTTGTTTCTCTATGTAGAATTAACGTTAAATGCTTGTTTATTTCGCATCATTGAAGAATTCCATGTTTATGAAAACAGAGCATTTTCCCTAACTGTATTTCGTATTGTCTCGTCTGGTCGCTGTAGATGATTTTGTGTACGAGTATTTTAGTCTCAGGGAAAGATATACATCTCTTTATTTTGGAAGAAAAGTACCCTGACGTGGTGCCACTTTATCGATGTACCCCTCATTAACATAAAAGTTTGTAATGAGTTGATTGTAAATTGCACAAAACTGGAAGTATCGAAGAGAATGATGATGACTTGCAGCAAGACATTTGAAGGATGTATTTAGTTGTATGATAGATGGATTCTATGCTCCAGTCCTATGAGTTGCAAACTCTCCCCCCTGAGTCACTTCATCTAACCCCAAAACAGATTTTTTTTTTTGTTTGCGGGTTTCGTCGTTGACGATGTTTCACTCTGCTTACCCCGCTGCAGACTTCGATGAAAAAGCTCCACACACGCCTGTAAGAGGACTGTGCAGAAGCTGACCACAGTCGCTACTCTCACGTAAGTCTGACATGTTGAATATCGATCTGACATTGCTCCAGTCCCTGTGGTGGCTACATCAGAATTTACTATGAGTAGTTCAGCAATTTGTGAATCGAATTTAGTACAGTTTTGGGTTTGCAACTCTAAGCATTTTTAAGTTTTAAGGTTCGTATGACGAGAAATATTAAATTAGGTCGCCCGGAACGTATTGGCCTGTAGACTGATAAGTAGCAGAATACATGATATCGCATTTACCAGGGGAGTACATTATCTGGTTACGCTATTAAGACATTCAGTGATGGTTTACAGCAGTGAATGCAACAGGCGGGTCTCGACCATTTTCGAAAACACTTAAATTATGCTCCCCGTCCACAGACAGAATGACAACTTTTTGAGTGGTTTAATGTACGTCGCCCTTCATCCGCATGAAACAGGTATGGCTAATAAAAATGTGTCTGAATAAAACCTATAACAGAGTCGGGGTAGACAAGTATTTGTCTAACATGTTTCCTATTAGTTATGTTTTGAAACGAGGAGATGCTTTATCTCCATTGATTTTCAACTTTGCTTTAGAGTATGCCATTAGGAGGGTTCAGGTAAACCAGGATGGCTTGAAATTTAATGGTACACATCAGCTTTCGGTTTATGCTGATGTTAATATATTGAGTGGAAGCGTACATACTGTGAAGAAAAACACTGCAAATTTGTTATTCGGTAGTAAGGAGATTGGTCTAGAAGTGAATGCTGATAAAACTAAGCATAAGGTCATGTTTCGAAATCAGAATGCAGGACGAAGTCAAAACATAAAGATTGATAATAGTTCTATTGAAAGTGTGGAAGAATTTAAATATTCGGGAACAAACTTAACAAATTAAAATTCTATTCAGGAAGAAATTAAAAGCAGAAGCAGTCAGGGAATGCTTGCTATCATTCGGTATAGAATCTTTTGTCTTCCAGTTTGCTATCTAAAAATTTAAATATTGAGATATACAAAAATATAATTTTGCCTGTTGTTTTGTGTGGGCGTGAAACTTGGTCGCTCACATTGAGGGAGTAATGTACGCTGAGGGTGTTTGAGAGTTGGGTATTAGGGACAATATTTGGACCTAAGAGAGATGTGGTAACAAGGGAGTGGAGAAAACTACATAATGAATAGCTTAATGGTCTGCACTCCTCACCCAATATTGTTTGGGTGATCAAACCGAGAAGAATGAGATGGGCGGCACATGTGGCACGTATGGGGGAGAGGAGAGGCGTATACAGGGGTTTGGTGGGGAAATCTGAAGGTAAGAGACCACTTGGAAGACCCAGGCGGGATGATAATATTAAGATGGATCTTAAGGAACTGGAATGTAAGGGCATGGACTGCATCGATCTGGCTCAGGATAGGTAGAGGCTGCGGTCACTTGTGAATACTGTAATGAACCGTCGGGTTCCATAAAATAGGGGAATTTCTTGACTAACTTAGAACCGGTTAGCTTCTCAAGGACTCAGCTCCACGGAGTGAGTAAGTGAGTGAGTGAGTAAGTAAGTAAGAAAGTAAGTAAGTAAGTAAGAAAGAAAGAAAGAAAGTAAGTAAGTAAGTAAGTGAGTGAGTGAGTGATTAAGTAAGTAAATAGTGAACGTCGCCAGCAGATCTAAATGTAGTTGACTATATTTGAGACGTCATTCAAAATTCGTGGGCACACATTGAATATTGGAGACTTTAGATTGGGAGGGGTGAGCAGATTACGGAGTGATAATGCCCAAAATCTTGCTTACTCTTTCAGATTTAATTGCGATCTAATAATAGCAGTACAAGCCCATGCTATTCATAATTTCATGGCATAAAAATCTGCACATTTATTTAAAAGTTGTACGACAAATACTGGAAATCCGTCCATTGACGTCATTTTTTCTTCAAAACGGGTGGAAGGAATAAAAATGAAATTGTAATTAAACATGATATTAATTTAGCGATACTAGTAATTAATTAGCATTAACTTTAGCCTCAATCGCCCAAGAAAAAATAAATATTTCTTGAAAAAATAATAATTTTACCGTTAATAACTGGTTGGCTGCCCACGCAGGGTTTTGAGGTTTTCAAATGGCTCTTTTCCTAATAAAAATGTCTCTAAACTGCTTTATTGTATTATTAAGGCTGAAAATCCAGTCATGAGAATTTGTGCCACTACTTTCACGTTCAAAAACGGAATTTTGTCCTCAAAGTGTATTTCTGTGAGTCTCATCGTTCTAAGAAATGAAGACGATTACTTCACTAAATAGTATCGAATTTTGTGTCCTTTGGATTGAGCCTTACCGTTACCTGTCAGGTAGAAAATGGAGTTGTAAAAAGTAATTTAGATTAATTTTACCTTTAAAAGTGTTAAAGCGCGTTTCGAACCATCAGGAACTTGACGTCGTTCGAACAATTTGTGTTCATTGGCACGAAAGTTATTTTTGCGAGAGCACCTTGTAAATGAGGACAATCGGCTTGTCGCTTTATTTACAGGTAAAGAAGCTTAGTTCGTCCTTCATCTGCTTCAGCACTAGACGTGTGACAAAGAAGGCCTCAAGGCCTGACACCGTTTTAATTCTGAAAGACGCCGTACAGCAGTGAACAATCCTTCTTTACATGTCAGTGCGGCACAGTTAGGTGACTTGGTCATTACAGATTGCATCACGCTTTGTCGTGTTTGTATCATTGGAACTAACCAACCAACCAACCAACCAACCAACCAACCAACCAACCAACCAACCGACCAACCGACCGACCAAACAACCAACCAACCAAACAACCAATCAACCGACCAAACAACCAATCAACCTACCAACCGACCAAACGACCGACCGACCGACCTACCATCCAACCAAACAACCAACCAACCAACCAAACAACCAATCAACCAATCAACCGACCGATCAACCAACCAGTCAACCAACCAACCAACCAACCAACCAACCAAACAAACAAACAAACAAACAATCAATCAACCAACCGACCAACCGACCAACCGACCAACCGACCAACCGACCAACCGACCAACCAACCAACCGACCAACCAACCAACCAACCAACCAACCAACTAACTAACTAAGGCTGACCTAAGGTATATTTAGGCTAACTGGAAGCAGAAATTTTGAGATTTGAAATTGGGAGATTTTAAATTCTGACTGCAATGAGGGAGTATTATTGTTTTGTGGGATGTTGCGCTGTATTATTGGACAGATACGGACCAACGTTTCGGGAAACTCTACCTCCATCTTCAGGGTAGAAGAATCACCTCCGAAAGGTTAGTACCCTTCTACCAAACCGCACGGTGTCGCACACTATAATAGAGTAAATTTCCCAGTCACTGACTTATCTTTCGTTTGTTATTCAGTAAATGATCACACAATTAGAAAGGATCAGTAGGCGGAGTTGGTTTGCATGTTTGGTGTGGCTCGTTGATTAATGGTCTGCCTGCAATGGCATGAGGCGACATGTTGGTAGCAAGCCGGTACGACATCAAAACACAAGAAGTATGTCGAGAAATCCAACATTGGTCTTTGTCATCCTGTTATTTCGTTTAGTATATCAGAGGATGTTCCCCATTAAACTTCGGTATTATTATTATTATTATCATCATTATTATATCATCATCAACATCATCATAATCATCGAGGACAATAGTCCCGCATCCTTCAGTCACTGATACGGAAAGATGGTCTGTGTACGACACTTTGTTCTTACTTGTTACACTTAAAAAAAAACGCCCTGTAGAGCATAGCTCGTACTCAAAAAACGCCCTGTAGAGCATAGCTCGTACTCAAAAAACGCCCTGTAGAGCATAGCTCGTACTCAAAAAATAATAAGAAATGGGCTGCTCAGCAAATTAGTCGCATTTTAGGAAACCTGAATATTCATTACCGCGTTCACAACAGCGCATCAAAAGGTCCTGTCCTCAGCCAGATCCATCCAGTCCACACACTGTAAACAATTTTGCAAGAAAAATATGGACATTGACGTCACTACCGTTTTGGTAACTTACAGAATTTTGGCTATGCCTCTGTCGTACGTGCTATATATATATCGCTAATCAAATCCAGTGTGATTTCTTCATCCTAGTAGCATTTTGTAAAAAATTCAAATTATGAAACTTGTCCTCCCATTACTGGCCTCTCTCTTACTCTTCAGATGCCCTTCAATTTTTTACGCACGTACCATAGATTTAGCTGCACATTGTCCGTCTTCTTCAGTGGCAGAAATTTCTTTTGTCTCACATCGAAAACAGTTTAACAGAAACAATGCCTTAAACACTTCCTATCAATTGAAGAAGTAATGGCGCTGCTATAACATTGCGATCACAGGGAATCTGAATGTTTCAGGTGTAATGTTATGATCATTGGCTATCTGAATGTTTCAGATGTAATGTTACGATCACAGGCAATCTGAATGTTTCAGGTGTAATGTTACGATCATTGGCTATCTGAATGTTTCAGATGTAATGTAACGATCACAGGCAATCTGAATGTTTCAGATGTAATGTTACGATTACAGGCTGCCTGAGTGTTTCATGTGTAATGTTACCATACAGCTATACTATGAAGAATAAGAATTACTTGTTAATACCAGTCAGTGATACCAGTCTGACACTTGAAACTGGCTTCGTAAGCTGCAGATGACTACAGTGTCAATTTGTTGTGATGCTTTATGTAGTGTTTAGTGACACGTGACACCGTAGGTACCGAGTGCTACATTTGTTAATGGATAATGAATTGAAAGGATATTGTAGGAAGCGATCCTAGCCTACTGTGAGGCCATACGACTGCATCTTCCTGAAAAAATAAGTAAATCTACGAAGTACCTCAGAATAATTGGTCTATGGCCGAGTTTTCAACCAGCGGCCTACAAATGCGTACCCTCTTTCGACATTTTACGAAAAACCAATGATATCAGAGTGGCAAGAAATAACAGGCTGTAATTTGATCCTGACGATGATAATTATGTCAGTTTTTTGGTTTATGAAACAGTTACAATCGAGAAGGACCAATAGACGCTCGGAATGAATTGGAACAATAGCACAAGTTACCGGCAAATGCGGTGTCTAGGGTCGTCGGTCATAAGCGGCATTCCGGTTAGCGTGAATCGTGCCTGGAAACGCCCCAAACCATCCTGTGTTTAGCACGATATTTGCTCAGTGGTTTGTTTCTTAGTTCTGAACCGTCGTCTTTTGAACTGCTTAGCCTTGCATGGTAGGATGACTATGTAGTATGACTTGAACAGTCTTCACAAAGATTCGGGGGAAATTCCAGAGACGTCGATCAGAGCAGTTGGACACTGGGCCGACATTTCAGCTCGAATATTTAGATTATGAAGGAGCATAATTCTGGTTGAACATGGGTTCACATAATTTAATTCAAGTTTACTGTCTCTTGGAATATAACGTAGTTTAATGTTATAGACAATTGCAGGCTTTTGGACGGAAGGTGCTGTCTGTAAAAAAAAGAGCCCCGAAGATAGAGACAACAGTTCCTCCTTTACATTCATCACAATACACAGTGCTGTACCCCAAACTATAGCAAAGTTCACAGTTACGATAGTAACGACCACCAGCTTTTGAATAATAATAGGCCTACATTTGGCTTTATTTACATCGGGGAAACTTAAATAAACTAGAATAGCAAGAAGGTACTGTCGAGGTGTTCCTTACCGCATAAGAATTCAAAATGGTCGAACGTAAATCACAGACTTACTTAATATGGAAAAGTCACAACAATAAAACTATGAAATGATATTTTTAGTGGAGTAGGCATGTAAGCAACACTGTTAATGATCTGAATTGTTGTAATTCCAAATTACCACATTAATGTTATTATTTGAAGGCGTATATATGATTAACTTCGAATGGACAACACCATATCCGTAAACATCTTCCGGATCGCGTTTTTTGAAATGAACAGAGATTCCACGTTATATGTAATGAACAGAGATTCCACGTTATGTGTAATGGACAGAGATTCAACGTTATGTGTAATGAACTGAGGTAACACGTTTTGTGCAATGAACAGAGATTCAACGTTATGTGTAATGAACAGAGATTCCACGTTTTGTGTAATGGACAGAGATTCAACGTCATGTGTAATGGACAGAGATTCAACGTTATGTGTAATGAACAGAGATTACACGTTTTGTGTAATGAACAGAGATTCAACGTTATCTGTAATGAACAGAGATTCCACGTTTTGTGTAATGAACGGAGATTCCATGTTATGTGTAATGAACAGAGATTCAACGTTATGTGTAATGAACAGAGATTCCACGTTTTGTGTAATGAACAGAGATTCCACGTTTTGTGTAATGAACAGAGATTCCAGGTTATGTGTAATGGACAGAGATTCAACGTTATGTGTAATGAACAGAGATTCCACGTTTTGTGTAATGAACAGAGATTCCACGTTATGTGTAATGAACAGAGATTCCACGTTATTTGTAATGAACAGAGATTGCACGTTTTGTGTAATGAACGGAGATTCCATGTTATGTGTAATGAACAGAGATTCAAGGTTAAGTGTAATGAACAGAGATTCCACGTTTTGTGTAATGAACAGAGATTCCACGTTTTGTGTAATGAACAGAGATTCAAGGTTATGTGTAATGAACAGAGATTCAACGTTTTGTGTAATGAACGGAGATTCCATGTTATGTGTAATGAACAGAGATTCAAGGTTAAGTGTAATGAACAGAGATTCCACGTTTTGTGTAATGAACAGAGATTCCACGTTTTGTGTAAT
>Ga0123353_10010776_pt1 | contig 12788 bp, 11 predicted proteins | sample TergutLab28metaG_3_FD_92763 | JGI IMG/M metagenome (GOLD analysis project Ga0123353, IMG submission 92763) | Labiotermes labralis P3 segment gut microbial communities from Petit-Saut dam, French Guiana - Lab288 P3 | ecosystem: Host-associated > Arthropoda: Insects > Digestive system > Gut ...
CGTATATCAAGACAACCAAAAATCTTGTAGTTGTTACCGGACCTGGACCGGGAAGCGGAAAGCTGGGTACGTGTTTATCGCAGTTATATCACGAACGAAAATCGGGCGTGAAAGCCGGTTATGCAAAGTTTGAGACGCTGCCAGTGTGGAACTTGCCAATAAACCACCCCGTAAATTTGTCATACGAGGCGGCGACGGCGGACCTTGAAGACGCGAACGCCATTGACCATTTTCATTTAGAGGCATACGGAATTGAAACCGTGAACTATAACCGCGATATCGAGGCTTTTCCCATTTTGCGAGAAATGCTGACGAGGCTCACGGGTCAGGACATATACAAATCTCCCACCGACATGGGCGTTAACATGGCGGGACTTTGTATTACTGACGATGCTGTTGTCCGTGAGGCTGCAAAGCAGGAAATTTTACGCCGGTATTTCTGGACGCAAGTTTTTTATAAGGAAGGACACAACGAATTGCGTGCCATACAAAAGATTGAACAGGTAATGGCTAGACTTTCGCTTAAATCCGAAGATCGCCCGACAGTAGCACCGGCACTTGAAAAAGCGCGCAAATCAAACAGTCCGGCTATGGCACTTATTTTACAAGATGGCAAGGTAATCACCGCGCGAACTACCGATGTTCTGGCGGCGGCAAGTAACCTTGTGCTTAACAGTATCAAGACGCTTGCCGGGATTCCGGATGATATTCACCTTATTTCACCGAACGTATTGGAGCCCATGCTCATGCTGAAAAAGGAAATTCTGCGTGACAAGAGTCCACTTGTCAGTCTTGAAGAGGTGCTGAACGCCTTGAGTATCTGTGCGGCGACGGATGGGGCGGCGAAGAAGGCACTTTCATGTCTTCCGGTACTTCGAGATTTGGAGGCACATTCTTCACATATTATTTCAAAGTCCGACGAAAGGACACTTAAGAAACTTGGTATAAATATTACTTGCACGGCGGAATTTTCATCGAAGGATTTGTTTTGAGTATGGATATGAAGAACCCCGCTACGCGAGAACCTTGCGGCTTCGCCGTGCAAAACGTCACACGAATGACAAAAGAAATAAGCCGCGAGTTTCAAAAGGTTCATTATCGCATGCGAATCATGCGTTTTCAAATCATTTTTACGGTGCTGTTCATTGCCGGAAGTGGGATTTGTTTTTGGCAAGACATGTTGGGCACCGCAATTGCGTTGGTTTCGTTGGCGGGGATAGTAAACCTGACATTTGGAATAATGTATTTGCTTATAGCGCGCCGTTACAACAAAGCTTACGACAATGCATGCGCACCAGTATTTATTTACGACTTTTACGAAAGTACAATGAACGCCGAATTTATGCACGAAGGCAGAACTTCAAGCACATCATACTCTTATAAAGCATTGTTTGGTGTAGCGGTCACCAGCAAAATTATATTGCTGTTTGTCAACAATGTAAGGGCATTCGTTTTGGATAAAAACGGCTTTTCCCGGGGAACGTGCGATGAATTTTTAAATAGGTTGCGGCAACAACTTCCACCGAACCGGATTAAAGACATATAAACAGGTATATATATTTAATTCTGCCCGTCGTTATTTTCGTAATCTTCTTTATTATCTTGCGATTTTTTCACTGTATGTTGCTGCATGCTCACACCACCAAGATTAAGGTAATTATTCCCGGCTCCGTCTCCATCCAGTTTTTCCACTTGAATTGCATGACCTGATGCAGCGTCAAGGTCATGATTGTGCGGGAAAATTACACCCAGTTTTTTGCCTTCTTCGGTTTTCTTTTTTTCCATTTGTACCTTTAATTTGGCATTAAGAATTTGGTCCTCTATTGCTCGTTTCCGTGCAAGCCTTTCTTTTTTAAGTTCGGCATTTGCAGCAGCATGAGTTTTTCTAACGTCTACCTCGATAGCAATTTTTGTTTTAAGAGTCTTAACAAAGCTAACGAAGAATTCAAACACTATGCAACCCAGTAATGCAAGACCTACCGCACCTACCAGCCCAATTGCAACCCATCCGACTATGTCCATTTTTTGTCCCCCTTTGTTTTACGCGAAGCGCAAGCTCTGCTTATTGTAAACAAAAAAATTATATCTTATGTAAAAAAATATAGCAAGCAAATTTCGTTGACAAAATTTTACATAAGGCGTATAAATTATACATACGTTTACACGTAAATTTAAAAAAGGAGAAAAAAACCAGAATGAGAAAATACTTGAAAATTTTTCTTGTCGCCTTGCTTCTTGTACCTGTCGCAGCTGTATTTACTGCCTGTGGTAACAAATCAAGCATAAAAGGTGACTTGAAAAACGGCAAATACACCTTTTCCGAAATCCACATCAACGGAAAAGCTGTAAAAATGCCAAAAACGCCGGATACGTTGAAGCAGGGCTTTACTAATATTTGGGACAGCCTTGACGCGTTGAGCAACAACTATGACCAGGATGCCGTAAAAGCCGAGTTCAACAAATACTTTGAAGGAGGATTGGATGCATTTGATGATGAATTGTTGCCAGTGTCAAAAACAGCTAAACCTGCTGCTGCCGGAACGCCAGTATTGATGCCAGCATCAGAAAGACCATGGACGTATGTGTATGAAGATGAAGAAGCTGGTACTACTGATACAGAATTCTGTTGGTGGGATGAAGAAGAAGAGGATTACTATTATATCAGGGAATCCGATATTCCTGACCAACCTACAGCACCCGCAACTCCGAAACATGAACGTGACCTTATAAGCAACCCGCAAGACACTTGCCGATATGGTTATACTGCTGACAACTGTGACGGCGGTTATTTAATCTGTGAAGCCCAGGATTGCTTAAACGGGTATGTTCCTTGTCCCAATAATTGTTTGTACGGGTTTACTCTTGAAGGCGACGAATATGTTGCTTGTGGAGATTGCTATAACCGTATAACTGATGGAACGGGATTGAGACAACGTTTTGTAACCGAATGTCCTAACTGTGACGGTACCACATATGTTCGTGATACATGCTGGCAATGTCATGGTTCAGGCGAACTGAATTATATTTGTGATTATGTTGACGTTGACGGATGGGAATGTGACCCTGCACAAGGTTGGGTACTTGACCCGCTTGTTTGGGAATATGATGGAGCTGCCGAATGCTGGAACATTATATCTGGCTTGTCACCGGCTCAAATAGCTGCTGACAGGTCGTATGCTTGCCCTGCATGTGAAGGAACAGGCTATAGCAAAATCAAGTTTTGGCACTGTGATGCTGATGGTTGTGACGGTGCAGGCTGGGTTGAATATGGTTATGAGCTTGAAGACGCTATGGCCGACAAAGACGAATTGGTTTTCATTTTAGATGGTACAGAAACACGCCATGGCGGTGATGCAGGCTGCGGACGTGCATTTGTAATGTGCGATGACGAAAACTGTATGCACGGTAGCTATGAATACACATGCGGTGAAACTTGCAATTTTGCTAATGAGGTTGACCACCGTACTGCTTATAGAAGACAACAAGCCGAGTGGGCAAGGTACGATGCAAGATACGAAACGTATTCAGGACTTGTAGATGCACGCGATGCCAAAATCGCAGAATTTGATACAGCAAAAGCATACTATAACAAATATTCTAAATTGTGGACGGCTTACGACGCGTATCTGTTGAAAGCAACCGTCAAAACTGTTTACGACTATGTTAACTATGTTGAAGACACGACCAAAGCTTTGCAAAAAGCCAAATACTTTGTTTCAACATCACATGATGTAAGTATTCAAAACTATGTGATGGGGCTTTTGGAGGGAATTAAATGGTCAGAAGACCGTGCATTCAATGTTGTAGGTGACGCAATGATGATTCGTATGGGTGGTTTTTGGGACACATTTACCGATTATAACTATAGAGTTGTCGGTGACGAAGTCGTATTCGCAAGCAATGACAGAACCGTCCTGGATCCTGATCACTGTGTAGAATGCGAACACTTTACGGATTACACAGTTCAGTATCCGTTTGGATCGCTGGTCAAAGTTACAGAGGTGAAAGGTAATATTGTTGTTGATTATACCGCTTTGTTTGCTAATGCAGGTTACAGTATTACAGATGTTAAAGTTGTTTACAAAAGATAACCTATATTAAAAGCATTAAACCGCTCTTGACAGGGGGCGGTTTTTTGTATTATTAAATCAAAATAATATTTTGAACTTACTGTATCATATGTTATCGTATGGTAGTTCCGTTGTGATGAGAAGGAGGGGTCATGGTAAAAAAATTAATACTTCTTTCAGTTTGTGTCTTGGTTTCCGCGGTGTTGCTGCAAGGCTGCGCGAAAGCAGATGGCGATTTGCTCAAATCCAAACAGCTTACAAGCGAACGCCAATTGACAAGCCTTATTGAAACAAATAACAGCAAATATTTTAGCGGGAGCAAGGGCAGCGGATGGAGCGAGGGTATCGCTAATGATTCTGCCTCAGCAGCGCCGGGAGCAGGCAGCAGCGGGAATGATTTTTCAAAAACCAATGTGCAGACAGAAGGCGCAGATGAAGGCGACATCGTAAAAGTGGATTCAGAGTATATTTATGTGCTGAACCAAAACGGGTTTCATATTGTCAGTGCAGGTAACGGGGCGCTGTCTGTTACAAGCAGTGTTTCCATCGAAAACTATGTACCGCAGGAAATGTTTATTATCAATGATAAACTTATAATAATCGGAGGGATTTACGAAACGCTTTATTGGGGCTCTGGGTGGGCATTGCCGCTTGTTGATTGTTGGGCATATATGTCGTATACAAAAACCGATATTCGGTTTTACGATATAAGTGACCGCAGCGAGCCTGTGCTTGAGCGAAATATAACGCTAAGCGGAAATTATTATACCTCAAGAATTATTGACGGAAAGTTATACTACGTGGTGAATTACTATTTTTACTATGAAGATACCAATAATTACCTGCCAAGAATATCCGATACGGCGGACGGTGGTTTGGAAAAGAAAATGCCGCTTAAAAATATTTTTTATTACGAGGATATCCAAAGCTATAACTATATTATCTTTGGCTCCGTTGAAATAGAGAACACCGAAAAATCTGTTCTTAAAGCCTATTTAGGATTGTATGGAGATCTGTATTTCTCACTTGATAATATTTACGTTGCGGCATGGGATAATTCAGACAATTACAGAAGGAGCTTCTTTGGCAGATGGGTATGGTCATATAAACCACCAAAAACAAAGTTGTATAGAATTGCGCTTGACGACTTAATGCAAAAGGCGTCGGCAAGAATAGAAGGAACAATTAAAGACAGATATTCATTGGACGAATACAAGGGCTATTTGCGGGTCGTTACAACAACGGATGATTGGAACTCCGGACCGTATACAAACGTTTTCGTGTTGGATATGAAACTTAAAACTGTCGGGGAAATAACCGATATAGCTCCGGGTGAAAGAGTTTTCGCAGTCAAATTTAATGGGGATGAGGCATCGATTGTAACATTCGTGCAAACCGATCCGTTGTTTAAAGTTAATTTGGCTAATCCCAAAAAACCAACGATTTCGGAAGGCCTAGAGAAAGACGGTGTAAGCCAATATCTTCATTTCTTGCCAAACGGTATGTTACTTGGAGTTGGCCGCGATACTGCGGTGGACCCGCAATTCGGATTTGTGCGATGGAAAGGATTAGAAGTTTGCTTATTCGATAATAGCGGAGAAGATGCGGTCCCTGTTGCCACTTATATTTTGGGCGATGATGCATATTCAGAACTTTTTTGGAACCCCAAGGCGCTTATGTATAATGAAGAAAGAGGCCTGATTGCCTTTCCGGTACAATATTGGGATTATGTACTTGACGAAAACGGATGGTACAGATACGGAAGAATAAAGCAAGGGTTAGAAGTATTTAAGTATGACGCGCAAAAAGGGGAACTTATACATCTTACGGCGGGCGGTGCTTTACTTACAAATATTGATGAAGTTTCAACGGAGTTTTGGCAAAATTATTATGATAGTTATCTGAAATTCATAACCCGCGGCGTGCAGATAGGTGATTACATCTATACAATAAGCAGCAAAATGATATGCTCGTATGCCATCGCAGAAATCTTACCGGGCAAAGCCACGACCAAATTTGACAGTATAGAGTTTTAAAAGAAAGAGGTCAATGAGCCTCTTTTTTGAATATAGAGTATTGACAACCCTCTATTTATTTGTTATATAGTGTGTTATTAAAAGGATATAATAAAATGGGAAAAGAAATTTTTAAAGTAACTCTTGAAGGGGAGCAAGACGGTGTAAGTACACTTGAAAGTTTAACAAGCGACAGCGGAGTAAAATATCGCCTAAAAAGTAACAGCGGTTTACGTACACTTGAGTTACCGGCAGATACTACGGAAAAAGAAGCTCGCGAAATTTGGCTGGACGCCGAAATATCAGGTGTATTGCCGCCGAGTTCTATAATTATGTCGAAGAAAAATGATGCTGCGAAAGCGACTGACAGAGTTCAGTAAAAAATTTTAAAAAAATTTTCAAAAAAGGGTTGACAAGCCTTTTTTTTGAATATATTATGTTAGCACTGTCAAAGGAGGACTGCTAGCACTTGAACGAACTTAGCCCACGATTGTCTGATTTGTTGGAAAAGTCTGTCGAGGACTATATCAAAAGTGCCGTTCCCATTGCATCGGGTCACATTGCCGCAAAAAGCGAAAAGAGTTCCGCAACCATACGAAACGGGTTAAAGACTTTAGAGGAAATGGGATACCTGCGCCAAGTGCATACCAGCGGCGGCCGCGTTCCGACAACAATGGGCTACCGCGCGTACATAGACCTCACGACAGACGCAACATTCGCGGCGGATCTCATTAATGACCTTGCTGCATTGTCACAACTTGTAAGCCGCATTGACAGAAAGCTTCGCGGTTCGGTAGCCAACCCTCTTGTAACAATGGATCGCGAGCAAACGCAAGAGAGGCGCAACAATATTTACAAGTTGCTTGAGGTTCCCGATTTGGAAATGTCTGCGTTTTATCTGATCATAAAGGAGAGAATAGATGGAAGAAAGTAACAAAATTCGCAATGACTATGGTGACAGCACAGATGCGAGCAAGTCGAAGAAAACGAGCATGGCGAGCGGGAGTGTGGCATCGTCACATGACCGCGAGGCACGCGCAAGTTTGACGAAGAATGGCGAAGCAGATGTGGTTTCACCAAACTGGGAGTCAATTGCCAAATATAAAGCGGCTGAACTTGAAAACTACATAAAACGCCAAAAGGATGCGGTGGGCAATGCTTTTAACGATGGCAGATTAAGTGTCGTAATGGGTATTCTGCCGATTATGGACATAGCTGCCGAAGCGTTGAAATCCATGAAGGATGAGAATGATCGAAAAGGGGTTGAAATGCTGCTTAAAAAGTTCGAAGCCAACATGTATTCTATTGGCTTGGAAGAAATCGCTTGCAAAGCAGGCGACAAATTCGATCCATATGTGCATAACTGTGTCTCGAAGGAACACGAAGATAACATTGTGCGTGAAATATGGCAAAAAGGTTACCGCCTTGGCGGCAAGGTTCCTGGGGATAGCCAGGGTTCTTACAAATTCGCAGGCAGGGTAATACGCCCTGTAGCTGTCAAAATTTGAAATTAAATAAAAAAGGAGTAAAAAACATGAGCAAAATAATTGGAATTGACTTGGGAACAACAAACAGCTGTGTCGCAATTATGGAAGGCGGCGAGGCAACCGTAATCGCAAACAGCGAAGGAGGACGCACGACACCATCTGTCGTGGCGGTTACAAACGAAGGGGAGCGCATTGTCGGTCAAGTCGCAAAGCGTCAAGCCGTTGCTAACCCTGACAAAACGGTTATGTCTATCAAAAGACATATGGGAACCAACTATAAAGCCTCACTGGGAGGCAAATCTTATACACCGCAAGAAGTCTCGGCAATGATTCTTTCAAAATTAAAAGCCGATGCTGAAGCGTACCTGGGTAAGAAAGTAACAAAGGCGGTTATTACCGTACCGGCATACTTTAACGACAGCCAGCGTCAAGCCACAAAAGACGCGGGCAAAATTGCGGGCTTGGAAGTGCTGCGGATTATAAACGAACCAACGGCAGCCGCGCTTGCATTTGGTCTTGACAAAGGCGATGCCCACCAAAAAATCTTGGTGTATGACCTTGGCGGCGGAACATTCGACGTTTCTATCCTTGAATTAGGTGACGGCGTTTTCGAAGTTCTTGCTACCCACGGCGATACAAAGCTTGGCGGTGATGACTTTGACGAACGTATCATGAAACTTATTATAGATGACTTCAAACAAAAGACAGGCATTGACTTGTCGAAAGACAAAATGGCTATGCAACGTCTTAAATTGGCGTCCGAAAAAGCAAAAATCGACCTTAGCGGCATGACCAAGACAACTATAAGCGAAGCGTTTATAACCGCGGACGCAAGCGGACCAAAGCACCTTGAATTTGAACTTACACGCGCTAAATTTGATTCAGTGACCACCGATCTTATTGAAAAAACACTTAAATCGGTCGACAGTTGTATGAAAGATGCGAAACTTAAGTTCAGCGACCTTAACAAAGTTATTCTTGTTGGCGGTTCTACACGCATGATATCAGTAATTGATGCTTTAAAGAAGAAAACCGGACATGATCCTTTCCGAGGAATCAATCCTGATGAATGCGTGGCCCTGGGTGCGGCTATTCAAGGCGGTGTTCTTGGCGGGGAAGTTAAAGACGTATTGCTGCTTGACGTGACACCGTTGTCACTTGGTATTGAGACACTCGGCGGAGTTTGCACAAAACTTATAGAACGTAACACAACCATTCCGACCAAGAAATCACAGGTTTTCAGTACCGCAAGCAACAACCAACCGTCTGTTGACATACACGTGCTGCAAGGCGAACGTGAATTTGCGGCGGATAACAAAACACTTGGCAGGTTTATTTTGAACGATATTCCGCCTGCACCTCGCGGCATTCCGCAAATCGAAGTTACATTTGATATCGACGCAAATGGTATCGTTTCTGTAACGGCAAAAGACCTTGGAACGAACAAATCACAAAATATAACAATTACGGCAAGCACCAACATGTCAAAAGACGACATTGAACGCGCAGTTCGTGAAGCTGCAAGCAATGCCGAATCCGACAAACAACGCCGTGAACTTGTTGATACTAAAAACTCGGCAGAGCACAGCATTTTTGCAATTGAAAAATTGGTGCGCGATAACGGCGACAAGCTGTCCGATGACGACAAAAAAGTATTAACTGATGCTTGTGAAAAACTTAAAAACTCATTGAATGGTAATAATGACTTGGCTTCCGTAAAGAGCGCATTAGAAGACTTCCAAAAGAGCACAGAAGCAATTGTTGTAAAATTGTATCAGCAAGCAGGCGGGCAAAATCCTGGCGCGCAAGGGAATGGACCGGACGATGTCGTCCATGAGTAAAATTTACGTCGCGCGGCATGGCCAAACCGATGGGAATACTTTGCAAGTTATCCACAGCATAACCGACACACCGCTTAATGAAACAGGAATCGCACAAGCGCGAGGACTTGCAGAACAACTCTCGGGTGTAAAATTGAACGCTGTATTTTCGAGTAAACTGAAACGCGCATATAAAACTGCGCAAATAGTTGCAAAGTCGCAAAACATACCGCATATTGTCGATGACCGAATATTTGAACGCGATTACGGGGTGCTTGAACACAGGCCCTATATGAATCCGGAAATGGTAGAAATTATGACAAAGTTCTATGACCCAACCGATGAGTTGCTTATAGAAAATGCAGAATCGCTTAGTACGGTAATAAAACGAATCCATGACTTCCTTGATGAAGTGACTAAAAAATACCGCGGTAAAAATATCTTGATTGTATCTCATTCAGGCATTATGGGTTTCTTTAAAGATTACTTTGAGCCAAAACCGGGTGCTAACTTGTTTGCGTGGGTGAAAAACTGTGAGGTTTGGGAGTTCAAAAATTAGGGAGGGGTGAAATGGCAGATTTGTATGAATCATTGGGATTAAGTAAAGGAGCGTCGGCCGACGAAATAAAGTCAGCCTATCGCAAAATGGCAAAAAAATATCACCCCGACCAAAATCCGGGCGATAAAACAGCGGAAGCCAAGTTTAAAGAAATCAACTCTGCCTATGAAACTCTTTCCGATCCGCAAAAAAAGGCTAATTATGACCGTTTTGGTACAGCTGACCCTGCGCGCAACTTTGGCGGCGGAGGAGGCGGAGGTTTTGGCGGTTTCGGTCAAGGCATGGAATTTGATTTCGGCGACCTTGGCGACTTTATATTTAATAACTTTGGCTTTGGCGGTGACATGTTCGGCGGCGGGCGCAAAGGAAGAATGCGAGGGAGCGACATCCAGGCAAGCGTTATTTTAAGTTTTCAAGAAAGCTGCCTTGGTGTCAATAAAACGATAACATTTTCACGCATGGAAAAGTGTAAAGATTGCAATGGTTCGGGTGCGCGTAACGGCACTGATGTTGAAACATGCAGTTACTGTCAAGGCACAGGCCGTGTCCGACAATCGCGCGGTTTTGGCGGTTTCAGCATGGTAACGCCGTGTTCCGCTTGTAATGCGACAGGTAAAGTTATCCGCAATAAATGCGGTTCGTGCGGTGGCAAAGGCGCACAAAAGAAAACCGTTTCATACGAAGTAAATATTCCTGCAGGCATTGCAGACGGCCAAACACTAAATATAGCCGGTGAAGGTGACTATGCAGTGGGAAGTCCCGACGGAATGTCGGGTTCGCTCCTGATAGCCGTTCGTGTTACACCGCATCCGCTGCTTATGCGTGACGGGTTTGATTTGTTTTTAGAATTGCCGATTTCATTCACGCAAGCAATTCTTGGTGACAAAATAATGATTCCCACTGTCGACGGTACAACCATTCTTGTTATCCCGCCGTATACCCAAAACGGTGCACGTCATATTCTGCGCGGTAAGGGAGTTAAGCGCCTTAAGCAAATGGGTCATGGCGACCTTATTGTCAAAATTTTGGTAGAAATCCCAAAGAGCCTTGACCGCCGTACTATAGATACAATCCGTGCGCTTAATGTACAAATTGATGACAGCGAATACCCAAAAACAAAAGCTTACCGCGACAGACTAAGGCGAGGTTAGATGGGAGCAGACAATATATGTCCCAAATAAATCTCGTAAAAATTCACGGGAATGGTCTTTGTTTGGTACACATATTGCTACTCCCATCCGCTCGCGCAGTTAATGCAGGGTATATCTGATATATAAAACTCGTATTCGAAATGGGTTGCGCGGTTTTTGTCGGTATGTATAATTAAAATATATATGCTAAATCTGCTTTGCTCATTTGTTTCTGGTTTATTTCAGACGGGTTTAAAACTTTTCCAAGGCGTGGCGCGGTGTGCTTTTGGTGCCGTAAAGAAACTTGCAACATGTACAATCTCTGCAGGAAAAGGTCTTCTAAAATCTGTACCGATGGCAAGAGCAGTAAAACTAACAGCTATGTCCCCAATGTATGCGCGGGGTTTTACACATGCGATGCTGGTAAAAGCCGGAATCATCGAACCGGAAAAAGGTAAAAAGTAACGGACAAAACGAGCCGTTTTTTTGTCAATTTATAGGAAAACTAAAGAGCGGTATTAGCGGTATTGTTGTGGTGTGGGTGTGGTTATACCACAAGATATTTTGTCGAATTATTTTAAGAAAGTGGTCAAAAGTGGTTGACATTGTTTTTGCCATGATATATAGTATGCCAAGACTATCAACGGGCGGCGGGATATATTGGGGGAACCGCCGCTCGCTTGGGGGTCATGAAAAAGGTTGCGACTCCGTCGCTTTGACTGGATTCGCATCGCAAATCAAGGGAGGCAAAAACATCGTGCTGTTCGGCGAATATCATCACCAAATAGACGAAAAGGGCAGAATACGAATTCCCGCCCGTTTAAAAGCCGCCTTGGGCGAGGATTTCAAGGTCACTAAAGGAACATCGGGATGTATATTCCTATTCAAGGAACTCCCGGCAAAATTTGGCGAAGTTCCACTTAGTGACCTTGACGCACAAAGGTCATTGCGTCTTTTCTATTCCAGCGTTAACGAGTTGGAACAAGACAATCAAGGCCGGTACCTGATGCCACGAAACTTGCGCGAATTTGCCAACATTAAAAAAGACATTGTCTTTATCGGTGTCGGAAACCGCGCGGAAGTTTGGGCCCGTGAAGAATACGAAAAGTATCTAAACGGGATTCACGATGTGAATTCAGTCAAATTGCCGGATTTTGACAAGGCAATAGCGGGGTTACAAAAATATGGGGTGTAAATACCATATACCCGTATTATTAAAGGAGGTAATCGATGGTCTGGATATCAGTGGAAGGAAAATTATTGTTGATGCAACAGCCGGTGGCGGTGGCCATAGTAAAGAGATTACGCGTAGCGCAAGGTTCTCGCGAAGCGGGGTTCTTAAGAAGAGGTTTGGGGAGGTCGGAAGGATACTATGCATCGACCAGGACAAGGACGCGGTAGACTACTTAATTAAGAATCTGAAAGACAAGAATGTAGACATTGTACATGGGAATTTCGAAAACATCGCGCTGATTTTGCGCGAGCAGAACATTGACAAAATAGATGCAATACTTGCGGACCTGGGGGTATCAAGTCACCAGATTGACACACCGGAGCGCGGATTCTCTTATATGAAGGATGCGCCGCTTGATATGCGTATGAATCAAGACGGAAAACGCGACGCTTATCATGTGGTTAACAACTACCGGCCGGAACGTCTGCGTCAAATAATCGAAGAATACGGTGAAGAACGATACGCAAAGTCTA
>Ga0123353_10010780_pt1 | contig 12787 bp, 14 predicted proteins | sample TergutLab28metaG_3_FD_92763 | JGI IMG/M metagenome (GOLD analysis project Ga0123353, IMG submission 92763) | Labiotermes labralis P3 segment gut microbial communities from Petit-Saut dam, French Guiana - Lab288 P3 | ecosystem: Host-associated > Arthropoda: Insects > Digestive system > Gut ...
AATTCATTCACAAAATCAGTATAAAATGTGTAATCTAAAATAAATTGTACTGTATATACACTGAAAGGCATATGTACATACCAGGGCAGTAGTGTAACTGTGTGTGATGTAAATAACAACACATACTCGTATCTAATTAATAATTAATTCATAGGCCACCCTTTAAAGTGGTATAATTTGAAAGGATGATTTTCCTGTTCAGGATCCTGTAGTGAACTCATTACAGTTGGTGGTATTTTGGAAAATTTTTTGAAATAGTTTAAATTTAACTCACAATTACATAATTATTCGAAGTCAATTAGTAAATGCTACCTACAGGTGTGGAAGTGTGCTTAGTTCTTCTAAAAGTCACTATCAAAATACTCTTTGATTCCAAAGGTGTTACATGTATAGCATTATGAGTTTCTGGTTCACTGTACTGTGTACTGACAAAGTCTAGAGGCCTCTAAACTTTGGGAATACACAGCAAGATACCAAGCAAAAAAATGTATATACAACAACCTTTCAAATTATACCAACTCAAATAGTGCCTAGAAATTAATTTCTAATAAATACATGTTTTTAACCTACATCACACACAGTTACACTGTACTGCCCTTATATGTACACATGCCTTTTAAATGTATATACAGACCATTTAATTTTACAATACTCATTTTACACTGATTCTGTGAATAAATTCATTTTGAAATTCGAGATCCCATAATACATTGTGTGGTTGTATGTTGTATGGCTATTACTGTAGCTGTGGATGTTTACAGTATATGTTATGTTGATGGATTATTTGCACACACTATCTGACTATACACACAACAGCAATGAACAATCACATCTGCAGCCAAACGACCTGAATTTCACCCATAATCAGCAAGAGCTTAGCAGCAGAACACTACTGAAGGGGCACAGATCATTGACCCTGCCACTCAGAAATGTGTCGATGCAAGTTCTTCTGTTATCACTTCATCTTCAAGAACTGCCACAATGCATGCATCAAAAGTATCACAGTATATGGCAACTGTGGCAGAAAGCCTGCATTCTTCATTAGAATAATGCACAATCAAAACTGTGCAGATACTAGCAGGAGCATCTTCCCCAGACAGCCAAATGACCATCCCAATTTGGTAGCCTGTGCACACACACACACACACACACACACAAAATTGATATCAGCATGGGAATTCTTATATGCCAAATGGAGCCAGAACAGTGCAAGTTGCTGGACAAACGATTCATGGCCCATGAAGTGTGATGAACGTAAATGCACCATGCACAAAGAATGGCAAGTACACCAAGAAGCTTCCAAAGCAGTTCCACAAGCACACAATTAATAATTAATGAATATAACATCAATTATTGGTAAAGTCAATAGACTTCCACATTACCTTCACCACTGTGGTACAGTTTCAAGTGGGGAACTTCACTACTGGCCACTGATGTAGTGTGCCATTCAACAATGTACAATTTCAAAGTACGTACAATTTTGTCTCAATGTGGTATCATGACGGACAGTGAAAGTCATCAGTCATATTAACCAGCCAGCCCTTCCGACCTACAAAGAGAAACCGATATGACACAAATTATTGGACAGCAATTCTGAACTGCGTGTGTCATAACTTATTTTGCATTCATGTAACAATGTACTGTACTTTTTGGGAACCAATAATTTAGCCCACAGAACTACAATTATGAAGTGACAGTAAGTTTTCATTCCTGAATCCAACATGCACGTGATTCCTCACGCTCCCTTGTGCAAACACATGCTCATAAATCGGACTGTTCTGCATTGCAGCATGTAGCATCCATGCATTTAAAACGGACATTTTGGTATGAAGCAGCAACCAAGCTTGTTCACCCATGTCTTCCTAGTCACTACAGTGAGAAGCAGCAATAAGGAATATCGAACATTTGTCACCAAGTTTGCAATAAAAGTGGTTGTCATTCCCGAAGTTTCTGATATCAGCTCTTTAGTACATCATGTTTGCTTAAACTCTTTACACCATTTATCAAACTTTATGCATTATTCTCCAGCAAAGACAGAGCGTGTACTTTCAACGATGCCACCAAGCTACTGGCCATGTGCTGACATGCAGGACACACCAACAACAAACACATGCAAGTGAGTGGATGCTGGAAGCTGAATGCCAGCACACAGGACATTGCCTTAGGCCAACCTCAACCTCAATGAGCCTACATGATGCCGGTCAAAGTCTGTCAAGTGGCAGTAGCTTCCAACAAACATATAGGCCTCAAAATGTTTTTAAGACTTACCTCCTCAATGTCTATCAAGATTAAACTACATATGTGTTGTTTCTGTGCTAAAACATCGCCTACGTTCAGTTATTTGGCATCCTAACTGCACATCTATAGACTAGGCCATAAGCAAGGAAGCTGACCACAACAAACAACTTATCAGCTATTGTGACTTAATCTTCCTCTCCACTAGATTGGATATCCAAGGGTTAAAGAAATTTACTACTGAAACAGGCCTACTGAAATTCAATGAGTAATCATTTGTTCATCCCTCTCTCATCTTCCTTTCCCCTCTCATACTACTGCCCCTTCCTTCCCAATTCTCATCTGTTCTACATTAAAGCTACGTATCAAGTTGCATCTTTATCCTTGAAATGGCAATTTTAAACACAGAAGTACCACCTGTTATAAGTACAGGGAAACTACATCATTAGGTGGAAATTACATGAGAATTACATGGCATACAATCATATACTAATGCATATTATTTATTTACACAAACACACACACACACAATTTCTTGAACAATAAAGAACTGAGATAGATGAAGTTCACCCTATAACTTTCCATGATGGCACAGAGGGGGAGCAGAGGTATAGCTCTACCCTTTCTTTAACCATGGCACTAGATGGTGGTGGGTGGTCAACGCCATACCCCGGCCCCTCTAACCCCAGGAAAGAGACCTGGTACCCATTTTATAGCAGACCGGGTGGGACCCAGGGCCAGTCAGGACTGGCGTGAAAAATCTTGACCCAACCAGGATTTGTTCCCCAGACTGTCCAGCCCCATGGCAAATTGCTACACTGACTATGCTATTTCGGCACACAAAACATTGGTGTAATGCAGCAAAATTCTTTGCAACTGCGCAACTTGTGTACCTTAACAGAATCAAAAAACTTCATAATGTTTAAGGTTTGAAAATTCAATGGCTTTTTATAATAATGTCAATAAATGTGGCTCACCCTATAACACAGTTTCAATAATCTACATCCCTATAGCTTAATGAACTTGGGTGGGAATTATCATTACATGCTGGTTAAGGGCAAAAGGGCAAAATACTACAAATAAAGGTAGGTGGTTTTAAGGTAAAAGTGGCATCTCAGACCAGCCTCAGCTGGCAAGATGGCTGGTAAATGACACAGTGGCTAGGATCTGAAAGTGGTGGCAGCACTAACAAGATACTACTCTGACATTTACCAGAAGAAACTGAAAAAGATCATGAAAACACCACATTCAGAACAGCCAGTATTACTAACAAGATTCAAACTGGAAACCCTGTGAATACTAGTGTAGTGCATTACTATTATCCCAGTCTGCCTGGTTTCAAAAAGTATGGTATATCAAGAATCACACAAAATTACCTGCAGCTTGCATGATAATATACCAATGCTTAGCTTCCCAGTATTCATGGTACTTGATTTAAACAAATTTTTTATAGCTATATCTGAAACTCAGCAGCAACTACATCCATAAAACCTCCCCATGCTGATAGCTGTGTCAGGTAATTCAAAAAACCCTTGTTGTATGCTTAATGACTTTTATTACTACCATACACATGGACATACCTGTTTCTTGGTCAGTCATAGTCCTCCTGACTCCTAACTATACAATTCAGACATATGGCAACTCTGCAGATTACAAAACAAAATCAACTGAATACTTTAATAATTATTACATCCACTAGTGTTTTCTTGTACTACAATCAACAGGTCAAACAAGCCCAGTGGCATTATAATTATTTACTTTTAATTATTTATTTATTCATTTATTTACCCCTGGACTGTGAAATGTACTGATCATTCAACGTTAAATGTTAAACCTACATACTAACTGGAAAATATAATGAAGTAATAATCACTTATTTTAAAGTACGCTCCATTACAGACTTCAATTAGGGGAATGAAGTAAACTAGCATAACATATCATAATACCAGTTTTGAGTGAAGGCATCACCTGTGACACAAGGCAGAAAAGAGAGGAGTGACAGTTACTACATCGTGACATTTGACACAGTAGTCTAGGTGTCAAGTGTGCACATACGGAACCGTCTGACGAGACATATTTTGCGAGATTTGAGCTCTCACAGTAGTGTTGATGAAGATTCAAGTCTTTCAGACAGTGATAATGTGTCTATCACAGGAACTAACTGAGGTTTCTGAGGTGCTCTTTACCAGTGAACAAGGTGTCACATCCCAGAAGACATATCTACAAAGTTATGTTTCAATGAAATACTGTATGTCACAAAAAAAAAGGGCAGTGCATAAAGAACACTGGCAATGATAATTAAATACCAAGAAAATTACAACAAAGAAGCATTAAATCATCTACTTTTTCTTGCTTTTTCCAAGAGTCAGTGTGTGATGACTGCTGGACATTTGCTGCTGCTGCTGCTGCAGCTGCTGCTTTCTGCGGTTAAATTCTATGATTTCGTCTTCTAGCTTCTTGCGAGATTCTTCCAACTTCTTCTTCTCCTCAGTATGGTCCTTCTTCAGTTTATCAAATTTAGTATGAAGCTGTTGAAAAACAGACACTCATCAGTTAAAAAGCATTCAAAATATGAATGCAATTACCCACATTAGGCACCATGTAAGCATGTGTTTACTACTCCGTGTGTTCTGCAATAACATACAGCAGTCCCAATTATGCAACCTGAACAGCACTGAAGGACTATCAGATAACTGGAAACATGGGACTAATGAAAAGCACTGTAAGCGAGGTTTTGTTTTTCTGGGATACGATACTGCATCACTGGGTAACCAGTTCCTAACGTTTCAAAACAATCTAAATGCCACATGTTCAAGGTACTTGGCTACTTCAACCCTTGATGACGTGACCAATGCGACTCAAAACACTGGAAACTGAGCACACAGTGACACCATGTCACATTACCACATAGAACAGAAAATTCAACTATGCCAGTGCAAAAACTAATAACCTGCAAGACTATACACTGAACATAATGCATATTTATACAATAAATTATTAAGAAAATACAGTAAACCATCAAACAAAAATATCTTACAAACGAAACAGTATTTAACACAACATATGTTTGTAAATGACAGTTCAGTCTCTGAGGAGATGAGTAAGAGTGTTTATTTCTGAGGTGCCCTCCCTCCTTCACAACTGTGTCTGAAAAGTGGTACCTGCAGTGTTCACCTGCCTCAGCCATTCAGCATAAGCAAGTTCTGTCCCAACAGCCTTTAATCAGCCACTATGACTCACTCCATCAAATTTCACTGCTCCTAATGATCAATAAGATCCATTATGTCACTGCCCAGTCACCTGTAGTTGTTTGTCATTATTCATCTATTCTTCCATCAACAATATTCATTTTCACATAGTAGTACAAGTTGTAATTATGAAATAATTTCTCCACAATTTTCTTCCAGTATTTCCTTTGACAGTTGCTCTAAAAATTTTTCTTCTTCTCCAAATAGCCTTCACCATCGTCACGCCGGTGATAGTTGCTTGATTTCCTCCCAAGTTTGTGTCATCCAACAAACACATTTTATGTTCATTTCGCATTTCCCCTCCTTCATCAATAACTTCTACAACATAAGTGACTGAAATAGTCTTTGTAAATATCGTTTTGTCACTGTTCGATGACAACTTGGTCCAAAAATTGACACTTTAGGTTTTTCTTCAGGACAAAGGGCATATCAACAGTGACAGCTTTTGTGATTTCAGGCCTCTGTGGCAGTATAAATGACGTCATCAATACACCCGGATATAGCTCAGTGTTGATTGGTGGTTAGTTACAGATATTTGGGACAGCCTATCAGTACCATCTTCAAAGGCTTCTTCAACTGCTTGCCCCTTGATGATGGACCCGACAGGCTGTCCCGAAACTTTGATAACTAACCGCCAATCAACACTGTGCTACGTCCCAGGAGAAGTGAAGACCACAACGTATTTCCTTTACAATGTTTTTATTTTAAAAAACCCTTCTACGTCAGCAAAACAACAATCCTGTTCAGTTTCTGAGTTGTAACACACATCTTTTTGTCCACTACACCAAACTGAACACTCTAATACATCTATATTTCGAAGGCACAAGGTTCATTTGACTCTCCAACAAAGCAAGTTTTAGTTTACGGTTACCTCAGGCACTACAGCAGACAACAATACTCTCCCATTCTTTGTTCCTTTTATAACCAGGAAGTGATTTTTCTTCATGGCAAGCAAGATCTGTTTTACCAAAGAATTGTAATATTAAAGCCAGTTCTGTCACAACTGAGGAGCTGTTGAAGTAACAAACCTTAGTGAAGGTGACATTTAAAAAATAATTCTGAATCTGCAAATAATTTTTCTCCATAGATACTGAGGTGCCTCAAACCAAAACATCTTTCTCCAGCCATCTATCCAACACACACTACCTGTAAGTCTGATTTTCCTTCATTTAACGCCTCAAAAATCTGTAATTTTTGTGGAAGAAGAATTCCAGTTATTAGTTTGCCTTTCATCTCTTCTGTGACATAAACCCAACAGTGAGTTTTGCTTGACTTTTCATGTTCACATCTTTTCATCACCTTCCTTTGACACCTATACTTGAAGTACTGGCATATCACCACTTTTAATTTCGCTTCTTTTCCTCTTCCAGGCACCAAGAATAAGATACCCAATGCCACATCCTTCTGACACTTTTCACATTGACTTCCCTGTATCTAGTGTTTTACAGATCCAAGTTTTGTTTCCAATAAACAAGCACATTCATCTTCTTCTCATTCTACATGTTAATGATGAACTCACTACTTTATGATAAATTGGTAACTTGCATCATCACACTAAAGTACAACTGCACTCATGTAATAAAAGCCAGTAACAAAATCACACTAAAGCAACTAACGGTGAGCAACTGCATACAATAAACAAAGAACCACACACATCTACATAATTAAAATGTGGACACATTCATGTCACGTGAGTGAAATTTATTCCATATCATGCTAAGCCAACCACTGATAAAATAGAATTATTGATATAAAATGAAGTTCAATAAATGCAATACAGCATTCTGATGACACGGCATGTCAAATAACAGAGTGCAGGATACTCAGAGATGAATTAGCTCTATTAGCTTCTCGTTGCCTTTTATCTAGTCACCCACACACACCACTGCACTCTGAAATATAGTTTGACAGAGGTTATTATACACACTTACTGAAAACAAATGCTGAAACTGACTTCAATATAACCATACGAAAATCCTTACATTATTAAATACATCCACTCAGATACTTGATACATACAAAAATTATTACAAAAACTGTTGTTATTAATGAAATACTTGACTCTGTCTACTGGGGCTATTTCAGAAGATTCTTACATGGGGGTGCTAGCATGTAATAATTTGAGTAGTTAAGCCCCTTGTGGTATTGCTATAGTGTACAGTATGAAGTAGGCAGGAAGTGTACTGGCTGTGCGCATTCATACAGTTAAGAAGGAAAGACATGAGGAAAGTAGTCAGTTACATGTGCTGTGTGGGAAAAGTCACATGACAGTCCTACACTGACAAAGAAACACCTAGGATCCAATGCTATTAACGCCAGCTAGGGACATACACCACATCATTATTCGTCACCATTCCACCCATGTTTCCCACATTTTGATCAGCTTTTAAAGTTACTAGATGGCTGAATCTTTCACTGTTTGTAACATCTTCCCCTCCATCGTGAAATTGCTATCCACATAAAAGCATGTGCTACTCTTTGTTTCCTCTCCACATTTTTCCCCATTTCCACTAAAATATTTTGAATCTGTGGACAAAGAATGTATCAGCCACTGACCACATACTGTAACACATCAATCAGTGATAAAAGAAATGCCAGTGATCCAGCAAGTAACCAGACACAAACGGACTGCTCCATAAAACATCAGTTCACGTGTACGTTTGCCCCCCGTACCATACGCAATACACGTTACACAAAAGACCAAATCCATTAATGATTTACAAAAATTAATAGTTGTTCATATGCCATCACGAAATACACAGCAATTTATCTAACAATTGGAACTTAAACCATGCGCACACCACTGTAACTATCATATTCTACTCCAAACGAACAGAGCTCGGATATCCCTATGATACGGTATTTTTGTTATTGCAAATGTGTCGTACATTATAACTAAGAAAATATGCACTAAACGGTAATGGGGCACTGTCAAACGCAGAACACTGTATTAGTATTAAGAATTTTAACAACATATACATCTTGACGTATTTTACATCCTAACAAGGCTGTGACATTACTACAATACAATGAATTTCATCACTACACATGTAACATATTTTAACAGGTTTTAAATATCGGTGTTACTCCCTGAAGATGGTGGTTGGCCACCCAAAACATGTAGCAAAAAATATTGTATAATTATATATGAAATAGAGATTACCAGTTACCATACCTCTTTCTCTGCTTCCTTTAGCTCTGCTTCCTTCTCCTTGACACGAACCACAAACATCTGTCTCATTTCATCCTCCTTCTGCTGAAGTTCCTGAAGATGGTTGCTTCGCTTTGCCTCAAATGTTTGCTGGAAGCTAACTGGCTTGTTTTCTGCATCCACATCACTAAATCCCATCTGACAACATGCCAAAGTTCACACTCAGCAAAAAGCTACACTTATCTCTGTGGCTAAGCACAATGCAGTACAGGTGTAAACTGGGCATGGAAGTAGAGCTCCACACATTCTGAACCTCAAAGACAAACAGAGGTCAGCTGTCACCTTCACACCAGAGCTGTTCTCCCAGTATCCATTTGACAGGAGGCTGGGTACGCTCTAGAACCAGTCTGGAATTCTGCAGAGCAAAATCCTTCTCCCACTAGCTATCATCTCTCTTTACTGACCAAGCAATTAGATTTAGTAAAATAATTCAATCAAAGTGAAATGACGACATTCGTCAAGATACAGCAATACTACTGGCTGAAACCAATTAACAGCTTCTCCCTCTCCCACAAGTCTGGCAGAAGTAAACTGGTAAAAGGCAAAGGTAAAGTTCACCCTAGAACAGGAAATGAAAGCCCAGAGGGGGAGTAGAGGTACAGCTCTACTCTTTCTTTAACCTTGGCACTAGATGGGGGTGGGTGGTCAACACCATGCACTGGCCGCTTTATCCCCAGGAAAGACATGGAACCCACTGTATAGTAGGCTGGGTGGGCCTCAGAGCTGGTCTGGACAGGTGACAAAACTCACCCCCACCAAAATTCAATCCCCAGACCATCCAGCCCATAGCAAGTCCTTATATTGACTACACTATCCTGGCTCCCAGAGTGAGCTGGACTACATGTAATTTCACCCTGAACATGGATACAGTAAATTCTTCCTAAATTGTAACAGGACAGTCTACACTCATGTGCAGCAGACCTCCAAAACAGGACCAATAATAAACATAAATCAATGCTCAAGCTTAAAATCACTTAAATGGAAAAAAGTTACTTATTCACTCAAAAAACCAGCGTAACTATTTCATTAAACACACATTCATGCGTTACCTGTTCCAAACGTTTCTTGCGATAGAGTTCATAATGTCGCATGTGTGTTTTTTCTCGCATGTCTTCCATGTTCGTTCTGATCAACATTTCACGCAGCTTCACAAAATCACAATGGGACTCATTCTCAACTGAAATAAGAAACAATGCCACACTGCAATATTTTAATGCATTGCACTTCAAATTTATATACATGTAATATATTCTGACCTCAAGAATATTCCTGGTTCTATGTAACACACATACCAAACAGGGACAGTGAGTTACAGAACATCACAAAACTTCGGGAATTCAGATTTCAAAGAAACAAGAAATCTCTCTCACCTGACATTCGCCACGGATTGCATTTTGCTTGCACAATCCAAAGACAATACTGAGAAAGCATTAACTGGGCTACACTGATTATCACATTTGTATATTTTAAAAATGTTGGAAACTCCAGAAATGAGTTTGGAAGAAAAATACAGGAATTGAATAATAACAGTTAAAAATGGTAATACTGTATTATCCAAGTATCCACAAATAAGTACTCTGCATGAGTAACATTTACCAAGGACGACTGAGTCTATATACCTTATGAGATTTTACTAGGTCATTGCTAGGAGGACCATTCAATACAAAACATCAAACACAAAAGAGATCTACTGCAAAATGAGAATACAGCTATGCATCGCTTAATGAAGGGGATACGTTCTGAGAAAGGCATCGTTAGGCGATTTCGTCATTGTGCGAATGTGTACTTACACAAACCTAGATAGTACAGTATAGCCTATTACACACATAGGCTATATGGTATAGCCTACTGCTCCTAGGCTACAAACCTGCACAGCATTTTACTGTACTGAATACTATAAGCAATTGTAACACAATGGTATTATATTATAATATTATAATCTTATGGGACCACTGTCAAATATACGGTCTGTCCTTGACCAAAACGTCATTATGCGGTGCATACCTGTACGATGGGGTCAAGGGGAGTCGGCCGGGCCGTTTCCAGGGCCGCCGTGTTTCAATAGACTGACATAGGTAACACTTTGGAGGGGCTTCAGCTATTCCCCAGGGGTGATAGATGCATTCTATAGCCTCTCAACACATAAGACCATCTGTGCATGGCGAAAAGCCATATCCTACGAGAGGTGACCCTGTTATGCAGAACACAGTGGATCTAAAGGAGTAAACCTTGAAAAAAAATCCCCAATCCTACGGTGTGAGTGCTGTGCCTATGGGATGAATGGCAGTGGGTGAGTCTGTCCCAAACAGCACCCCATGGGATACCAGGCAACCTCCCAGGGGTAATTTCAGCCTTACCAATATGGGGTTTCTACTTGGTGGACCACATATTTCCCCATTACTTGTGGGACCGAAATGGAGCGCACGAATGAAAACTTCAAGGATATGGAGAGCTCCGCATCTGGGGACTCTGATAAGGGTTCCTGCACAGAGGCTCCAAGGATTGGGGCAACTGCGCAGGACCCAGTTAAGCAAGAAGCGGGCGAGACTCCCCTGATTGGGGGGGGGGGGGGGGGGGGGGAAGCCCGTCTCCTAGTAATTTAAGTTTAGAGAACCTGGAGGGCCTGACAGAGAAGGTCAGCACTCTCGGCCTCCGAGCCACTAGCAAGAACCGTTTTGGTGCTGCCAAAAAATGGGCGAGGAGGGCTAGGCTCACGGAGGCTCCTTCGGGGGACTCTGGTGGTGGCCAACCTTGGTCTGCTCCAGGCGGTCAGCCACAAACTTTGCAGAAGCCCGGTACATCTGGGGTCCAGCGGGGCAAATCTACGGACAGTAGAGAGCTCCCACCGGGCCCAAGCAAGCGACAGCGGTCAGCCAGGGGCCACTCCCGAGAGTGGGCAAGCTAAGAGGCCCAAAGAGGTTGGGCAATTTAGTTATGCCAGGGTCGCCCAGGAGGGCCTTTGGGTGGCAGTTGTCTGTGAGAACTATCCGGAGAGTCAGATCTCCAAAGAAAAATTTACAGATATCCAGCGAGCGATCAGCTGGTTTGTGGATGAGCTCCCTGAAGAGGGGTTCACCCCCAGGCTGGTTGATTCCTATTGGGCTAAAGGGGCAGCTATTATGGTCTGCCACGACGAACTGACCAAGGACTGGTTGGCTGCCAGGGTACCTACCCTCGTGGCCTGAGAGGGCTCCAGGCTCAAGTTAGTGGGCCTGGATGCTCTTCCCACCTACAGGAGGGTGGTGGCCTGGTTTCCGGGCCCTGCAGAGGACACGGAGCGGTACCTGTTGCGGCTTTGCAGGCTGAACCAGGATATGGACACTAGGCACTGGTGAGTCTATGAGGGCAGGGAGGAGTCCAACAGGGTCCACCTGGTACTCAGTATTGATGCAACCTCTGTCAGTGTGTTGGAGAGGTTGAGATGGAGGCCCTTCAGTGGTGTGAGGCAGGCAACATTCTCCCTTCTGGGCGCCAAGTCAGAGGGGAAGAAATAAGAGAAGAGGAGGAGGAAGAGGTGGCCAAATGGGTTATGGTGAGTACCATCTCTTTCATTCAGGCCAATCTGCAACATAGCATTGCTGTTTCTGGAATTCTTACCAGAACACCAACCAACATGCATACCAGGCTGGGAAGTCTGTGGAAACGGCCCTTCACCAGCTTGTAGTATGGGTTGAGAAGGCTCTTAATCAGCAGGAGATTGCCTTAGGTGTCTTTCTAGAAATAGAGGGGGCGTTTGACAACACCTCCTATGACTCCATGTGCTCAGCATTGACCAGACATGGTGTAGATCAAACCATCATACAATGGATTAGAGCCACCTTGGAGGGTCGGCTGGCCACAGTGGCTTTCGGGGGTGTCTCCAGGAGTGTCGCGGTGTCCAGGGGCTGCCCTCAGGGGTGGGTTTTATCACACTCTTATGATGCCTTGTTGTGAATGAACTGCTAGTAAGGCTCAATGAGGGGAGTGTTTATGCACAGGGATATGTGGATGACATCTGTCTTCTAGCAGTGGGAAAATTCCCAAACATGGTATCAGGGCTCATACAGTGGGCCCTGCACACCGTTTAATTGTGGTGTGGCGGGCTTGGTCTGTC
>Ga0123353_10010781_pt1 | contig 12786 bp, 11 predicted proteins | sample TergutLab28metaG_3_FD_92763 | JGI IMG/M metagenome (GOLD analysis project Ga0123353, IMG submission 92763) | Labiotermes labralis P3 segment gut microbial communities from Petit-Saut dam, French Guiana - Lab288 P3 | ecosystem: Host-associated > Arthropoda: Insects > Digestive system > Gut ...
CCAAAGCCGGAACTTGGCGATAAAAGCATCCACTTCGGAAGGGGGCGCTTCAAGGGAACGGAGCAGAAACACGATGCGAGCCCATAAAAGATCGTCGGCTTTTTCCACACCCTCAAGCACCACGGCCAGCCAGGCGGAAAGCCGGGGCTCGGCCTGACGCAAAGCCACGGTCAGGGCTTCCTGCTCAGAGCTCAGTTCTGCCTGGACGCAAGGGGAAGCTGTCGCCAAAGGCGCACTGCCCGCAACGGTATCTTGCGCGGCGGTATCAGGCCGCGCGTCGCTACGGAACAGATTACGAATGGAAGTAAAGAAGCCCATGCTTAACCTCGGTGGGAATAGACGTTGCCGTTGCCGGTGCAGTGGAGCAAATTTGCAGGAAAAAAACAAGGCAAAAAAGCCGGGCTCGCAGCAGCGATTCCGGCTTGTATTTATGGCAGTGGGAACAGCGGTTCAGCAGGCGTCACACACTCCTGTGAATTCCAGTTCCATGCATTCTATGGTGAAGCCCATGGCACGGACATTATTGAATGAAGGAAGATCAGGAGCGGAATATACGTCGCCGATGCGACCGCAGCGTTTGCAGCGCACATGGCAATGAGGATTGGGGTTGCCGTCAAAATGTTTTTGTGTGCCCGCACGGTCAAGGCACAAAATTTCCCCGGAGTTGGTCAACAAATCAAGATTACGGTACACGGTGCCCAAGCTGATGCGGGGCATTTTTGCCCGCACCATGCCGTAAATTTCATCCGCCGTGGGATGGGATGTCACGTTGCGCAAAACTTCAAGGATGAGCGCCCGTTGCCGAGTCATTCTGGTCTGGGACATGGTGTGCTCCAAAAGGGTTTCTTATTAAGACTTGTTATCAAAAAAGGAAAAAGTCAAGTGAAACCCTGTATTTTTGACACTAAACCTGAAAGGTCATGAGCTAATTTTACTCACACAAAGGATGACGCATTGCCAACAGGAGCAGGCTCCTTTATATACGGGTAACATTTGTTGTGGGCCGTCAAATTTTCGCTCCGTCATAGAGCGGCGGTTTCGGAAAGGACGATGCTCGGAAAGAAGAAACTTCAGGCAGTTGAAACACTCCGGTACTTAAGGAGAGGAACATGGAAAAACACAGTTTGGAACATAACGCGGGCAATGCTCGTATGCTTATCGAAAGCTTGCCTTATATTCGCCAGTTCCGGGGTGAGGTTGTGGTCATCAAATACGGCGGTCATGCCATGAAGGACGAGACGCTCAAGCGTTCCTTCGCCTTGAACGTAGCCTTGCTCAAGTATGTGGGAGTCAGGCCCGTCATTGTGCATGGCGGCGGGCCCCAGATAGGCAACATGTTAAAGCAGCTCAACATTGAGTCTTCCTTCCGGGAGGGGTTGCGAGTCACTGACGACGCCACGATGGATGTGGTGGAAATGGTTCTGGTGGGCAAGGTGAACAAGGAAATCGTAAGCCAGCTCAACCTGGCCGGAGCCAAGGCCGTGGGTCTGTCAGGCAAGGATGGACAACTCATTCGGGCGCGCAAGATGGAAATGGCGGTCGCGGCGGGGGACAACCGCCCGGATGAGATTATCGACCTCGGCCGGGTCGGCGAGGTTATGGGGGTCGATACCGGCCTGCTCAATCTGATCAGCCGGGAAGATTATATTCCGGTTATCGCTCCTACCGGCGTTGATGAAGAAAGCGGAACCTACAACATCAACGCGGACTCCGTGGCCGGGGCCGTGGCCGCCGCCTTGAAGGCCAAGCGCCTGCTGCTGCTCACGGACGTGGCCGGCATTCTGGATAAACAGGGCACGCTTATCGAGTCCCTGTCCATGGACGAAACCTGGGAACTGTTTGCCGATGGCACTTTGCAAGGGGGCATGATCCCCAAGGTCAAATGCTGTCTCGAAGCTCTACAGGAAGGCGTGGAAAAAGCCATGATCATCGACGGCAGGGTGGAAAACTGCATTTTGCTGGAGCTGTTCACCAATGAGGGCATCGGCACGGAAATCGTGGGCAGACGGCCGCGCGCATCGCACTATGATGCGCCACCCGTAGGGGAATATACGGGCAGGTAAAAATTGAATTGGGGCTTCGCCCCAAACCCCACTGAGGGGACTCTGTCCCCTCAGACTCCCCTGGCAGGGGCCGCAGTAACACGCCTGTTGTGCCATTGCATTATCCAGCGATGTGAGCAATATGAGCCTTTATGGTAACTGCTTGCCCCCTGCACCCCTCAACGCCTGAAAACAGCAAAGCTGTTTTCAGGAAATTGCGGGGTCAAGGGGACTCAGTCCCCTTGCGGGGTGGAGGGGCAGAGCCCCTCCAAAAGCCTACACAAATGCTACTCCGCAACTGCCCTGACGCGCAGGGTGATGCCTTTGACCTCCACCACTTCCACAAGCGTGCCTGCGGGGTAGTCGGCTTCGGCTTCCACCTGCCAATGGGAGTCATTGACCCGAATACGGCCCCTGCCGCCCTTGGTGTCTTCATCAAGCGCGGCCCGGTAGCCGACAAGCTGGCGTGTCTTGACGTTCAGAGTGCCCACATCTTCTTCCTGACGGACCTTGCTGCGCTTTCTTATCACCTTCCACCAGAACAGGCAGGAAAGCACGGTCAGAGCGGAAAACAGGGTCAGGGCCCAGAGCCAGGACATGTTGGGCAGAAAGAACAGAACGGCCGCCAGCAGAGCTGCCGAAGTGCCGAGGCAGAGAAAAAAGCCGGTAGGCGCGATAAGCACTTCTATGGCCAGAAGCATGAAAGCAAAGGCCAGCCAGAACCAGTATGACTGTAAGGAGTCCGGGAATTCGATCATAGTGCGGGTCCTAATAGTAATTTACGCTTGAGATTGTCGCTTACTTTTTGTTTTCCTTTGATTGCAACATCTCGGCCACACCGGCAACCGAACCCATAAGTCCGGCCGCGTCCAGCGGCACCATGAGCACCTTGCTGCTGCCTGACTCGCCGATATGCTGCAAGGCTTCCGTATATTTCAGGGCCACGAAATACTGCACGGCCGCAATATCCCCCTTGGCTATGGCTTCGGACACCACATTGGTTGCCTTGGCTTCGGCTTCGGCGGCCCGTTCCCGAGCTTCGGCCCGCAGGATTTCCGCCTGCTTTTTGCCTTCCGCTTCCCGGATTTCGGCCTCTTTTTTGCCTTCGGCCACCAGAATGGCCGCGGCCTTTACGCCTTCCGCGTCAAGAACAGTGGCCCGCTTGGTCCGCTCGGCCTTCATCTGGGCATTCATGGCCGCGACCATTTCTTCGGGCGGGCGCACGTCCCGGATTTCAATGCGCGTGACCTTGACTCCCCAGGGGTTGGTGGCCAGGTCAATGACCTCAAGGAGCTTGGCATTGATGAATTCGCGCTTGGACAGCATTTCGTCCAGTTCCATTTCCCCGAGCACAGTACGGATATTGGTCATGGTCAGGTTGAGAATGGCCAGAATGAGGTTGCTGACCTCATAGGCGGCCTGTGCCGGCTGTACAATCTGGAAAAAGCAGACCGCGTCGATGGTGACGTTGGCGTTATCCTTGGAGATAACTTCCTGTTTGGGAATATCCAGCACCTGTTCCATCATGTTGATTCTGTGGCCGACAGAGTCGATGAAGGGCACGATGATGTTCAGGCCGGGCGTAAGCACGCGGGTGAAGCGGCCGAAACGTTCAACGGTCCACTGATAGCCCTGAGGGACGGGGCGCAAGGCCTGCATGACTATTACGATGGCCAGCACGACAAGAAAAATTACCGCCAGGGTCGGACCAAAGTCTTGGAGCAAGTATCCATCCATGTGTATTACCTTCCTTGTGATATGAGTTTTATTGTGATACCCGGGTCAGCACCCGGGGGGAAACTTGACGGGCCGCGGTTGTTCCGGTGAGCAGCAAAGCGGAAAGAAAGGCGTTAGCCATGTCGCGCAGGGCCAGGGTCACACCTTCGGCTCCTCCGCCTGCGGCCGCTGCCACGAGGGGACGGCCGACCAGCACACAGTCCGCGCCCAGGGCCAGGGCTTTAAGCACGTCGGCGCCGCTACGCACGCCGCCGTCCAGAATGATTCGGATTTTGCCCTTCACTGCCGCCGCAATACCCGGCAATACATCAGCGGTACCGGGGCAGGACTCCAGCACCCGGCCGCCATGATTGGACACGACAATGCCGCTGACCCCCAGAGATGCGGCTAAAACGGCTTCATCCGGGGTCATGATTCCTTTAAGGATAAGCGGCAGCGGTGTTGCCGCCACCAGGGCGGCAATGTCCCCGGCCTTGATGGGGCCAACGGGTTGGCCTTTGGCGGTCATGGCATGAAGTCCGGCCGCATCAACGTCAATGGCTACGGCAAGGACGTTGGCCTCTTCGGCCAGGCGGATGCGTTTGATGATTTCCTCTGTGCCGCGCGGCTTGATGGTGGGAATTCCCTTGCCGCCCCGGGCCTTGATTGCGGCAAGACCGGTCAGATACAGGGACGGGTCCATGCCGTCGCCTGTCCAACTGATTGTGCCCGCGTCGCAACAACCGCCGGTAAAGGCGCTGACCAGATCTTCTTCGGACAGGGCTCCGCCCAGGTTGTAGGCGCTTCCGGCAATGGGCGCGCCCATGACCGGCAGGCTTAAAACCGTACCGAACAGCTCCACGGAAGGATCCGGACTGGAAGCTTCATGCAGGGTGCGCAGGTTCAGTTTCCAGGCTTCCAGAGCGCGTATATTTTCCATAAAGGCGTTGCCGTTGCCGACTCCACCCATACCGGGCACTTCACCGGCGCAGGCCCGTCCGTTACATACCGGACAAACCCGGCACCAGCCCTTGAGTTTGTCTTTTGCCGCTGCGCGTATTTCCTGTAAGTTCATAGCCTCCTTCCTATAGCGGTTTGCGTTTGAGATGGCATTTACTTCCGCATGCCCAAGGGATTTCGGGGTGGCATCAGGATTATTCTCCACCCTTGTATCACTCTTGAACGCTTATGAAAATACACTGAATACATGTAGATTTTTTGGAGGGGCTCTGCCCCTCCAAACCTCCCCGCAAGGGGGTTGAACCCCCTTGACCCCGCAATTTCCGGAAAACGGCAAAGCCGTTTTCCGGGTATGGGGGGTGCAGGGGGCAAGCAGTTACCGTAAAGGCTCATGTTGCTCACATCGCTGGATAATGCAATGGCACAACCGGCGTGTTACTGCGGTCCCTGCCGGGGGAGTCTGAGGGGGCAGAGCCCCCTCAGTCCCCTCAGCGGGGTTTGGGGCGGAGCCCCAATACCCCGTTGACGGCCTTGCCTACAGGAGGCATAGTCCGTTTTTATCTTTTGTTCGGATGACGCCATGAAGGATTTTTTCGTCGGGGCGCGCTTGGCCCTACCTATAATACTCGGCTATCTTCCCGTGGGTTTCGCTTTTGGCGTGCTCGCCGTGAAGGCGGGCATGAACCCGGTAACCGCGGGTCTCATGTCCTATTTCGTCTACGCGGGTTCGGGCCAGTTGATTGCGGTCCAGCTTATGGCCTCGGGCGTCGGCACGGCGAGTATAGTGCTCACGACCTTTGTGGTCAATTTACGGCATCTTTTGATGTCCGCGGCCATGACGCCCTATTTGCGCAGTTGGAGCAAGCCCTTGCAGGCCTGGTTCAGCTTTCAGATGACGGATGAAACCTTTGCCGCCAATCTCGGCCGTTTTGCTTCGCACGGAGTGAACAAGGGCGAAGTGCTCGGTCTGAACGGCTTTGCCCATGCGGGCTGGGTGACCGGTGGAGTTATGGGCGCGCTGTTCGACGCGGCCGTTGGCGATCTCCAATACCTGGGCCTTGATTTTGCCCTGCCCGGTATGTTCATCGCTCTGTTGCTGCCCCACGTGTATGTGCCCAGAAGACTCTTTGCCGTGTGTCTCGGGGCTTGCCTTTCTCTGATTTTCGCCCTGCTCGGCGCAGGACAATGGAATGTGATGCTGGCCACGATCTGCGCGGCAACCTTGGCGGCCTTTATGCCCGTGCCCGGCAAAGGAAAAAAGGAGGCGGCTCATGGTTGAGCTTATCCCCCCGGATCAACTGCTGCTCATTCTGGGCATGGCCCTGGTTACCTATGTGTCGCGCGTATCCCCGCTGCTGCTGCTGTCTTCGCGCCAACTCAACCCGCACTTGATGCGCTGGCTGGAAATGGTGCCCCCGGCTGTTCTGGCCGCGCTCCTGGCTCCGGAAATCCTGATCGGTACCGGCGAAGACGGCGCCAAAACCCTGTTCCTGAGTCCGGATAACATCTTTTTGCTTGCCGCTATTCCTACTTTTATCGTGGGCTGGCTGACAAAAAGTTTTTTTGGTACAGTTGCTGTCGGCATGGGAGCGGTGGCCTTGTTGCGCTGGCTCATGTAGGGGCTGTTTCTAAATAGCTCTTTTGTCCAAATAGCTGCGTCACCCGGCCCTTTTTGCTGCGGTCGAGTACCATAAGAGTACACTCCCTTCACAAAAAGGGCCGGGTTCCTTGCTCTTGGAGCAAAATTTCTTATTTAGAAACAGCCCCTAGGGCTCGCCCTAATCCATTCAGGAGAATTATATGTTCCATACCCTTACCAAGTATTTTTCCGGCCGTGCCGGGCGTCTGTGCATGACTGCGTCCCTTGCGCTGCTGTGTATATCCTTGTTCCCCCTTACCGCGGGCTGCGCTCAGCCCGGTCAGGACATAAAAGAAGCCGTGCGCCGGGTACTTAAGGAGAATCCGGAACTGGTCCTGGATATTTTGCAGGAGAACAGCGAGACCGTTCTGGAAATAGCGCAGCGGGGCGATATGCTGCGCAAGCGTAAGGCTTTGCTCGCTCAGTGGCAGCAGGACGCCAAGGAGCCCAAGGCCATCAATCTGGATGGCCGTCCGTTTCGGGGCAAAAATAATGCGCCGGTAACCATAGTCAGTTACTCTGATTTTACGTGCCCCTTTTGCTTGCGAGCGGAGCAGGTGATCGCCCAATTGCTGAAAAAATATGACGGCAAGCTCCGGGTCACGTTCAAGGCCCTGCCCAAGGAGAATGACTCCTATGCCCTGGCAGCTGCTCAGTATTCCACGGCGGCCTTCATGATTGACCCGGTGAAAGGATGGGAGTTTTTCGACGCGCTTTTTAACAATATCAGTCTTTTTGAGCGGGATACGGAGGGTTTTCTCAGGGACACGGCCACCCGCCTGGGCTATGACTTGAAGCGGCTCAAGGCCGAGGCCGGGAGTCCGGCAGTTCAGCAGCAGCTTGCGGCGGATCGTCAGGAGGCCGATAGCCTGGGCATTTCCGGCACACCGTACTTTGTGGTCAACAACCTGATGATTCGCGGCGCGGTGGCCAAGGATCTGTTCGAGGAAGCCGTGGACATGGCCCTGAAACTCAAAGGCGTGAAATAATCATGAGCAAAGACGCCAGCCGCGAATTTTTGGAGAGTATGCCGCAGCTCAGCCCCGGAGAGGAGTTCTGGTTTGCCTGCCACCCGGAGGTGCCCTGTTTCAACGCCTGCTGCGCCGGCCTGAGCATGCCCCTGACGCCCTATGATGTACTGCGTCTGTGCCAGGGGCTGGGCGTGGGGAGCGAAAGTTTTATAGAGGACTACGCGAAACCGGGAAGCTATGAGGATTCCGGTTTTCCGCTCCTGCATCTGCGCATGGATCCGCCGCCCTCGCACTCCTGTCCCTTTCTGACGGCACAGGGCTGCGGCGTATACGAACACCGCTCCTCAGCCTGTCGTACCTATCCCCTGGGCAGGGCCACCCAACTGGGGCAAGACGATGGCGTGGCCGAACAGTATTTCCTGGTGCGTGAGGAGCATTGCAAAGGTTTTGCCGAAAAGAAAAGCTGGACTATCGACACTTGGCTGCGGGATCAAGGTATGGAACCTTACAACCGGATGAATGACCGTTACATGCGTTTGCTGGCCCGGTATAAATCCGTTGCTGCCGGGGCCATTTTGTCAAGCAGGCACGCGACCATGGCGCTTTTGTGCCTGTATCAGCAGGATAAGTTTTCCGATCTTATCCGGAACGCGGGCATTCTTTCCCGCGTGCGCCTGACAGGAGAATATGCGGATCGGCCCAGAGAAGCGCTCATTGCCGCAATTATGGAGAATCCGGAAGAACGGCTCTGGTTCGCCTTTGACTGGGTGGAACTGGTGCTGTTCGGCGCATGCGCCAATCTTGAGCCGGTCGTCTGACAATTGGGGCTCCGCCCCAAACCCCGCTGAGGGGGCTTTGCCCCCCTCAGACTCCCCCGGCAGGGGCATGATGCCCCTGCACCCCTCATGGCCTGAAAACAGCTTCGCTGTTTTCAGGAGTGCCCGGTCCGGGGATAGCACCTAAACGCCGGGTCCAGGGCCGGCTAGGCCCTGGCGGGGTGGAGGGGCAGAGCCCCTCCAAAAAATATAATTCACAGCGTCCCTCCAATTTTTTCCGGCTCTGCACCCCTCGTTTGCAAACTACGAGTTTTCGCGTTAGTATGCTGTCATCAAGCCACAGCTTCGGACAGAGTCCGATGCTATGGCCGGGTACATTACTGTATGTGTGTCCGATTTTTCCGATGCTATACGATTTATAATCTTCCGGACGCACCCGGGCTAACCGTTAAGGAGTGAATTATGGCAAAAAAAATGAAGACGATGGATGGCAACACGGCTACCGCGTACATCGCCTATGCCTTGAGTGACACCGCTGCCATTTATCCCATCACCCCTTCTTCGACAATGGGGGAAGAGGCTGACGAGTGGGCCGCAAAAGGAGTCAAAAATATTTTCGGACAAACTGTCCAGGTCCGGCAGTTGCAGTCTGAAGCCGGCGCCGCGGGCGCGGTGCACGGCTCTCTTGCCGCCGGCGCTTTGACTTGTACCTTTACCGCTTCTCAAGGCCTCTTGCTCAAGATTCCGAATATGTACAAAATTTCGGGCGAGCTTTTGCCGGGCGTATTCCATGTGTCGGCACGGGCCATTGCCGCCCACGCCTTGTCCATTTTCGGCGATCACCAGGATGTGATGGCGACCCGTCAGACAGGCTTCGCTCTTCTGGCTTCTTCTTCGGTGCAGGAAGCCATGGACATGGCCCTGGTGGCGCATCTCGCGGCCATTGAAGGCAGCGTGCCCTTCTGCCATTTCTTTGATGGCTTCCGCACCTCCCACGAAGTGCAGAAAATTGAAGTCATTGATTACGAAGATATCAAAAAGCTTGTGAACTGGGAAAAGATTGCGGAGTTCCGCATGAACGCCATGCACCCGGAGCATCCGGATCTGCGCGGCACCGCCCAGAACCCGGATATTTATTTCCAGGGCCGCGAAGCGGCCAACGGCTTCTATGACGCCCTGCCCGACATCGTGGTGCAGGAAATGAAAAAGGTGGAGAAGCTCACCGGCCGTGCCTACAAGCTGTTTGACTACGTAGGCCATCCCGAGGCTGATCGGGTGATCATTGCTATGGGCAGCGCCTGCGAAACCATCGGCGAAGTAGCCGACTATCTGAACGCCCGGGGCGAAAAAGTCGGCTTGATCAAGGTGCGCCTGTACCGTCCTTTCTCCGTGGAACACTTGCTGCGGGCCGTGCCGGCTTCCGCCCAGACCATCACCGTGCTGGATCGCACCAAGGAGCCCGGAAGCCTCGGCGAACCTCTGTACACCGATGTCTGCACCGCCTTTTTTGAGCAGGGCCAGTCCCCGGTCATCGTGGGCGGTCGTTACGGCCTGGGCTCCAAGGAGTTCTCCCCGGCCATGGCCAAGGCCGTGTTCGACAATATGCGCAGCGCCGCTCCGAAAAACCACTTCACCGTGGGTATTGAAGACGATGTGACCTTCACCTCCCTCGACGTGGGAGCGGACATCAACACTGTTGCCGACGGAACCGTGCAATGCAAGTTCTTCGGTCTGGGCGCTGACGGCACCGTGGGCGCAAACAAGCAGGCCATCAAGATTATCGGCGATAACACCGACCTGTACGCCCAGGCCTACTTTGCCTATGACTCCAAGAAGTCCGGCGGGTTCACCGTATCCCACCTGCGTTTCGGCAAAACGCCCATCACCGCCACCTACCTGGTGAACCAGGCCGACTACATAGCCTGCCACAGCCCGGCTTACGTGCATCTCTATGACGTGCTGGAGGGCATCAAGGACGGCGGCGTGTTCGTGCTCAACTCCCACTGGTCCGCCAAGGACATGGAAAAAGAACTGCCCGTCGCCATGCGTCGCACCATTGCCCGGAAGAAGTTGAAGTTCTACAACGTGGACGCCGTGAAAGTGGCCACTGAAGTGGGCCTGGGCGGACGCATCAACATGATCATGCAGACGGCTTTCTTCAAGTTGGCCAATGTGCTGCCTTTTGAAAAGGCCGTGGAACTGCTCAAGGATTCCATCAAGCAGACTTACGGCAACAAGGGCGAAAAAATTGTGAACATGAACATCGCGGCCGTGGACAAGTCCGTGGCCGCCCTTACGGAAATCAAGGTTCCCGCTTCCTGGCAGGACGCCAAGAGTGAAGACAAGGATTGCATTTGTGTTGCCAACTCTTGCGGCTGCGTCGAAGATCCGGAATTCATCAGCAAGGTGGTGCGTCCGATGCTGGCCCAAAAGGGCGACAGCCTCCCGGTCTCCGCGTTCACGCCCAATGGCATCTGGCCGCTGGGCACCGCCGCCTTTGAAAAGCGTGGGGTGGCCATTCTGGTGCCGCACTGGCTCAGCGAAAACTGCATCCAGTGTAACCAGTGCTCCTTTGTCTGTCCGCACGCGGCCATCCGTCCGGTGCTGGCCACGGACGAAGAGCTCAAGGGCGCGCCCAAGACCTTTGCGACCATTGAGACTCGCGGCAAAGAACTGAAGGGCCTGAAGTACCGCATCCAGGTGTATTCTCAGGACTGCATGGGCTGCGGTTCCTGCGCCGAGACCTGCCCGTCCAAGACCAAAGCCCTGGAAATGCATCCCATAGAAAGAGAAATGCCCGACCAGATGGTCAACCTTGTCTTTGCACAAGAAAACATCAGCCTCAAGGACGATCTGTTGCCGTGCGATACCCTTATGGGTTCGCAGTATCAGCAGCCCCTGTTCGAGTTTTCCGGCGCTTGCGCGGGCTGCGGTGAGACGCCTTACATCAAGCTGATCACCCAGCTTTTCGGCGAACGCATGGTCATTGCCAACGCTACGGGATGTACCTCCATCATCAGCGCGTCCGCTCCTTCCGTGCCATACTGCACCAACAAGGACGGTTTTGGCCCGGCTTGGGGCAACTCCCTGTTTGAAGACACGGCCGAATATGGCTACGGCATGAACATGGCCTTTACCCAGCGCCGCGCCAAGCTCCATGATCTGGCGCAGGAAGCCCTGAAGGGCAAGCTCCCCAAGGCTTTGAAGACCGCCTTGCAGAACTGGGCCGATAACCGTGACGATGCCGCCCTTTCCCGGCAGTATGGCGATGAAGTCATGGGTCTGATGGACCACGATGCCATGCACGCCAACCCGGCGCTCGTGGAAATCTACAACATGGCCGATATGTTCACCAAAAAGTCCGTGTGGGCCTTCGGCGGTGACGGCTGGGCCTATGATATCGGCTATGGCGGTCTGGACCACGTATTGGCTTCCGGCGAAGATATCAACATACTGGTAGTAGATACCGAAGTGTACTCCAATACCGGCGGCCAATCCTCCAAGTCCACCCCGTTGGGCTCCATCGCCAAATTCGCCTTTTCCGGCAAAAAGGTGCCCAAAAAGGATTTGGGCCGTATGGCCATGAGCTACGGTTACGTGTACGTGGCCTCCATATCTATGGGCGCGAACAAGAACCAGACGCTTAAAGCTCTGCTCGAAGCTGAAGCCCACAAGGGACCGTCCATCGTTATTGCCTATGCTCCCTGCATCAACCAGGGCATCCGCAAAGGCATGGGCAAGAGCATGGAAGAAGGCAAGCTGGCCGTGGAATCCGGCTACTGGCCCTTGTACCGCTTCAACCCGGCCTTGGCCGCGGAAGGTAAGAACCCCCTGCTTCTGGAGTCCAAGGCTCCGGACGGCACCCTGCAAGCCTTCCTTTCCGGTGAAAACCGCTACGCGCAGTTGGAGCAGCAGTATCCGGAAGAGTCCAAGCGTTTGCGTGCCCAAATCGAAAAGGAATACCTGGAACGCTACTACCAGTTGAAGCAGCTTTCCGAACTGGCGCCGATCGGCGAATACATCACTACGGAAGAAAAGAAGAAGGAAGAAGAGAAGAATAAAAAGTAGAAGCAAGATCGGTAGTGTCCAAACTGGGGCACTACCGCTGAACATCCGCTAAAAAAAGCGCCGTTCCCGTAAGGAGCGGCGCTTTACTTTAGAGCGGGTCGATTTTGTCCCAAGCCCGCTGAGGGGGCATGATGCCCCTGCACCCCCCAACGCCTGAAAACAGCTTCGCTGTTTTCAGGATAATTGCGGGTCAAAACAAGCGGCAAGGGCGCTTACTTGGGGCGTAGCTTTGTATAAATGAAAAAACAGAGCAGATTGGCGGCCATCCATAGGAGGCAGGTGCCGAGAGGGCTCATTGACAAGGCAGAGAACACGGGAACTCCCTGCTGGTTTACATGGATCATGGCCAGAACATTCAATATAATCACACAGGTTATAAAAAGAGTGGACGGGTGAAGCCTCATGCCGGGAATACCTCACTGCTGCACGGTTCAGTTGGAGGGGCTCTGCCCCAAACCCCCTGAGGGGGCTCTGCCCCCTCAGACTCCCCCGGCAGGGGAATGATTCCCCTGCACCCCTCATGACCTGAAAACAGCTTTGCTGTTTTCAGGAAATTGCGGGGTCAAGGGGGTTCAACCCCCTTGCGGGGAGGCTTGGAGGGGCAGAGCCCCTCC
>Ga0123353_10010782_pt1 | contig 12786 bp, 4 predicted proteins | sample TergutLab28metaG_3_FD_92763 | JGI IMG/M metagenome (GOLD analysis project Ga0123353, IMG submission 92763) | Labiotermes labralis P3 segment gut microbial communities from Petit-Saut dam, French Guiana - Lab288 P3 | ecosystem: Host-associated > Arthropoda: Insects > Digestive system > Gut ...
GCTGGTATCGAACCAGCGATCTTCCGATTTGTAGCACAGCACCTTAACCACTGTGCTACCGCGGTCCCCTCCCAGTTTGTACACTTCAAAAATATTATTAGGGCTATCAGATCTGAGAGAAAAAAAGTCGCTGATTTGTAGCACAACAGTAGAGATAAGATATACACGAAAATAGTGGGAAAATATGAATAGAAAATATTTCTTACAAAAATCCAGTATAAGATGCGAAGACAAAATAATTGTCAAAGAAACTACTAGTAAATACAGTCCACAGTCTGTATTTGCTTGTGACTGACCATCACAAAGGGACGATGTTGTCCAAATATATCAAAAAAATGTTTAGTTACGTAGTGGACTGGGATGAACCTGAATCAGTCTGCATATCGCAGCCGGGCATTTGTTTTTTTTGGATATGGTGTTGCATCACATGAATTTCGCGAATGTCACAATTAGCTGAACGACCATAATCTTCTCAAGTAGAATTGTGCTGCGTACAGCTACGTACCCACGGGCTACCCAACCCGCAGGCTCACAAGCTGGGTGTATTTCTGTGCGAGTGTGAAGACTGTTTTATCGTGGGTATTGTTTCTCCGATAGTTCGCGCTGCGGCTTGTGGTCAAGTGGCGCGATGGGTGTATATACTTTGTCTGCTTTACAGCGCCAGTGGTGGAGGGGTGGGGGCGATAATGGAAATCAAAGGGATTAAGCCTCTGCAGAGCGGAAAGCCTAAGCGACACTCCGACTGCTGCTTGCGAAAAGCGGAACAAAAGTTGGGATATTACACCCTCAAATGATTCGTCTTTCATAACCCTTGTATTTTATTGCTAAATGATGCAGAACAAAATGAAGCTAAATGAAGAGTCGCGGTGCGGTGGTCTTATTGTTGTGGTATCTGTTACAACAGAACTCGCGTCAGGTCGTGCATCGCTGTTTTATTCACTGGTTTTGTCGCCAGATTATTTGCACAGTTTACAGTAGGCTTTTGGGGCATTTATATAAATTTATGTAAAGGATTTTTTTTAATGTCAAGTCCGCGTGTGTCTCATGCACGACCGGAATTCGACAATTTTAATCCTGTATTATTAGGATGGCTGATAATCCAAAGTCATTTATTGTCATATCGATGTCACCTACATTCTTAAGGGTTTACTCTTGTATGCTTGCTGTTCTCTTAGCTGGCTTCAAGGACCCTCTTTAATATATAATTCTTAATTTGTGGACTTTGCGAAAATGACTCTGTGTCACCCGGTAGCACAAGTTCTTACTCCTAAGGAATACAGATATTTGCCTTTATGTATTAGTCATTTCTTCTCAGATGGTGACAGTTTTTATTGTTATTAATGTTCCATAGTTCTTGAAATATCACCTACTGTTCTGTGACATGACACATTAGAAGAATTATTCAATCGTGTTAAAATATCGCCGATTGTTCTGTGGAATAGCGTGCTAAGTAGCAGACAATTTGATTGTTACTTGGTCCTGTGGACGGACAACAATATGGCTAAGGTTTTTTTAATATGATATGTCAAATTTGTTAGAATGTACTGGTCACGCAGTCACTTTGTCTTGTGAATTAAGTACTGAATATTCAGTTTCATTTATGACAGTCTCTCCCCACGTAAGTTGCTTAGTAGATGTGAATCTAATGTTTATTTAAGGAATTTTCTAATGCTCAAATATATTCATTCATCTTATATTTATTTATTTATCAAGATTATAATTCACATTTTTTAATTAAAATATTTACACCGTTGAAAACGTATATTCGAGCATAGCACCACACACTGACGTTTCTTTCTGTCACACAATATCCATTCTACTGTTTTCTATAAAAGATAAGTAATTCTGAAAATATTCCTATTAACCAAAGAAATAGTATTGTTCTATTGTGCCTAGAAGCTTAATTTGATTGGTTGAGCTGGTGGCATTTATTTATTTGTCATTCACAACGACGGAAATAAATTCAGTTTCCTAAATAACATTTTCAATGGGCAGGGCATGTAGCGCGTATGGGGGAGAGAAGAAGTATATACAGGGTTTTGGTGGGGAAATCTGAGGGAAAAAGTCCACTTGGGAGACCCAGGCGTAGATGGGACGATAATACTGAGATGGATCTTTAAGGAAGTGGGATGTGGGGTACGGACTAGATCGAGCTGGCTCAGGATAGGGACAGATGGCGGGCACCTGTGAATGCGGTAATGAACATTCGGGTTCCATAAAATTCGGTGAACTTCTTGACTAGCCCAAAGCCGGTTAGTTTTTCAAGAAGGACTCTGTTCCATGGAGTGAGTAAGTAAGTAAGTAAGTAAGTAAGCAAGTAATTAAATATCAGTTTATCTTCCTGTTACGCTTTAAAGAACACACCTCGTTTTAGGCGCGTTCGCAAAATTGCGAAGAGGACTATTAGTTTTGTCATGTTTGTCTGTCTGTCTGTCCGTAAGGAACAACGCGGCTGCCACTGGACGTATTTTCATGAATTTGGTATTTGAGTATTTAAAAAAAAATCTTCAGAAAATTAAGTTTTCATTACAATCGGACAATAGTAACGGGTACTTTACATGAGCACAATGTACATTTTTTATCACATCTCACTCCATTCTTCTTAAAATATGTAATATTTTAGACAAATTTGTAAAGAAAATCAAAACTCACATTTTGTGTGAAGTAACTTTTTTTTCTAAAATTCTACCGTTTACGATAATGTGGAAAAATATTGTAGAGCCGGTCAGTCTACAGACAACAATTATGGCACATGTGCTTTGCATGCTGGATACCTAAGGCTACAAATACACGTTTTGAGTATATAACACTTACTGTTTTTCCACAGCAGCAATGGTTGCACGAACGCCCTCAATTTTACGATATACGTACCTTGCCTATCTTGATATACTCTATCCTTATATTATAATATTGTGTAAATAATACACATTATTTACGACTAAGTCATGTAAGACTGAAAACAACTCGAAAATTATTTAACCCCTTATAATTTAAATAAAATAATTCGAATTAAAATTCAAACTTCGTAATGACTTATTGCCTGGCCTCTGCTTTTATCTAGTATAATTTCATAGTGGACATAGGGTAACACTGGGGCAGGTTTCTCAGCTAGTTTCTTCAGGATTTTTGTTACTGGACACAATTCCATTTCTTCTATGTATTCATCGCCTGTCACTGGGCACTGATCCTGACCTGGTAGAATACAAGCGCTTGGCCACTTGAACACTCAGAAATTCATATGGGCGTTCAGAATGGCACAACGAACATCACGGTCTTTTTAGGTTTAAATCTCTCCCTGAATTCCAGCTGTACTACTGAAGTTTCTTGTTATTTCGCTCAGTGACCCTAGTGAAGTATCCAGGTGAAGTCTTAAATTAGGACATAGCCGACGCCCTGATTGGGATGTTACACAGCGTTTGTTCGTAATTATCGACATTTCGAGTCAACTTATCGGTCCCATCTTCAAGGGTGCAGCAGTCTAAGAAAGATGCCGGGGACAGGTGGGTGTATAGAGAATGACTGGAGTGGAGTTTGGTTCTCAAGGAAGGTAGAGCGGGGAACTCAAACACAGAGTGGCGCAACACTAAAATCTCGCAACAGACAACCCTATTTGTTTAAGTAGCTCATAAAGCATTTGTTAATAGCCACAATATGCCACTATATATATATGGACCGGTTAGTAAACAAAATTGAATTTTCAGTGTATGTTCGGTATTTCTAAGTGAGAACAGAAGTCTGCATATTCCTTCACCTTCCGGGATACTTTTCGTTTCTTATCAGGATTACATGAATTATATTACAGTGGAATGAGAGACACACTTAGGAAAACAAGGCACTCATGTAGTTAATCCTAATTGGTCCAATGTCGAGTTGCACTCGACATCGTTTTCCGTTGTACCATGGCTAGTGCTGAGGTAAGCTCGACATCGCTTTCCGTTGTACCATGGCTAGTGCTGAGGTAAGCTCGACATCGCTTTCCTTTGTACCATGTCCACGGTCAAGCTCAAATCGACACCCTATTTTGCAGCGCTTTATGCTGGTTCCCTCTTAAGGCCATTCCATATAATGGCTGCTATTGAAATCTGAAATTTTGAGATTTTCTGGAAAACTAATTTGGATCAGACTGTCAGATTTCCCAAAAATAATTTGGGCTGGAAAGGGTTAAGACGCACTTCGACGTGGATTTGCATTGCACCCGAAGCGCTACCGTAATGATGGATTCTTTTCTTTAGAGAGAAATAACGGTCACTTTTCTTACAGTACCTTGTTTCTTGTTACGTCACTCGAAATTCCGAAATTCTGGAACACAAAATTCTACCAAACTTCATGGAAAATTTAGTGTCCTACGGCGATATAAAATGATCTTTTTCACTAGACAACTCTTTAATGCAATGTAGAAGAGTTTGTTTCTTTAACACCAGTGACTGCCCGCCACATTGGTAAGAACTTGGTGTGCATTATATAATACATCCGATGTTTTGTTAGGTCTGGGGTAAGTCAATCTCTTACAGACCTGGACAGGCCAAGAGGGTTTCAGGAGTTTGAGGCTCCTACATGTCACAACAATCGGGACATAAAGGTGGTAAATTTGTCAGTCCTATGCACCGGCCGCCTTTATCCTCAGGAAATAGTTCTGTTGCTAATTTCTGTTAGAGACAGGGTCTTCCCCAGGGCCATATGCGGCCGGAAGTGTTTTGTCAATGAAATATTGCAGTGACACCATCGGGAATCGAACCCGCAACCTTCCGGTTTAAAGCGCAGGGCGTTACGTCTGGAGTAGGGAGGAGAAAGCAGAAGAAGTTGTAGAAAGGAGGGGTGAGAAATTCAATGAATTAATCAGGCGAGTGGATTACACATTTGTAATCTGCAAGCAACGCAGCAAACCAAACGTGTTCTGCCGTGTCAAGTATTCTTACAAACAATGTGGCTTCTTACTGCATTTTAGAATCTGCCTTTCAGCTTCTAAACCATTTAAATTCCCGGTCATTTCGTTAAGGATTCCTTGTGCTGTTATTCCAAGTTTAAGTTTATAGCACCATGGTAGAGTGTAGTAACATACAATCTTTGGGTACATCTACCCGGTTTCGTGACACTTCTTTTCATGGTACAACAGCCACTAGTGGACCAGGGCCTACTCATTATCTAAGCTTCACGATCACACCCAGACACACACACCACACTCGGTAGGACTCATCTGGAGGAGTGATCAGTCCGACGCAGAGACCTCTACCTGACAACACACACAACACTCACAACCGACAGACATCCATGCCTCCGGCGGTGTTCAAACCCACAAGCCCAGCAAGCGAACGGCCGCAGACCCAGGCCTAAGACAGCGCAGTCACCGGGATCTGTATTTGGGTGACTTAGTGTAAGGTATATCGACAAATGTCGTTAAATTCACCACAAAATCAGAGAGACCTCTGTGCTGCAGATTTCCGAAATTTTGAGTGTTGTTTTGAGGGACCAAGATATGTTAAGACATTTCATACGTAAACCCTTTTGCAGTAAAATGAAACTGTAATATAAGGTGTTTACATGCTGTGTAAGGCATAAGGAGTGTGCGCTTTGTTTGTTGCCACTCGATATATCATTCTTGCACCGGACACAGAGGATTGATTCATAGTGCCAGAAACTGTGGAGGACAAAATTATGGATCTCTTGGGAATTGCTGCACAAGTCGTCTTTGTGCATTCACACATACATACAAACAACATAAAACATAAACCAAGCTGTCATCCTTGCCCCAAGTTGTCCGATTCGGTACATTTATCATAAACGGGGAACCTTAGATTTCTCTCTCTTTTTTTGTACTTCACCTAATAATTCCGTGTACGCTTTCATAATCGAATATGGGCGAGTTTCTTATTGCTTGGTACATTTGTTTTCCATTCTGATCAGTAAAGTGTAGAGCTGCCGAACGGAGTTGCTTCAGTTGAACTTTTCATCGTTTTCCTGCAGTAGCCATGAAACCGCCTTGAAATAAGAGAGAGAGGGAGAGAAACAGAAAGAAAATAAGAGGCATTAAAAGTGAAGAACGAGCAGAAAACCAAGATGAAGAGATGACGTCGAAGAAGAGAGTAGAATGTACAGAGGAAAGAAGTTATATGACGAACGAACAACAGATATTCCATATTTAAGCTCGCTCGCAAAATTGCGAAGAGAAACTATTAGCTTCGTCATGTCTGTCCTTCTGTCGGCCTGTTCGTCTGTCTGCAAGGAGCAACTCGGCTCCCACTGGACAGAGTTCCCATGAAATTTTATATTTTAGTATTCTTAGAAAATATGTCGAGAATATTCAAGTATCATTAAATCTGGCAAGAATAATAGATACTTTACATTAAGACCAGTTTACATTTCTGATTATATCTCGCTCATTTCATCTTAAAATGAGAAATGTTTCGGAAAAAAGTTGTAGAGAAAATCAAAACACACAATTGATTTTCAGTAACTTTTTCAGAAAATCGCGCCGTTTATGAGAGAATATGGAAAAATATAGTAGAGCTGGGCAGGTCACATATGACAATAAGGCGCAGGCGCTTTGCATGCTGGATACCTAAGGCTGCAGACAAACACACGCACAGAAAATGTAATGCTATTGCTTGTCCACAGCAACAATGGTTGCACAAACGCGCCTCAGTGTTGCGTTAAAAGTACATTGTCTTGTTTTATATTGTTTCAATCAACCAGAACTGCGAGAAGATTTGAATTCATTTTACCGCTTTGGGTCTCTATGCTTAAACTTCTTCAGTGTTCATCATCATTACTTATTTCTGTATTACAGTTTATTCCATGTCTTCTCTGGCGCCAGTAAAAGCGAAGGTCTTTGGACAAACATTTACGAGGTTTGAATTTTGCACCAATTCGCAATGCAAAATAGTAGGACGGGGGAGTGTTATTATTCCCTAGCCTTCTGCGAAACAAAGGGAGTTCAAAACTAGAAAAACCGGCCTCTGAGTTTGACGTAGTGCGTTTCCGATTTAAAAGTATGGAAGCCAAAGGGTGACGGATGACCCGAGCGCGGCAATGGTGACACACCAGCTAGATCCGGACTGGGCACGCGGTCCAAGAAACTTGTGGAAGAAACTTACGGATGTGCTGGTGTTAGAAAAGGGTTTATTCCTTGAAGGCTTCGTATGTACGACAGATTCACAATCTTCGGTATTATATGGCTCGCACCAGCAGAAGGGAAACAAGAGGCATGTGTAAATAGTCGAGTTTGTCCGTCCGTCAGTCTCATTGGCAGTACCCAGTGGGGCACCGCCTGAAGATCTGGAAGACATTTTGATGACCGAGTTATGTCGCTATGGGAACGACTCTAGAGCGACTGCCTAAATGAGTTAACTGTACCGGTTTATGGTAAGTTGGGTACCATTGAAAACATTTGGATCATTGTAATAGGGGTAACGAATTACCAGGGACGAATGAAGTGCGGGTAATAGTATTACTCAAATCTACTGGGAAACGCTAGGGAAACCTAGAATATCGCGGTACAAACCCTACTGCTCTTTGACGAAATTTGTAGTACTTATTTACTCACTCCATGCACCAAAGTCCTTCTTGAGAAGCTAACTGGTTGTCAGCTAGTCAAGAAATTCCCCACATTTTATGGAACCCAAAGCTTCATACCGCATTCGCAAGTGCCCGCCACCTCTCCCTATTCTGAGCCAGCTCGATCCAGTCTACGCCCCCACATCCCACTTCCTGAAGATCCATCTTAATGTTATCCTTCCATCTATGTCTGGGTTTTACAAGTGAAAGATTATTATTATTATTATTATTATTTGCTGTCAACTTTAGGCAGGGTACTTTAATTTATATACCTGAAACAAATCATGTTTCTACGCTACATAATGTTGCAGCTGTTCTGCAGTTACAGTCTGTGCTACATGTAAAATTATTTCCCGTGCTGAATGTTCTGTTGTTTTATATCAGCACGTTCTGCAGTATGTGTGTGAAATACTCATTGTGGCTGATTTTATTAGTTCTTGATTTCATGCTTTCCCGGTACGGTGCTCAGGTATTTTCTGAATGATTTTTGAGATGGTTGTAGTTGCCCGTGTTATTACTGGTATCACTTTTGTCTTCACAACTGATACTATTGTTATCCCTATTATCACCTTTAGGCAGGGTATTTTTAATTATATACCTGAAACAAACCATATTTCTAGGGTATAGAGTGTTGCAGCTGTTCTATATTTACAGTCTGTGCTACATGTAATGTTATTTATCCCGTGAAATATGTTCTGTACTTTTACATCGGCACTTCCCGCAGTAAGTGTGCGGTGTCCAATATGACTGTTTTTTGCAGTTCCTTAATTTCGTGCTCTCCCGGTATGTGGTTCAGGTACTGAGTGATTTTGCAATGGTTCCAGTCGCCCATATTATTACGGGTAACGCTTTTGCTTTCACATTCCACATGCGCTAAATTTCTATTACGAAGTCTTTGTATTTTAAAATAATTTCGGCTTCTTTCTTGATCATATTTCTGTCTCCAGGAATAGCAACATTTATTGTCGTGCATGTTCCATTTTATTATCACGGATTATGATGTCCCGTTTACTACTACTACTACTACTACTGCTACTACTATTCCGAATCCACAAGGGTTAGGTAATTTCAGAAACTACGGGTGACTGACCAAGCACTTCTTACTCAATATTCTGCCAAAAACTTTCAACTATACGGTGTGTATGAAGTATTGCTGCTTCCTGCATTGTAACATACAGAGCAGACAGAAGAGTAAGCAGTTTTAGACTGTCGTGCAATTTGTTTAGGGCAATACCTGCTGTGGACAGTACTGGTGGCATTATGCACGTCGTTTTCAGTTGCCACATTCTTATGAGTTCTTCTTTCAAGTTTGCATACTTCTGGGGAGTCCTGGTCATGGTGCTGTGAAGGTTTGACTGTTAGGGGTTGCTACATCTATCAAGTATGCTTCTTTGATTGTGTCGTCAACCATAATTTTGTCTGGTCTATTGTAATGGACAGTGCTTTCTGTTATAATTATAATTATTATAATAATTATTATTATTAGAAGACCATATCAAAGCCAGAATGTGGAAGTATAAAGGAAATGTCCATGCAGCAGGATATAAGTAACGCAGCAAATAATCCGCACTAAGCACAGAACATCTCGGAAATCTAACTTTGTGGGGCTTAAGAGTGATCTGAATACGTACGCAGTCTGGCGCAGTAAGGGGAAAGGCGGGCAGACCCAGTTCAACGACGAACCTTTTACTTGTAACGTAATGATATCCCTCCATTCTCAGAGTAACACTGCGTATTAATGAAACGTTGACAGGGGAGCTCTCCTGAAGTCAACAGAGGGCCCTTGGCCTGTGTCAGCTGATGAGATGCTGTATTGTTAAACTGTAATATAGCAGGGGCCACTGTTCTAAGCTGCGCTGACAGAGGCCTGTTATTAATTAATGTATTGATGGAATACAATTTTTTCATATTTAATATTGTACACCCTTCTTTTACCTGCATAACATATACATAATTTAATACCAACTTGTTGCGAAAAGTTGTTGTTAATTAATAACTACACCGACATGTTTCGGCACCAGTTCTTAGCCAAATTCAGGGAACTCGTACGTTTTTGCAGCTTGTATATCAACTAATTTTGTTGAAGTTTGACATATATGTTTAAAATTGTATTTAAAATTGAAATTGAAGTATTAAAGTCCTCAGCATTACTTTATGCAATATACATTTATTTTACATACATGCTGATGTAATATGTTGTGCTCAGGTACCTGTGATTGGTCTTCCTTCAAGTGAATTAATACTGAAATTGATTTTTCGAAACTCCGTGTTCCGGCTATTAATGAGTGATCTCTACAGTGTCTGTTTAAAAAAATATATATTTTAAGAACAAATGTTACGGATTTTAATATTTTAATTCTGATTTTAGTCACAATTTGAATCATATTTGTAAAATTTCTGCTGAATAAGTTGACATACAAACTGCACAAAATTGGGAACTACATGAAGATGGCTAAGAACTGAAGCCGAAATATGCCGGAGGAATGATTAACTAATACAAACTTTGTGCAACAATCTTAGTAATTAACCAACTTAATGCACAAATTCTTGTTTTATAATAAGTTTAATATATGCCTCTACGTTTTTTGAGCACCAAGTGCTTATCATCAGGAGGTCAAAATTGTATTATACAGCGACCGGTATCATCACACACTGTGGGTGGCCGTCCGGTGCACAATTTTGACCTCCTGATGATGAGCACATAGTGCTCGAAACATGTAGAGGCATATAATAACCTTATTATAAAACAAGAATTTGTGCATTAAGTTGATTAATTCCTAAATTATACTGAGATGCACGGTCAGCAAGACATCAAACTTTGTGCAACAATTTGCTGTTAAATATTATATATATATATATATATATATATATATTTTCTCTAATCGAGGGACAAATTAAGAACACCCGCGTCACGATTTTAAAGAATTTAAAAGTATATGAAGCTTTGAAATGTCTAAAATTGAAAATTGTGTGGAAGGAAGCATTCATTCTCCGGTATTCATTATTTAGGCATTGGCTTGGCGGGTCGCAGATAAAATTTCACCCTATAATCTGCCACGATAGCCCTGAGGGGGAATAGACTTAGCTCTACTCTTTCTTTAATCTTGGCCCTAGATTGTGGTGGGTGGTCAACACCACGACCCGGCCACTTTAACCCCGGGAAAGAGAACCCGTACCCATTGTATAGGAGGCTGTGTGGGACCCAGATTCTGTCTGGATGGGCGCAGAAAACCTCTTCCCCACCGGAATTCGATCCTTGGTCCATCCAGCCCGTCGCGAGCCGCTATACCGACTGAACTACCCGTACCCAATGCACTATCACAGGTAATTAACGAAAATTTCGATGAGAATTTGTAGTGTCGAAATGAAATTCATAAAGTTTGCCTCCTGCATAGAAGCCAAAAACTTTACCAGAAGTTTCTGGGTTCTTTGCTTGTATTCGGAAGTTATGTCCCGCCTGGAGACGAAAGACTGTTATTTCACTACAAATCCTTAATTACACAAACATTTACACAATTTTGTCTCCGAAAATATTTAACTTTGTCTAATTTTTTTCCATAATTTATGCAGATTTGTTTATACTTACACAACTGGGCCAAGAAACACAGATTTTACTCATACTCAGTTATGTTTAGCAACCCATTTATCCAAAAATATTTCCAAGTTCTCTTGTGTTTGACGTTCAGGTGACCGTGCATCGTGTTAAATGCTTATAATAAAACCAACTAGATGAACTAATTCTCAAATTAAATGTGGAATAAAACTCTAAATGTTTCGGACAGTTCCTCTGTCCATCATCAGGAGTTTTTCACTGTACACACAGCAATGGTATATGTCATACAGGTTTCCTGACAGCTTGCGAGCAGGATCAGGACGGAACTGGTTGTGTCCTGATCCTGCTTGCAAGCTGTATGACATATACCATTACTGTTTGTACAGTGAAAAACTCCTGATGATGGGAAGAGGAACTGTCCGAGACCTATAGAGTTTTATTTCAAAAATAAATTTGAGAAATTAGTGCTTCTAGTTGGTTTTATTATAAGAATCGCTTCTGTTTTTCTTACCATACTGAAGAAAGCGACATAAACCTCCACCTGTTCCCGCTCCGAACCCAACACACTAATTACCTGCGGTTCTAAACTGCGTCTTCTGCTGTATACCAAACACATGGCAGGGTATAATATAAACTCGGCTTTGCGATCGACGCGGCGGGAGATGAGCAAACTCTTCTCTTCTCTCTCCGAATGTTGAAACGTCTTTGTGCAAGTTGCGAAGGAAGTTAATTCACCCGTGAATGAGACTTGACAAAGAGACTCCTGCTACTGCGTTTAGCTACCGACGGTTTTCAATAATAGAGCACTTGTGGGAGCGGGGCCCATTGTGTACCGAGAGGAGCGAGCATTGTTCACGATTCGCTAATAATCCGTATCTACTGCTGCCACTTGTTCTCTCCACTTAGATAATAATGATTAATAACAGAGTGGAAACAAATGACTTCACCTTTCTACCCGGTGTAAATAGTTTCCGAATGGTGTACCGCCGGTATAGCGTTTCTTTCATCTTTTTCTCGGTTGAGTGACGACAAAGATGTCGAAATGATTAACCTGCCTATTCATGCCCATGCATGATGAGACACCCAGACCTCTTCTTTGTATTGGCTTCCACTTTACTTCCCTAAAACAGAATCTTCAGACGAAGGAATTTTCCGGACGAATAAACTATTCTGGGAAAACGTAGCGGGGGTACGTTATATTGCGGGTTAACATTTCAAGACTATAGTTGTTCTATATGGTGGAAATACCTGAGGGAAAAAGACCACTTGGAAGACCCAGGCTTAGATGGGACGATAATATTGAAATGGATCTTCAGGAAGTGGGATGCGGACATGGACTGGATTGATCTGGCTCAGGATGAGGACAGGTGGCGGGTTGCTGTGAATGCGTTAGGGAATATTTGGTTTCCGTACAATGCGGGTAATTTCTTTACTGGCTGGGGAACTGTTAGGTTCTTAGGAAGGACTGTGCTCCTTGGAGTGAATTAGTTAATTAGTTCGTCTAAATAACATTTACTTTAGATTACGAACTGCTGGCTAAAAGTCAGTATTCGGAAGTTTGAGATGGTTCCCAAGTCCAAGTTGCCACTACATGCTTCTCATGTATCCCTCCCGATGTAAATTTAGTAGTACAGCTTCAAGTTCTTGTATATGTGTTAAAAACGACTGCCACCGGGTGAAAA
>Ga0123353_10010784_pt1 | contig 12785 bp, 6 predicted proteins | sample TergutLab28metaG_3_FD_92763 | JGI IMG/M metagenome (GOLD analysis project Ga0123353, IMG submission 92763) | Labiotermes labralis P3 segment gut microbial communities from Petit-Saut dam, French Guiana - Lab288 P3 | ecosystem: Host-associated > Arthropoda: Insects > Digestive system > Gut ...
TATACGGTTCGTTCCGTGCATTCTCAATAATTAGTTCACAAAACCCAACCAACAAAAGCACACAATTCAATATGTTCTATAATCCGTGCATTAATTAGATTCATAAAATATAATAAAGTAAAATTGTTGTGCACTTTATGCTAAAGTGCACAATGCTTTTCCTTACAAATTTATGTTATAATATCAAGAAGAGTACTCCTGCTTATTTAAATTTTGTCGGTTGAGTTTTGTGAATTGTTTTCAGTGCAATCATGGCATTTGCATCGAGGACTGAGGAAAACAAGACAAATCTCGCATCTAGCGATAGACCATTTTCGGTCAATATTTGAACCCGGCACCACCCACTACAAAGGAGTAATAACCAGTAACTGGAGGTGTTCAACTTGTGTCAAAGGAGATTCTGGCTGAGAAGTCTGCGAAGCCTGTTTTTCCGAGCGACGGCTTGTGGCCTTATTTCCTCTCACACAGCCCGCCACCCCTCAGGGCCCATATGGGCAGTGTCCAGTCAGTCCTCCCTCTGGTTGATATGTGCGAGCGCGTAGGAGTTTCTGATTAGAAATCTAGCAAAAGCAAGCGAACCAACACTGCGAGATAAATACCTGCAATCTTTCCCTAGACTGGAGAGATAGATTGGGGTGTGCCTTGTTTTCCACCCTCATTCCAATCCCTTCTTTCTCCACACCTTCCCTTTCCACACAATCCCGTTCTTTCGTTTCCACCTTACAATTCATCACTTCACTTACACACAGTTTCTCTTCTTACACTTCACTCTCGCTCGTAAGCAAAAGCTGACAAATATCAGAAAAGAAAACTTTAAGCCAAATATTACAAAACGAAATATTTTTCCAAATATACCTTCCTGTGGGAGACCGCGGTAGCACAGTGGTTAAGGTGCTGTGCTACAAATCGGAAGGTCGCTGGTTCGATCCCAGCTGGTGTCATTGGAATTTTTCATTGACACAAAATCCCTCCGATCGCACTATGGCCCTGGGGTCGACTCAGCCTTTAACGGAAATGAGTACCAGGAGCATTTCCTGGGGGTAAAGGCGGCCGGTGCGCAAGGCTGACAACCTACCACCATCCTGTGCCGTTATCACGAAATTTAGGAACCTTAACTTCCTGGAACCCCCTGGGCCTGTCCAGGCCTGTAACGGGACTGCTTTTATACCTTCCTGTAGAAGTGTTTCCAACTTGGTCACGGGATCAAAAACATCTGTGTGCTAGAGTAACATAGGTTATTGCGGTGATAAGAAGAGTCATATGGCCTATCAGATTCAGAAGATATGCATTTCTTTAGCAGGAATACAATTTTAAATTAAATGATACCTGACAGTAGCAACAGGCAGATAACTAAAACCTTGTGGCCCATCTGTTTATTTGTGTTACCTAATTAGGTAAAAATGGTTACAAAGTAGAGGAAGGCCGCACATTTGTGTCAGGGCCACGTGTAGCTTGCTAACCGCATTTTGTATACCCTAGATTTAGTCGGTGTTTCCCTTATCGGACGTGACGCCGTGTATTTAGGGAGATCTTTCAGTACACTGATGCCTTATCACATTGGGTCGCTGAGGATATTTCTGTTGCAACTAACGTAAAGTTTTAGAGATTCTTCGGTAAATTCTAACGATTTAGAGGAAAGTGCTACCTCCATAATCGTGGAGAAAGTATCATTCTTCTAGACGAACAATAACGCCAACGCTCTTTTAAGTTCTGATACGTAATTGTCAAACCAAAAGCCATACCATTATGTAGTCACTAATCCTCATAGTCACAAGTTTCAAAACCTCAAAACTCACACACGTTTAAGTGCATTTCATTTTGAGCCCACATCCAGTAAGCTCGGCATGTACGAAGGGAAAGACTCATGGATTAAAAGGTATAAATTAATATGTTTGACATTCAGTAGTAGACAGTCGACAAGCTGTGGTACTCCAAGTGAGACATGTGGATAAAAAGCCAGTTCCAAAAATAGATGTTTAAGAACATTTATGATTCTTCATTGGTAGGCTTCAGTGCAAGTGGTTTTTAATAAAGTTTAGGTTCCACAGTAACAGGAAATTTCTTTAAATTCTGCTCGACTACCGACCTTTCAATAAAATATTTCCCTTGGCCACTGAACTGTTCCTTCATCTGGAAGGCTCCCAATTGACTGCGACGGTCTTCACTAAGAGACGATCCTTGTTTTCGCAAATGTCCCTCAACTGTGAAACTAGAAATGTCGGATAACGACATAATTAAGTTCTGTCAGAAATGCAAAAATCTACGCTATTGGATTTCGATTCCCGCCAGGGAAAATCTCTTTTCATCTCCAAGTCTTTCAGACCGACTCAGCGGCCAGCCTAGCCTCTATCCAGTGAGTACTGAAGGTACTCTTCCATCTGGGGTAAGTCGGAAGGGGCGTAATGCACTGATTGATTTAAGAATTTACACCAAAGTCACGATTCCGATATAAGTGTTCAGTTACCCTGAATTAATTTATAAAGATGTCGCTTGATATCTATGCTCCGGTCGGTATTTCAGCGTCGTATTTGGCCGATAAAATACAGGGTTATTCAAAATGATTGTCGGGATTTTAACAACTTGTCATACATAATACACTTGAAATAGGAGTATATGTATTTTTTATTTAATAGAACTATACTCCAAGTTTTTGTTACATACCTTAGAGATGCTCTATATGTGCACCCTTTGTGATTCTACAAACATGAACACGATAATCGAGTTCGTTCCAAACTGTTTGTAGCATGTCAGCGGCGATTGTTTGAATGGCGGTTCTGATTCGTACCTCCAGCTCCGGGATACTTGTAGGAAGAGGAGGAACATAAACCTGATCCTTGACGTAACCCCATAGAAAGAAATCACACGGGGTTGCATCTGGAGAAAGAGGTGGCAAGTTGTTAAAACCCCGACATTCATTTCAAATAACCCTGTACAATGCGCTGCATCGTAAAGATTTTCCAGATTTGTGGTAACAGTATTCCATGAAATGACATTAACTTATCAAATAGTCAAGTTGCGCCTATGATCTAAATGGTACCGTAGCGCCGTAATGCAGACGAAATCTAATTAGCTGTGTCCTGAGAAATTTTAAAATTCATTGTGAGAAAATTTACTGACTTCATAATTTCTCACTAGCGGCCGGGGCGTGGGGCTCACACCCCCCACTCCCATCTAGTGCCGAGGTCCTAGAAAGAGTAGAGCCACACTTCTACTCACCCTACGGGCCATCGTGGCCTGTAGAAAGAATGAAACCTACCTATGATTTCTCACTATCGCTGTACGGCTGCAAAATCCAACGAAATGAATGGTTATCTCTGAATATTGCGGCTAGACAGATTAATTTTACAATTCCGTTTGAAATTTTGACATGCTGGGTACTGTAACGTAAAAACTTTGCCTGCATCAACAAATCAGTATCGTCGGGCGGTTCTGGAGGAGTCTTTCATTCATAAATTGGAATTCTGATTAAATGTTAATCTTTCTTCCTCAGATTCATGCATTAAGCTCAAAGGCTTGCTCAAGTTCAGAATTAACTTCTGAACACACAAAATGTTCGTACCTATGGTGGAATCCGTTTTTCCGGGGAAAGACTCAAAATTCATACACCAATATTTCCCACGAAATTCGACACCCTTGTGTCTGGATTTCAGTGACCAGACAGGGGTGAGTAAATTGACAGCTGCCTCTGTCTTTAAAATACGGATCCAAACCTTAAGGAAAATAATATGCTTACGAATCCACCTATTCTTCTTTGATATTATTCTTACTGTTATTTATAGGCCTATTAGTATGACAATAAAACGTCACATCTGCCACCACCTTCAAAATATGGAGACAAACCTGGACGAAAATAATATGAACACGAATGCACCAACATTTCCTTGATATTATTATTATTATTATTATTACAATTAAAAACTATTAAAATAAAACCCCGCGGTGTGGTCTCCACATATTTAGGCCACTTTTTAAGGGCCTATTTATAACAAAAAGAAGGAGTGAGCATGGTAGAGAATAAATGAACACCCAAACCACCTGCAAAAGGATGGAGATGACATTCGAGAACCAGAAAATTATAAGCGTACCGGAAAAAAAAACCATACAGCACATCAAATCTGACGTCATACTTGAAGGCAGTAGAAACGGAATTGCTGATGTACGTTTCTGAACTATTTGATAAAACCGTGATTAAAAAATTAATTTGTAAAAGATACCGTTTTTCCCCTGCATGCCGCAAAGGCTTATTGGGGACTCGAGGTACAGGGACACTCATTTTTAACCATGGCTTCACTGCCCGATAAGTGAATAGAAGGCTGAATGGGCCCCGGGCCTGTTATAACGCTTCGGAAAAGAGAAAAATCTCTTGCCTTTGCTGGGAATCGAGCCACGATGCTTTGGTAGGTTAGCCCTTATCTTGGTTACTATTGCTACTGAACTATCCCGGCTTCTTAGGGAAAAATAAAGCATACCAAAATCAAAATAACGTGTATTTGAATACAAAAATTTGTTGTTTCAAGCACAGCACGTGAGAAAAATAAAATTACAGGTGACACCCGTAATTAATTTTGTAATTTCTAAGACGTTTTTAGTGGAATTTAGAAGTGAGATCATAGATGAAGAACGCTCAATGTAATTTCACAGTACTTAGATACCCCCCTAAAAACAGCAGCTCGTAATTGCGAACTACAAAACACACCCTGACGAAGAAAATGGCGCAGAACTTCACAGAATTTCCAATCCGTTTCGTATGTAGCTACTATGTGACGAGCCCTAAAAACAATGTTTATCCCTGCTTTATGGATAGGACACGCAGTCATATGGTTTAAGATAATACAATGATTATAATCACTATCTTAAAAATACCGACACCTTGAAGACCAAAGTTTGACTATATAGCGATTTAGACATACGAAGTGTAAACCGAAATATTTCTCCCAAATTATAAGAGAGGGATACAATTTGTACTAAATAGAACCTTTCACTGCTTGAGTCAACACCTAGGTTCACACAGAGTCACAGAGATTAAGAAATGTTTATTTTTGTATGAAAGAGGAAACAGGGGAAGCCTCCGTAACCTCAGACACAATCTGACGCAAATCAGATTGCTTCAAAATATTATCATAAACGTATCCGATTCCTTAGAAGCCTTCAGAACCACAATGGACAAGCAAAAACAGACTTACAAAATTCCTCTAACTTAAGTCATGTAGGTAGCAGGAAATGGGAAGTCAGCTATGCCGCAGCTCTGATTCGTTGCCTTCATCAAGTGCTGCCCATAAATCTGGCCACACCGGGGTTAGTTCGATTGATAACATGACGGAGCAGCATGCCCTCCCTACACACCGTTCTCTTCAACCCCTACCAGAATTACAACACTTTCCCATTTTGGTTTCTCCTTCATTTTCCTTTTTCCTCTTTTACTTTCTTATTTTCTTTTCCGGCTCCACATTCATGAAAGGAAAAAGGGGTGGACGGCATTAGAATAAATATTGGCTAGAGGGTAGGAGATAAGGCCCACGTGTCCAGTCAGAAAGCCACGTTGCTTTTTGTGATTAAAATTCATTACAATGCGCATACTACGTAGGAATTGGCGGAGAGGGGCCGCAGTCTGCTGAATTAATGTTATCCTCACAAAGTTGACCACAGGGTGTTCACAAGTCTGCACAGTGGCATCAGTCAACCAGTTGTGTGGTTCGAAATGTATATAAGGACGAAATTTCGTTCTTAATTTCAGACTTCGTACCCGGAGCTATCTTAATTGACAGTGGATAAATTATTACGACAAGAACTGAAGTACCTGTTTTTCTCCCGGGGGATGATTGAATTCCATATTAACACCAAAGTACAGTTGTTCAGCCACGTAATGTTCAAACTTCAGGAGCGTGTCCAGTAGGTTATTTGGAGGAAAAAGTGTCCAGTTCTTTTCGACACCGTTGTCAAATTACACAGCAGCTTAATCTAGCACTGAATAAAAACGATCTTATCATAATTTTAAACGTTTACAGCAACACTGAATTTTCAAGGTTATTAGAGCACGCATTTGAAATACACACCACCACACAGGATGAAGGCTGCCAGTCGCTGCAGCACTGAATGTTGCCACGGTATGCGTTCCAGCTTGTTTATGATACCAAAGGCAGCTTCGTTTATACTTGCCACTAGCTGATGCCTGTCTTCTTCTTTACCGTCGTGATACACGATCGACTTCATGCAAACGCATAGAAATAAATCCACTGGGTTCAAATCGAGTGACCTAGCGGACCAAGCCGCTGGCCCATTTCTTCCGATCTAACTAAATAATTTTCCTTCAAAATTGCCACTACTTATCTGCGAGATGTGGAGGCGCGCCTTCATGTTGTAGACACGTTCGGCCTCGTTCTGCAAGAGCTATATTCTCTAAATACGGAGGTAATTAACTTACCGAACATTTCTGTAACACGGAGCTGTTAGGTGTCCCTCGATAACATGTGGCACAATCGGGGTATTGCCTGTAGTCCACACCACATGCGAACCGAAAGTCGCTGTTCAAAATGGCAATGTGTTATCTGGTGTGGATTTTCCTGTGTCCTAGAATGTGAATTCTTTGTGCCGGTAATACCATCCCAAGTAAACTGAACCCATTCGTGAACACAGTGTCAGGCAGACTTTTTATCCACGGTTGCTGCTATTCACAAACTCGCGGACGGTTAACGTTATCTCTCGGCAAAAGGCGGCGAACTCGTTGAGGGTGATACGGTTAGAAACCACGTGGTACAAAATTCTGTGCTAAACCAGTCATCCCAGAAATTCTGCGTATACTTGTATTTTAGCTTCGTCGCACTGCTTCCAGAACGTCACCTTTCCCCAAGCCGCTGTTGTTCGCGTTGTGCATTCGCCAGTGGTAAGTACCCAGTTTCCCTCAGCACTCTCTGTACATTTTCAGATGTTTTGAGAAGTGGGAGTCTGCCGTGTGGCTAACTTTACCAGTACTCCACAGCAGCGGCCCTACAGCTTCTGTTGCACAAACCGTATACGAAATTCATATTGACATATTCTTCATTTTTACTAGTGTTAGGCCTTTCGACTGCTCCACCGTTCTACAACACAAGACCGCCACAGCCACTTGCCCATACATGTAGGTACTCGATCAGTTACAACTGTGCTGGTTCGCGTCAGTAGCAAATAACTTGGTAACGGTGTCGAAGAAACGGACTACAGTTTATTACACATTTTTCATTCCGAATAACCTGTAGAACACGTTCCTGAAATTTGGCCATTGCGTAGAGAAACGTTCTGCATAGTCTGTACAACCTGCAAAAAGTGTAACAAAACATATTAATAATTTTACGCTTTTGTATCGTACATTACGAGTCAACTGTGTAACGTGAACCAACAAACCAAAAATTAGTATCCAGCACATCCTTCCACCTGCTAATCTGCTTGCATAAATTTATGAAAAATATACCATACAAAACTGCATGTACAAATGATTTTCCTGATGATGAGCACATGGTGTTCGAAACATGTAGAAGACGCAAAGAACTGAATTAAAACATTAATTTAAAAGTGTCCATTTTGTTGCTTTACGTTATATAAACAAATTAATAACTTAAGTTTCACTAAATTAATAATTATTAGGAATTAAGATTCCAGTCATCCTGAAGCCCTATTCAAGACCTGAATTTCTCTTTAACGGCCGTAACTCTGTCAATGAGTGAATATGGTGAGAATCTTAAGTGTTCACATTGGGTCCGCTGTTGGAAATATGAAACTGAAAAATCTGCTACAGCTTTATAGCTATTGGATTATGAAAATAATTGTTTGTTTTTATTCTCTCCTTTTCAGTTTCTCCCAGCAGACGCATAGCCATAGCGCCCAAACCAACTCTGGAAGATCAACAAGCCTCCTGTCCAGGAGGTACCGTTGGCCCTTTCTCCTGAGCCACGGTGACCAGAATGTATAACTGACCACTTACTGTATGACTATGTAGTACCAAGTGTAAGACGACACAAATCGCAAGCTTCGCTCCCACTTAAGTCTCTACGATGGGATGTTTCACTACTGGACTAGCAAGCCAACCATACAGCTGCCGGATTCAGATGCCTGCAGGAGAGCGCAGAATACAAAAATGTACTAGGCCTACAGCTATGATTTCGGGAGTTTCCGGTTTCGGATTTCAGCCCGGAGACCAGAGAGCATTCTAGTGGCCTACACTATTTCTCAGTCAGTCAGGAAGTAAATTTTCTTCTGGAATGTCCCGTCTCGTACTTTGATTAACGGATGTAAAAATTTCAGACAAATCAGCTGTTTCTTCCTTCGAGGTTGGAGAGGTTTTATTCTGAAGAGTAGACAATATGCACTACTTGGAAGTTCTCACGCCAGTAAGGTAGAGCGTACAGTATGCTGGGGGGCGAAGACATGCAGTCAGGCAGCTACACGAAGCCACTTCTGAGCAGAACTTCGTCTTAAGTATCTGTTACTTCATAAGTCCCTCCACATGAAAAGTAGAATGATATAACGTAAATTATCTTATCTTCATAATCCATAACCTACTGAAATTAAGCTTTTAACAACTGGTGCGATTCACCGTTTGTGCAAAATGAGCAGTTCTCACGTTCTAGGTCACCACCAAAGATTTTCCAAAAATGAACTTGTTAGGTTTACATTTTTAATTTCGCCGCGTTACATAACAAATTCAAAACTTCGAAGATATTTTCACACAAGTTCATATTTTGAGGTCATAAAAATCTGTTTGTAGCTTAAAATGTCTGTTAAAATCGTATACAAATAAGGGATATTTCAGAAATCCCCCAAGGTGCAAGTGAGATCTGCCCTCTTTGGGGATTATAGACAGCGGCAGTCTTCTTTGATTGCTTGACCCTTGAAGTTGGGACCGATAGGTTATCCCGAAACGTCTGTAAGAATCTTCGATGCTAAGATGTGTAATATCCCAAAAAATCAAAAATCTCAAAAAGGGGCAATTTGCCCAAACATCTATATGCATTTCTTCCAGCCTATCGAATGTTTTTCATGTGTAATTTCGATATTCATATTCAGGAAAAACACCCTGTTTCCCTACTTCATAAGAAACTAAAAACACGCCGCAAATTCTATGCGGATCGGAAGTCCGTGTATTATTGACCACTGTCTATATCTACAACACAGTGGCAGACAGCAAGACTGCACACTTTGCAACTCCAGGAAACTGAAGCTTCTTTTTTTTTTTTGCTTGCTTTCCAGTTTCCAGCTTTGACTTGGCGTGAGAAAGGTTCGTACATTTCATATGCTTCAGAAGTATTTTCTCAGAGGGTCTAACACTGACTTATGAAAATCCTCTATCAGCTATGAGTTCACATTTTGGCACCATATTTAACGCATGCCAAATGAAGTTCAGTGAGTAGCTTATGTGCATATGTTGCCAGTTCCATGCAAGATTCCAATATGACTTAACTTTTTTACCTTTCTATTTAATGTAAACCTTTGATGTAAGTGTACTTTGACTAAGTGGTCCAAATTACATGTAAACTTACAAATTATACTCGTACTTCAACATGTCACAGAGAGAGAAGTAAGAAAATTCGAAGGAAAATGTAGCAAATGTAGTAAAATGTATATGATGAGAGATTTACAAGCAGTGATTTGGAGTCAAAAAGCGGTTCGAAGTTTGAAAAAGAGGAGTTCCTGAGGTTTTGTTGTTTTAGAACACGTGTAATGGCCCTCCAAATGCCTCACATGACGAAGTTTAAAACTTACAAATTCAATAATTGTTGTACACGCAGAAAATATTTTCAAGGTAAGATTAAGTGCACATTCCTGCCTAAAAGAAGTCTTCAAACTAATTGCTCTAAACTTGCTCCTGAAATTTCACAGAATAATTCTGCAGCTCTCCTTTGGTTAGATAGCCCATGTAGAGACAAATAGGTAGTTATAGCAAAACTTGTATGCGCATTTTTGACAATTTCTCAGTGGTAAACAGCACTACAAGGAAAGCGACTTTAAAGACACACTGTTACCATTTTTTATACACCCTGTATTTCTATTCTGGATCCAGATAGGGTTTCCGTATAGAATAGTTTTCCATGAAGAAAGAAAAAGAATAAAAAGCTTACTACCTCTTGGTCAGTCTCGAATTGGGTGCAGCAAAGTAGTTGGACATTGGGAAAGGGGGGTGAGTTGCGTATTTGATTTGGAATTGGGAACCGGGTAAGGGGAATGAGTATATATAGGGGAATGTAAGAAGAAAGATAGAGGGGTGAAGTAGGAGAGAAAGAGTAAAGAAAAATGAGATGGTCAGCATCGTGTATACTGTCCGTCCCCTCGCCGTGTCCCATAATAGTTATGAATTACAGCCCGGACCGTCGTAACTTAAAATGGTGCGAAATAGATCACACGGTCTTAACTTGCTGGTGTCACGACGACACACGAGCTCTTGGCTTCTCCAGATCACATAGAAGTTTTCCAGTTCGCTGCAGTTACGAACGTCAGAACTTGAATCGGGAACAGATTTAGTTATCGGCTCATGTCAGAACACTGCATATATTCCTAAAATTCATACTACCTTCTTGTTACGTCCTCTAATCTGTTACGTAAAAAATATTTAATTTTGCTAAGGCTTTTCGTCTATAAAACTAATCCGTCCACAACTTATTCATGTTTTCCTTTTTTTCCTTCTGTTCTTCCCCATTTTTTTCCCAAACCTTTGTCGTCGTTTCTATACTATATTCCTCACTCTCCCTCATAAAAACTCTGTTTAAGTCAATATAATTCAAAATAGGCTATTATGGAAGAAAAACAACGAAATTATCAGCCGTAATACGACCTAGGTTACTTCAAACTTCTTCCCCGATCATTCAGTTCTTCTGTGATGTGACGGTGTGTAGCTGAATGAGAAATTTTCGACGTTTCGGAGAACCGTAATTCCTTCGTTTTTTGGGGGTTGAGCGGTGCTCCTCTTCGTATTGTTTGACCCCGAGGGTGAAGAAACTACGACATTTGAACCGTCGGAGACTATGCATCCAATGCAACATCATCACTTCTCAGAAGACTTGAATCTTCAAGACCGCAGCTGTGAAACTCCCAAACCTCGTTTTCCGCCCGGCCCCATGTCACTGGGAATTGAAAAGTATCGCAAGCAACTACACGTGTATACACACCAATGCGCTTTGTCTGAATGTACATCGGTTACGTCATGGTGCATCGAGACCACTTGTCGATTAACGCCAGTTGCCATACACGGAGACAAACAAACAAACAAAGAATCAAGCTGATTTTCAAACGAATGTTACAATTGCACATTTTGCTGTATATGGATGTCTATGGAAATGAGACTCCACGAGACGAAAAGAAACTGAGAACTATTAAGAACATTTGTTGAGGACGGAATATCAGAATACAGACAGGAATTAAGAGCATGGCGGAAATTACCAATTCCGGAGCACTACCTCGCTACCGGCCACGACCACTTCTTTCCACAGCCTCGTAGAATAAGTCGCCCTAACATTTGATGCTACATGACTTAGGTAGTTGAAATACTTAAGTTCTGGTTTAAGGTAGCATAATTCTGCTGAGCAATTCAATAACTTATGCTTTAAACACGTCAGAAAAAAAGGAAATAAAACCTTGCCCTCCTCTTGCACAAACAACTAGCCATAAACGTCTTTTATTATAATTGTCTCATCTAAGGCTCTGAAAGCTATCTACTTTCGCACAGATTCTGTGTCCGTTAAGTCTGCCACAGGTTTTGCATCTTCCATTTTCTGAGAAATGTCTAACAACAAGCAATATGTTTTACGTAAATAATGTGTGGGTACGTACAGTATTATGAATGAAATTTGTAACACAAAACGTCCTATTCTTGGCCGCTGTTACAAAGTTTAAACGTCACTATAGGCAACATATTCACAGGAAGTTTCGTAAAAAAATTATCAATTTCATGTTAAGTTGAAACTGGGCATATTGGGGCAGCAAGCATTTCAAAAATCCGTTTTTTCCACATTTTAAGAAGGAATGTGGATTAACGTTTAGTGGCTTAAACCTCGAAAGGCGGAAACAAAAGAAATGATGACTTCACACGAAAGTCCTTTATTAGTGGCTAGTTTTAAACCAAAGCAACCTAAAGAAACAAATTTTAGAACACTGCCCTACTTAAATTTTAAAGAAAATTCTTTCATTCATTCCATAGTTTGTATCCCCTAGCCTAATCAGTATCAATTCCGGACAATAAAGTAGTTTTACAAAAGCACTGTAAACCAACGAGTAATGTTAGACTGATAATTTATTCCTCTATGCATAATAACACAATAGTATAGATAGTATGAAGATAAAAAGAAATAAATTTTTAAATATTCCTTCTTCTGGAACATAGAGATTGTGATCGGGTAGTCTTCGTAATAACTGCTGTAGCCTCTTGCTTTCCTGAATAATTTGCGCCACAATAATCAAAGAAGCTCTCTTTGTTACTTGGGTTCTTGTCAAATAGACCTGGCGCATCCTAAGGTCACAGATGGAGGAGGACTGTCAGAGAGTGGCTACAGATTCGTGCTGAATAAACAGCTGCCACGACTGGCAAGGGCTGATTGTAAAACTTCAGGAATTGTCATGGGGGCTAACAGCTTCTCACCGTACGCAGGTAAAACATAACGCGAAATTACATTATTACACAGTGCCACGGACTTGACCGTATTAATTGGAAAGACCAGACAGAGGAACAAAACAAACAAACTCCGTGGCCTTAGTCCGCACGCGAACTATACCGACAGAGCGGCCGCCGCCGGTCGGCGAAGTTAGTGCCAACTTTTGCGGATAGA
>Ga0123353_10010785_pt1 | contig 12785 bp, 9 predicted proteins | sample TergutLab28metaG_3_FD_92763 | JGI IMG/M metagenome (GOLD analysis project Ga0123353, IMG submission 92763) | Labiotermes labralis P3 segment gut microbial communities from Petit-Saut dam, French Guiana - Lab288 P3 | ecosystem: Host-associated > Arthropoda: Insects > Digestive system > Gut ...
CACAGATACTCAGCCGCACACTGCGTACATCAACCACAGAGGACACTTTTCGTAATATCTCGAAAAAGCTGCGTTAGTAAGAAACAGGGTGTTGCAATGTGTTGGCCCGGGGGGGGGGGGAAGAGGGGTTCAGCATATCTCGGGTTCGAGGCCGATCCGATACGTAACCCGACCTGCGCCTCCCCGTTCCCTCATAGTCACAGTAACGTCACCCTGTACGCGCCATAGAAGGCATTTGAGGGTACAGCTCCACTCATTCTCAGCGTCGGCAGTAGTCGGAGACAGCCTCACGGCCCGGCCGCTTTACCCTCACCCGCTCTGAACAGGAGGCAGCACGGGTCGAAGAGCCAGTCTATACGCTTTGGGGAAGATAAATAGCTGCTGCCAGTGTTGGGGATCGAGCCACGATTCACCTATGGCTATACAGCGCGTAGCCTATTCACTATACCACCTGCGCTATACCGGGTACTGACGTCACTGCAACTCTATGACATGTTACCTTCTGTGCCCGTCTTTTGCGCCGTCTGGATCTCACGTTAGATCAGCACATAAGTCTACAGATGATCACGGATTGGGGGGGGGGGACGAAATCTAAAAGTTAACAGCTTCCTACATTCACCTTGTCAGGTGAGCAAAGGTCAAGCACAATGCCTGCACGTATAAACAGGTGCTACAGCATCGAAAAACCACCTCAAGGGTAACTGGCCTGACAAGTACGTCGAATACAGCCAAACCCGGTCCCACTGACCTGCTGCTGCGCAGTATTGGGTTGCACCTGCGATCAGGCGGGGAGCATAATATTGCTGGCTTACAGTGAGTGACCTGCCCACGGCGGCTTTCTGTCCATAACCTGTTACATCGTTGGACGTAGTATAACGTATAACCTTCACGGTTGATGTGTCTTTAGATCTTCGAACCACGGACTACGCAACGTAATTACTGTGCTAAAGGGCCTCCCGTTGAATTGTGAAAAGATGATTTATACACACCATCAAACACAGATACATTTACTGTCAAATCTCAGAGTAAGAACATGCTCACAATTTTTACTTTTTACTTGTTTCCACAAAGCCTGATGGCCTTTCTGAGCAGTTCACTGGTAAGAACATACTGTTACACAGTAAACACAGCTGTGTTTGATAATGGTCTTTATCACTGTACTGTAGTTGGGCTAGTTCTGCTATATCAGCATCTTCTGCGCCAGAATAGCTCAAACACCGGCTGCAATGTCACATATACGTCCATCTGACCTCTACACGACAGGAACCTAGGTCCATGTGCCTAAGTAGTTCACACATGCGAGCAAAGGAATATTTTGCGGGTGTTGGTATTAATATACAAGTGACCAACACAAGGATGACAATTAAAAACGCATAACGTTAACAATATACGTTCGAGGAAAACTCTATGATCTGTGGAACTTTCGCACAGAGGGCCACGAGCATTTTGACACAGCTGATTTTTGGGGGTTACCGACAGCAGTACAATGAGAAGAGGGACGCGGAGTACCCGGAAGAGCAGAGAAACAAACACTGATAAGAAATTGATAAAAAAAAAGGCCCGCCACAGAAGGAAGAAGTGGTGTGTTAGAACCAAACCGCAAGCATTTCTAACGGAAACACGAGACTTGTGGACAACCAAGTCAAATGCTCTTGAAAAGCAAGGAGGTTACATAGAAAAAACTGTCATACCTAACACCTATATTGTTAAAACTTTAAGTGTATCAAATTGCCTTTAATATTTGTGTCCTTCTCAAGGTACTCTTTATACATGGTGTATTGGAAAAGAAAACTTTCTTGACTGAGCACTAACCTACATTTCCCCGATTTGGTACGCCCATATTTTCACTGCGGCGATCGACGGTGCGCCACCCCCTGTAACCCACAGCCTGATCAGTACAACAGTCCCTTTCACCCAGTGGAAGTAGGGAGACAACTTACTCACCTCCCAGTAAGGCAGTGTCATTGCACACGACCTCCTCGGTGGCCAGGGACCGGTTCAGGTTTGATTTGCGTTTCGAACTCTTGTCCTTCTCTCGCCTTGGGATGGCCGAGGCCACACCGTCCGAAGAACACATCGCTGCTGGGCTCTGCTGTAACGACCCCAATAACACAGATTCAAGTAACACAGATAAAGACAGCACTACGTTCAGGACATCAACGTCAACATCACACGCTAATTCAGCATGAACAACAGAATTCATGCTGCACATTCTTGCACGGAAAGTTACTTTAAAATTAGCCGCGTCCGTACTACTGGCGGGCCGTGCTGTGTATTCTTCTGCTCCCCATCTCGCCACCACCTCTCCTAATTACAGAAGCCCCACAATCTCCCTCCCAACCCCGCACAATCGCCCCCCCCCCCCCCATCCGCGGAAATATCACTCGTACTTTTTGTGCTAGAGGCTGAGACGACCCCAGGGCCATAGAGAGCCCGGAAGGCTACGTTAAGTGAAGCGTTTAAAAAACTAAACTAAAACACCAATTAAAAAATTTTATGAACGGCAGTTAGTAAATAATAAAGTTCAATGTGAGCGCCACAAGTGGGACAAGCAGCATCAAACAGAATTCACCCTCCTACCACGCGTTCCCAACAGTCTCGTGACCACTGTTTGCACAGGCCTCTCACCCTCGTACCGAGCACGTACTGACGGTTTGCTTTTCTCGAAATTGTCGCTACACAACAGATTTCGTTGCGTGAAAAGCTAACACGCAGAATGCCTTTTGCGGCCTGCAGACCATTTTACGGCACTGGCGAACGTTAGCTAGCTGGCAGAACGCCCGGCTGGCTCCAGCCTCGCGTAAAATTAAAACTTTTTGAGTTGATCTTTCACACGGGTTGTATTTAGAAACGGTGCCGTAAGCGAGTTCTTAGTAATGGTAAATAAAGGTAAAAAAAGGCAAATAAATCCCATTACAGGCCTGGACGGGTCCTGACGGTTCCAGGAGGTTGAGGCTCCCAGATTTCAAGACAGTCAGCACATGAAGGTGGTAAGGTTGTCAGCCCCACGCAACGGCCGTCTTTACCTCCCAGGAAATATTCCTGGTACTTATTTCTGTTGGAGGCTGAGTCAACCCCAGGGCCATAGTGCAGCCGGAAGGATTATGTCAATGAAAAATTACAATGACACCATCGGGAATCGAACCCGCGACCTTCTGACTTGTAGCGCAGTGCCTCAACCAACTGGTTCTTAGGAATGATATACCCAAATATGAAAAAACATATTTCGGACACTCTGTATAACGAAACGTAAAAACGCCTTGTGTGTGTTTAAAGAACTCTGTCGATTCTTGGCCTATGAATGCATATGCAGCACTGATGGAATGATAATGATATGAAAAAATCGAAGTGCTCGGGGTGAAAACCTGTCTGTGAAACCCTGTCCACCACACATCCCACGTGGCCTGAATTCGTATTAAAACCGGACGTCCGCGGTTAGGGACCGGAGACTAGCCACCTGAGCCACGAGATGGCCTCTAAAGCGTAGCAGCGATTCAGTCATTGATCCTATACAAATAAATGCCTACAACGAAGAAATATTAACCAAAGCAAAATCAAACCCAGAACATTCACAACGCTACACGCCTTACCAAATTTCATTCCAATCAGTAATGTAATCCGGACGTTTAAACAGCCCTAACAGAAGGGCAGACAAAAGGGTTTTCCTCACAAAGCGCTCCGTTACGCACTGCATACGAACAGCCGGAGCGCCGAACCAAAGACCTTAGTACGGAGGCTGAGTTCATTACGGCGGACACGACATTTCTGAATCGCCCGGTATTCCTGCTACTGTGCTTTGGGAATCCTACAGACGAAATCAGCACATTCCAGTCGACTTGCCTGCCCTCTGGTATCACATCCTCACAACACGCGCTCGTTGCTAGGAGACGTACAGTCGCGGAAACATGGCGTAGAAACGTATGTCCTGTTTCACTTGTTGGCTGACTTATCGACGGGAACAACTGTCTTGCTTTAAGTAGCCAACTCCGTAGTCAGGCAATTTCCTTCTTTCGAGAAACTCTGAAATTCATCATCATGTACATGAAACGTGCAGCCCACTGCACTTTCTTCGTAGCCTTGCCACTAAAACCTATTTTCATACCGTCATCCCATGAGCTTCTTATTTGCTAAAACTTGATATGCTTTGAGCTCTCCCAGCCGAAATGTATTTTTCCCTGTCCACATAAATACGCGTTCTACGTGGTCTGCATACGCTAACAGCTTTGATTTCGCCAACCCTGTAATACTGGGTGAGGGGTACTAATGCAGATCCCGGGGGCCGCGCAGTCTAAGGCGTGGGTTTGTTGCCGACCGCTTGCTGGGATTGTGGGTTCGAATCTGGCTGTGGACATGGTAGTTGGTCTCTTGTGTTGTGTGTTGTCAGGTAGCGGCCTCAGCGACGGGCCGATCCCTCGTCCAGAGGACTCCTACCAAATCTGTCTGTGTGTGTGTGTGTGTGCGCGCGCGCTCAGGGGCAACAGTAACTCCCTACAGCTACAATCAGTAGGTAGCAAAGATCCGACTAAGAAGGGAAAAAGATAACGCAATCCCATTACAGGCCTGGACAGGCCCTGAGGGTTCCAGGAGGTTAAGGCTCCCAGATTTCAGGACAATCTGCACATGAAGGTGGTAAGGTGGTCAACCTTACACACCGGCCGCCTTTACTCCCCAGGAAATATTCCTGGTACTCATTTCTGTTAGAGGCTGAGTCGACAGTGCGGCCGGGAAGGATTATGTCAATGAAAAATTCCAATGACACCATCGGGAATCGAACCCGAGACATTCCGCTTTGTAGCGCAGTGCCTCAACCAACTGCGCCACCGCTTGCCCCTGAGAATAGGAAGGAAAGAAGGATATAAAGAAAGGTGCGCACTAATCTAGAACCCCTCAATATGCAGCTCTCGACGGTCTCCCGTTGGCCCCTCAGCACCCGGCTCAGTTCAGTCGGTGCAATCAGTATGCTACGGACTGAAAGACCCAGAACTCGGGTTCGATTCTCAGGATGTACAAGACAGTCCCCTCTTTTCCTAAGCATCCGCGCAATGACCCTGGGGCACATCCAATGTATTAATTAGTAGGTGGGGCTCTTTCCCTGTAATAAGGTGGCCGGAACGTGACGCTGGTCACTCAACTCAAACAAATGGCGAGATGCCACTGTATCTCCACTCTCTCTCACGTCTACCAAACTGCCTTCACAGAAACAACTTCTGTTGATGCCTCTGACGCCGGTCAACTTTTTCTCCACACACCAATTTCTTCAAAATCCCACATGCATATTTTCTTCTCCCTTCTACAGAACTGATTCATGTATCGCCACGGCACAACTCAACTATCGATCCCACTGCAGTACACGTGGGACTTGTGGTCGACAAAGTTGCAATGGCCATGCATTTCTCCAAAAAACGCAGATTTCCCCCGCCAGTATCACTCCGCCAATGCTCCATGCCAATTCACTCATCTCTCATCTGCTTTGGGTAATCTTAGCAACTGACAGCACCGTTGAATAAAACGCTTAAATCATCTGTTCGCTCTGTTGTATGTCTTAACGACACCCACATAGCCTCACCCAAAGCCAGTTTCCCACACCGCAGGGTCTAGTGCTTCCTCTTTCAATTTCCAGTATCATCTTCTTACCTTAAGGTCATCCAGTAGCTTAAAACTGAGACATTCTGCTGTGCATGTCAGAAAGGAGATATTATTATTATTATTATTATGGTTGTTGTTGTTATTGTTGCTGTTGTTGTTGTAACACATGATCTTCAGGAAGTGGGATGTGAAGGCACGGACTGGATCGATCTGGCTTAGGATAGGGACAGGTGGCGGGCACTTGTGAGTGCGGTAATGAACCTTCGGGTTCCATAAAATGTGGGGAATTTCTTAAGTAGCTGGGAACCAGTTAGCTTCTCAAGAAGGACTCTTCTCCATGGAGTGAGTGAGTAAGTAAGTAAGTAAGTAATTAAGTAAGTATGTATGTATATATGTATGTACGTATGTATGCATTTAAGTAAGTAAGTATTATTATAACACACAAATGCGTGACGAAAATCTGCGAAAGAAAAGAAAGACCCTTTTCTGAGAATTTCAACACGAATCAAGTGAGCGAAGCATTACGCAACAACTTCCCGTTATTCTCCTGTGGAGGTCAAAGCAATGGCGGCAGCTGCTGCCACGTGACAACCGTCTGAAGAATACAGCTGCCCGTTTCTGCGTTACTGCAACCTGCAATATGCGCAACGCTTCCCTCCCTACCTCCCTCACCCCTCAGTAGCACACTCCACATACCATTGCACAAGAAAGGACGAGTAATAACTAACGAATTGTAAAGGGATCTGGCAGGAAACCGTCGTAGACAAATCCGAGAGGAAAAAAAAGTATCGATACAATTTCTAATGGCATGGAGGAGAGCGTCGACAAACATTTGTCAGGGTAGCAGGTCTCTGGGCTGAGATTTCAACCAAGGACCTCAGAGATACGACGCAAAAGTGCTGTTCACTCAACAGCTGCTTTCGGAGTTACGACATTGCACTGCGAAGTTACAGAAACTACGCTGTACGAACTGCAGAAGTTAATTATCGCTGAATGACAACAGTTATATGAAGTGGGCTGGAAAATATATGGAGGAAAGCGGCCGTAGCCACATTACAGCACCGTTTAAACAGGCGTACTGGGGAAGTTTTCATCATAACAGCCGGCCTCTGGGGCGGGAACTGAACCTGCGACAAGGCGAACACAAACAATTTTTAAAAAGCGACGTGTGGTGAAGAATTCCCTGTGGCGGAGCATTTTTATGACTGTAATAAAGGTCCAATTTCCATAGAACCAGAGAATTCATTTAAGGACTTAAAAAAATATTTCGCACTGGGTATGATTATGAATGGAAGAACAAGCGAACTTAATACACAGGTTTGCTCTTCCAATAAAGAAACAGTACTGCACCCCCTCAAAGACGGGGTACAGGGAGGGGGGGGGGATGCTTGCTAACATAACAACATAGCAGAAAAGTTCGGCGTCAGCCAGGTGCGTCTGCAGCCTAGGAGTAAGGCCAACATTCATAGTTGTGAACAATACCTGGTGTCACAAAATCCATTCAGAACAGTGCTATGGGACCCATCGTGATGTCTCTTGCGGTTGGCACACTGAAATCGATAACAGCACATACAAGTTCGGTTGAAGCCTCACCAACCACAGTTTCAATTATTAACAGACAATCCGTCCTACAGAGTAAAAACTGACGAACGTGCGTTTCTTGTAATGGAACTTCCTCACGTGTGGGTATTTAACCCAAAGACTGGCACAGGATGCAGGGTCAAAGTTGGGGCTGCACGTTAGATGAAGACAGTTCGTGGTACCTGTGTCCATAATCTCATTAACCCTTCCCTACCATTCCTTGTTTTGTCTTCTCTACTGTCCCGTTATCTTTTACTCCCCTCTCTTCACTTCCAGTCATTCACCTTCTCATCTTTCATCTCCCTCCCCCGCCCTTCGTTCTATTCCACTCTGCCTCACAGTCACAAAATAACTGAACCGCAGGTTATGTACATACTAGGTTCGTAATGTTAATGACGTAGTTCATAAAGTGATTTATTCAAACACAACATCAACATATAGTCAATAATGCACAGTTCGGCTACATGGGATCCCATATTGTTTACAAACCAGTTTTTTTTATTTCCAAGCTTAAAATCCATTAACTGAATGTAATTTAAAACACACGTGGTCGGACAATAAAGTACGCGAACTCATCGCGGTAGAAGTGCTACATACCTCATCGCTGAATACCACCATGGTCGTCTTCAAAGTACTCCCCTTGGGAAGCTATGCACCGATGCCAGCACCTAGTCCACCCTTTAAAACAATTTTGGAACTGGTTTTGTGGAATGGCCTTCAGAACTTCCGTTGTATTACTCCTGATGTCATCAATGTCGTCAAAATGCCTTCCTTTCAATATTTACTTTATCGTCAGGAACAGAAAAAAGTCACTGGGGGCTAGATCCGGTGAATAGGCAGGGCGTTCCAAGAGAGTTATTTGTTTAATAGCTATAAACTTCGCTGCTATAATTCAAGCTCTGACATTTTCGCGGCGGCACACCAAAACATACGCAGACAGTAATAGATGCCACTCAGAAAGTGACTGCCATAGATCAACAATACAGCTGTGAAACGCTGATATGTCAACGTCATAAAACCATACTAATGCTTTTGTCCAGTGCTGCCACGGCAAGCACACGGTGGCGAGTTCGCGAACTTAACTGTCCGACCACGTATGTAAGAACTCCAATCAGTGCGTAGGTACTTCATAATAAAATTTATTTCAACTTAAAAATACATTCAGTTAAAAGATTTTAAACTTGGAATTTTAAAATAAAGAAGGTTTTTAAACAATATGGGATCCCATCACTAAATGCACAATGTCCATATATCAAATATTGGCCTGAAGATGGTTCACTAGAACAGAGACATGTAGCCAAACTACGTACTGTTGACTATATCCTGATGTGTTGTGGCTGAATAAGTCACTAGGAAAAGGTATGTAGTCAAACACAACTTAATCACTGAGGTGTATTTAATGACTGTGATGGAAACAACTACATGCTTCGGCCTGTATTGGCCATCATCAGGTTGTCTAGGGAACTTAAGGGCTAGCTATATGCATGCGCGCGCATGCATATAGCTAGCCCTTAAGTCACTTTATGAACGCTGTATAACACAGCGGGCTGGCTCCTATAAAACACAATTAATGGCGTAGGCCAATGGGAGCACAGAACTGTCAACAAAGAGAGGGCAGAGTGGTTATAAGCAAGGATATGCAGAAATAATAATGCAGAGACTGGCACCGACTTTCTTTAACGAGCTTGACGATTCATAACATAAATACACATTCTGTGTGCGCAACCCACCGCGCAATATGTACATTTAGTGACAGCGCAAGGGAATGTCTTGAAGATTTCAAAAAAGAAAAAAATAACATTCCTTATTTACCTACGTCTATCTTTCGATCTTTTCCGTCTTCAGTTCCTGTATATTTACTTCTTTCATGGCTTCGTCTCACCCTAGCTTTCACGCCTTTCTACGGCACAAAAGAGCCCCAAGAAGAAAAATAAACTCGTGAATTTGAGCAAGGGATCTGACAGCAGAGCCAACAAATCGAGACTTGGTTCTTAAGAGGCTCAGAATGAATTTCACTAAAGAGTAATTTACCAATCCAACTTTTATTTGGGGCACGCTGCTGGTGGCGCAGTTGGTTGAGGCACTGCGCCACAAGTCGGAAGGTCACGGGCTCGATTCCCGATTATGTCATTGGAATTTTTTATTGACATAATCCTTCCGGTCGCAATATAGTTCTGGGGTCGATTAAGCCTCTAACAGAAATAAGTACCAGGAATATTTCCCGGGAGGTAAAGGCGGTCGGTGCGTAGGGCTGACAACCTTACCACCTTCATGTAATGGTATTTCTTTACCTTTTTACCTTCTAATTAAGTAAACACTTATGTCTTTTTGCACCTAAAAACTTACTGTTTGTGAAATCTGTATACAGTGAAACCTCGGCTAACGAAGATAATTCGTTCCGGAATCCCATTCGTTAGCGGAAACGTGATTTCCCGTTATGTTATCAGGAGTCTCACTTCTCGCTATCTCGAACGTAAACAACCCGGTCGGGTTGGTGTGTCTCCCCTATGTGATGTGGTCAACTCATTTCTTTGTCACACACATACAGGCGGAAAAGATAGGCTCCTGGAATGGCCCGACCGTTCATGTTTGCTGCTTTATATTAGCGCGCGCATCCACTAAAACATTCTTTAGCCGAATCCATATCCGTTAGCCGAGTCCGAAAAACAGCGAAAACAATCTTCGTTAGCCGAAAAATTCGTTAGCAGGGTCACTCGTTAGCCGAGGTATCACTGCATTTGTTTTAAGAGTTCTTGTGACACTAACGAACGGCCAGTTTACACAAATAAGAAGGAACTTCTTGTATGGAACATATCTTGAGTAAGTGGCAGTTGCTCAAGGAAAACTCTGCCACCTGGAGTTTGTTTATACAGAATTAATATATGAGATCTGCGCTCTGTTGAGATATTAGGCAGTGTATGGCGGTGATTCCGTACCGACGTTTCGGGACAACCGATCGGTCTCATCTTCAACGGTCAAGAAGTCGAAGAAGCCTGTAATAGCTCAAGCAAAATACACCTTTCCTTAACTTTTCTTTTGGCGTTTTGGCAAAATTACTAAAGGCGTCACGTCCGTCTATCCTGCCGTCCGTATGAAACAACTCGGCTCCCACGACACGGAATTTCACAACATTTGTCGTGTATTTTTCGAAAATCTGACGCGAAAATTCAAGTCTCATTAAAATCTTACAAGAATGGCGGCTATTTTACATGAAGACCCACGTACACTCATTGTATCTCACCAAGTTCTTCTTAGAATGAAAAACGTTTCAGGCGAAAGGTTCAGAGTAGATGAAAACACAAACTTCAAACTCAGAAACATTTTCCGAAAATCATGCCTTTTTTAGATAACGTGCAAAAATATGGCAGCGCCGGACATGTCACAGCTTACAACATAACGCGACGCATGCGCATTGCATACTGAATACCTACGGGTACAAACACACTCAGAATATGTAATACTTATTTCTTTTCCACCGCAACCATGGTTGCATGAAAGCGCCTCAATGTTACGTAATACGTACACTGCCTGTCCTGTTCATTACTGCAGTCACTCATGAATTCGTTCAAAGTAATTTCCTTACTAACTATTAAATTTATCGTTCTTATTCTACTGAAGGTTTTACGTTTTCTTGTAATTCATTTATCTATCAATCATCTCTTCCTTTTTAATAAGTTACTAAGCAGATATCGTGGGCAGGGTAGCTCAGTCGGTATAGCGACTGACTACGGGCTGGACAGTCCGGGATCGAATCTCGATGAGGACGAGATTTTCCGCCCGTCCAGACCGGCCATGAGGCCCACCAAGCCTCCAGTAAAATGGGTACCGGGTATTTCCCGGGGGTAAAGTGCGGCAGGGGCGTGCTGCTGACCACTCACCACCTTCTAGTGCCGCTGTCATGGAAGAGTAGAGCTAATACCTCTACCCATCCTCTGAGCCACACCGAGCCTGCAACGGGATCACTTTACCTTTTAACTAGGCAGATATCTCCCTGCGGCAGCGTAATTTTTGAGGATTTATTAGATCCTCGACAAGCTAACAGAACCTCAAATAGTCAAAAAAAATCCTAGTATTTTATGGAAACCGAAGGTTCATGACCGTTTTCAGAACAGCCCGCCACCTGTCCCTATCCTACGCCAGATAAATCCAGTATACGTCACTCTATGACATTCAAAATTCATTTTAATATTATTCCGAGCTGTTTCTTTCCCTCAGACTTCCCCACCCCGGAACTCCGTATTCATTTCTCTTCTCTCCATGCGTGCAGCATGCCCTGCACATCTCATCCTCCTAAATTCGATTACCCTAATAATATATTTGAGGAGACGTACAAACCCTGAACCTTCTCCCTGTGCAATTGTTGCTAGCCTCCTGCACCTCTAGGGACAAGTGTCTCCTCAGCCTCTGCTCTCACACACAGTTAAGGTGCGAAATTAATTTTATATCCATATAAAACATCACGCAAAATTATACTTCTTGAATTCTGAAAGACACCAAACTGGAAGGGAAAAAACAGCGGACAGACAGCCTGGTCCCAAACAACTGGAAACTACATAAATCTGCCCTCTTCCCCTGTGCCACACGCAGTTTCGAACTCAAGTCTCCTCTGCTGTACATACTTCTTGCATATTTACTCAATGAAGCCTATATTTCATATAAATAATATTTAAAATGTATCCAAACTCGAAAAAAAGAAGCCCTGTATTACTGCATTACAAAGGTCAACACTCAGAACTATTACAGAAATAATCGCCGTTTATTCTGAAAATCACATTTGGAGCCATAAAAACAAAAATTAGATTAAACACAAAGCCTACTTAAGGTGGTGAATACAGTTACCAGTGCGTTTTAAAGAGTTAAGACAGGCAAGACGTGCGGCTGCTTGGATGAAAATCGGAAAATCAATCCTCTTTTGATGAAGATGAGATGAAACCAAGGTCAATGACAGCACGTGTAAATATGGGAAAACATCATCTTCCGAGATCCGAACCCGCAACTTCGGGATTAAAGCTGTAATAATTAGTTGTAGTATTGTACCACACGGCTAGCGGAATGGCCTAATGAAAACCATCCTCAATTCTGTAACAGCCTGGCCTCATGGTCTCTATGTCCAAATGTCAGGTCACTTTCTTTGACATTTCCTTACGGCAGCTGACATTTCGGCAGCTCAACTACCAGACCCACATGAATGGTGGATGACTTAATGACGTCACTAAATATGTAAGGTCACGTTAAGACGGGGCGGGAACGCTAATCACTGATGGAAGCTCCACAAATACTTCATTTGTTATGAACTGCTTGGCTTCTTCTTAAGGTTTTTATAAAGGTGGGTAAGGCTTGAGGATTTCCGAGCGGCTTGTGACGCCGTGCACTACTGCAATGGATAAAACCCGCAGGCCCATGCTGTCTCCGGCTTCAGGGTGCAGACCTCAAGACGGATATGCACGTTCGTCCAGACGCTGGAATCCAGTGATAAGACTTACCGTGCCCTGAAGCAGTGGCGTACCGAGGGGGGGTTGGGAGGGTTCAAACCCCCCCCCCCCCCAATTAAAAGAAACACCCCCAAAGACGACCACAACCCCCCCTTACTCAAAAAAATAAAAAAAAAATGGGAATCA
>Ga0123353_10010787_pt1 | contig 12784 bp, 11 predicted proteins | sample TergutLab28metaG_3_FD_92763 | JGI IMG/M metagenome (GOLD analysis project Ga0123353, IMG submission 92763) | Labiotermes labralis P3 segment gut microbial communities from Petit-Saut dam, French Guiana - Lab288 P3 | ecosystem: Host-associated > Arthropoda: Insects > Digestive system > Gut ...
CACCTCAATGCTAATCTTCCTGGTTGCTGGATTGGGCGCGCTTCTCACAATGACTCTCCTCTTCTTCCCTGGCCTCCACGGTCACCTGACCTAAACCCCTGCGATTTTTTCTTATGGGCTTACATCAAGGATCATGTGTACGTGCCTCCTATGCCACGTGATTTACCACAGCTGCGACAAAGGATCATGGAGGCAGTTGCTGCTATCGACCGCCAAATGTTGCAACGCGTGTTGCAGGAACTTGATTACAGGATTGACATCTGCCGCGTCACCAAGGATGCACATATCGAGCACCTGTAAGGTAGGACAGAAACTTGGATTGTCTCTCTCTCTCTGTTGATATGTTCCTTTCTGCCATGTCTTTCTTGGTTGTTGCGCAGTCGAATTCGGAAATCCCGGAGGGACTTACGAATAACCCTGTATATATATATATATATATATGTTATATATATGTGTGTGTGTGTGTGTGTACACAATTGCTATTGATATGACAGTAGAGAAAAAGTGTAGAAGTGAATAGCATTTTATAATCACCAGCCTTGTAATTCGTGTGGTTCTTACAATCAACCTGGCATGTGAGATGTAAGGTTCATGCAGTACTGACTGATGCCATGTAGTCTGGAACGAGCGTACTGATTCTGTCTTCATCATCATGATAGTTTCTTTGAACTAGTTGATTTTAATAATTTTTAGATTGTTTTCTGTTGTGGTGTGTGGTAGGTTGATGAAGACTACATCCAGGATAAGTTTAACCTGACAGGCTTGAATGAGCAGGTGCCACATTACAGACAGGCTCTGGACATGATCCTGGATCTGGAACCAGGTGAGTGTGTTTTAAGTCCCTACATCCTTCCCCTCCCCTCTTTTAACCCTTCAACACGGCCTTTGTGTGTCGCACTACATGAGTGCACTTAACGTAATTTAAATTAAACCACCTGCTGGACAGTATTTGGGATTTAATCCCCAGCATCTCCCTAGGGTTAAGGAAGGCGTATGAGGTTGCCATTGGCTGCAGGCTTGTCTGTCTGATATCTGAGCACGTACAGATTACACAATTATAATTTTGCCTGTTGTCTTTTGTGGGTGTGGAGAACTGGTTTCAAGCATGGTATAAATCTTTGGAGTTTTGTGAAGGTAATTCTTTTGCAGAATGTTCAACAGCAGTACTGTGGCTATACAAACATTTTCTTTAGACACCAGTAGTTAATGGGACCATCAGAGCTAGAAACATGCAATTTTGAAAGGTATTCCCAAGCGGTCCGTGTGAGATTTGTGGTAAACAAAGTGGACTGGTATAGCCTTAACCTTTCAAAGCCCTGCGTTGGGATATGCGAATGTATGTAGGAAAACACTGCAAGAAATTCATTTTGTGTATTTAGGCACCAAGGAAATTTACTATGTATTTGTTTTTAGGACATGCTGCATCATATGTTTTATTTTCACAAATTGCCATTCATTTCATAGTTTGTATCTTTTTGTGTTCATATAATGTGTGTTTAAAAAACCATGCACTAAAATTTCAGTCCCCACACCAGTAGGATAATCATGGCAGTGATGCGAAACTTTGTGGTGGTATATGTAAGAGTGAGCTGCAAATTAAGTGATGAATTGTGGAAATCGTTACTACAGAATGATTTGACCAAGATGAACTTGGCTGTCAGTAAGAGAGTTAAAGGTAAAGTTCATCCTAGAACAGGCCATGAAAAAATGTCCAGAGTGGGATTAGAGGTATAGATCTACACTTCCTTTAACCTCAGCACTGGATTTGAGTGGGTGGTGAGTGCTATGCCCAGGCCGCTTTACCCCCGGGAAAGACCCGGTACCCACTGTGCATGATGCTTTGTAGGACTCAGGGCCGGTGTGAAAAATCTTGCCCCCACCAGGATTCGATCCTCGGACCATCCAGCCCATACCGAGTTGCTATACCAACCATGATGTCCCGACCCACGGCTGTCAGAAATAGTTTGCATTTATGTTCAAGTAACTAGATGGTAAGAGAAAGGTACATTGACCCTGTACACATCACAAAGGTATACAGGCAAAGTGGTGGTATGGCTCCACTCATTCTTAATCTTGACACTAGATGAAGGGGAGTGCTGAGCCCTATGCCCTAGCTGCTTTATCTCCAATGAAAGAGGCCCCTGGTACCTGATGAAAAGAAACTGGGTGGGTCCCAAAGCTAATATGGGCGTTTGGGAGTAGGCAGAAAATCTTTTGGTCGTGGCCAGATCATGCGGTGCGTAGTCACTGTAAGTGAATAAACCGGTACACTGTGTGTTTGAGGCTTAACTCTAGGGATGTATTGTCATACTGTTGACAGTCTTCAATTGTAGATAGAATGTATTTGTGTTTGTTATGTTTATTTTATAGTGATAGTTTTTCAGACTACAGTGTATGGGTATGTGTGTTCATTTTGCAACCTACATTGTGGTGTGATCTTTTATAGATGATGAACTGGATGACAACCCAAATCAGTCAGACCTAATTGAGCAGGCAGCGGAAATGCTGTATGGCTTAATTCATGCACGTTATATTCTAACAAATCGCGGCATAGGTCAGATGATAGAGAAGTATCAATCTGGAGATTTTGGCCATTGTCCAAGAGTGTACTGTGAGAGTCAACCTATGCTGCCTATAGGTGAGTACTTTAGAGGATGCATATCAGTGTGAACTGTTATTTAGATGCACCAAGATTGGTGCAAACAAATGGGTTCATTGTGAGTTTTGAGGTGTCACAGTGGTGCAGCTGTGGATGCTGCATTGCTAGGTTTATAGTTCCTGGCTTTTTGAAGGAACATGTGGACCTTGGACCCTTCAAGGTGATGGTGACATGTTCCTTTAAGTATTGGGAAGTGCTTACCCAGTGTCACATCATAGAAGACCAGAATTTTAGATAAGTTCCAGTTTAATTACAGATGAAGACTGAGCTCTTTGGGGAAGTGCTGCTGTGTTGCTGAGTGAGTTTTGCCTGACATGGTACCTTCAAAAGAACAGGAATCACTCACCCAGTGACCAGGCACCATCCCATACCAGAAGGCTTGAATCTGCAGCAACACTGCTGTAAGAACCTCAGATCTCATGCCACTAGGTACTGATCATTTTCTAGCATGTTGTCCTCATATACCACAGGATTGTCTGATGTTCCGGGAGAGGCCATGGTAAAATCATATTGCCCTAAGTGCATGGACGTGTATACACCGAAGTCCTCCCGCCATCATCATACAGATGGTGCGTATTTTGGTACTGGTTTTCCTCAAATGCTGTTCATGGTTCATCCAGAGTACCGACCAAAACGACCTGCTAATCAATTTGTTCCAAGGTTAGTACAGACCTGGTCTCAATTGTATGTATGTGAACATTCATTATATTGACACTGGACATACTCATTTCTGTTCCATAGGCAGGTTGCAGGTGTGCCATAAGAGCAGATGAAGGTACTTCTGTCATTTCCCAGATGTTTCCTTGGCAAGCATTCTAGCCGCCTATTGTCCCATCATTTACAGAAAGCCCACCTTAGTCTTTTTCCTTTCACATCAGCAATGTTAGTGACATGTTAGATAACATTATGCAGTAAGTGTATCTGTTGACTTGCAATTTATCTTTTACTGGTAATAAAACTACTGGTTATTTGGCATTCTTTGTAAAGTAAAAGATTCTGCTTTACATGGAGACTGTGGCAGTCCTTCCATGACCTAGTATCAGCAACTGAATGGTGTGTCAGATTTTCATGGAATACTGGAGCAAGGATGAGTTTTGTGAACATCATCTCGGTGATAGTCATACTTTACTGACGGGTATACATGATATATTCCACATTTTCCACCCAATTTGGATAAAATTTGGTACAAGCATACACAAAAATTTGAATGATTTTGATGTTTGCAAATACTGGTGCAGCGAAAGCCATACTTTACATAGGGTATAAATGAATACCTGTCCATATTTTCCACACTTACTGTCTCATTCAGTTGACGTTTGGTATAAGAGATCTGCACATAATGCTGTTGTGAAACTTAGTGCAGGGACAGCCACACTTGTCTTGTGGACATTAATGAAATTACACAACACCATTCTGACATTGGAGAGTAATAAATACCTTGGCAAAGTGTGCTTTCAGCTATGTGTGTAATAATCGTGAGGTGGAAACTCACATACACACTGTGCACCGCACACTGTTACAAGTCGCTTTTCATTGTATTAATATTGTAACAAATGTAACCAAAAGCTGGTGACTGATATATATTGCAATCAGTAATGTTCCTAGCATACAGTTACAGGAACAGAAGTGAAGAGTTCAGTGACTGGTTGTCTTTAGGGTTTTTACACCATGCCAGAGGTCACATTATTTTTACAGCTCCCTCAGATTAACACCTTATCCCTCTGACACATTTTCTTCCGTTGCATCGCCTGGATTCCATTCAGTCACCCTGGAGACAGAGGCAGGATGTTCCGCAGACTTTGGAACAAATAAATCCCAGTACACATAAAGGCCCCAAAGATACCCAGTATTTTAACAACTGCTGTGAAAACCTGGAAAAGTACATGATTGAACTGCTTGTTACAGCGAACTGTATCTTGCTGTGGCCTATGCTGTGTTCTGTTTCACTAACAGATATGTAAGTTGAATGACATAGGTGCCATGTAATGTCTGAAAGTACCATCCAGATACTGCATGTAGAAATGTCAGGCTTCAGAAGGTGGAACTGCATAGTCAGTGCAGTGACTAGTCTGCAGTCTGGAGATGGTGTGGGGTTTGATCCTCTGCAAGGTCAAGAGATGTTTTTGTTTTTCAATGTGCCCACACTGGCTGTCAGGCCCACCCAATTCACTGGGTTCTTTCATTGGGATTAAAGCAGCTGGGATGTGAATTTTGCCACTGAACTCCATGTAGTGCTGAAGTTAAGAACAAGTGGAGTTATACCACTCCTCCTCCTATATGCCTTCATAGCATGCATAGTGCCTACTTTTAATATCAGGCCTCAATTATTGGTTGTCATAGTTTATTGTTGTAACGTTTTGACACTGCGATGCTGTAGACTGTGTGGCCTTCTAAGATTCAAGTTGTCTGGGATGTGACACTGTGTCATTGTGCAGATCATAACCACCTGACATTTTGAAGAACCGTAGTGCCTTCATCTTCATGGTCAAGCAGTCCAAGAAGGATGCTGACCTTGAAGATGAAGGCAATGTTATCCTTCAAAACATCAGTCAGTATTTATCAACAGACACGGTGTGACATCCCAAAAGACATGAATCTGTAGCAACATTACTGTGAGAACCTGAAATTTTTAATGTATTGGACATTCTTGTTTGGTGTAGACAGTTCCTGTTAATAACCAATAATTTGCATTTTCTTTTTACTCTGTAGACTGTATGGTTTCAAGATACATCCCTTGGCTTATCAGATTCAGCAGCAGGCTTCATCAAATTTCAAGGCACCGCTGAGGGCTTTGAGTTACAACAATGGAGGAAAGCGTTGATAGAACAACAAATTATGCAATATGTATGCCAGCAAATTACAGCTGTACTACCATACTGTTCCAGGACTTGTGATGACGTGATGTAATTTAACGAAAGTATATAAACTGTTCGTAGGTATGTGCAAGTGGTATAACACAGGAAAACATGATTATTTTCTAATTTATAGGAGAAATTAGTGACACATTTTCATTACTTAAACATATACCAATAAATCAGAATTGGTAAATGTAAACCAAACTATTTCAAATATCTGCCTTTTCACTCATATTAGTAGGGCACCAGCATTACCCCCTTTGTAATTAAAAGTGCTTGTATCTGTACATTCAGTGCCAGCTAGCTTTATCCAGCACTGTTCTGTAAAGTAGTTTTTTAGTGGTGGAAAGAACTGATAAATCTATGTGACATCAGACATTCAATATGTATCACGTGTATGCAGTGTATTTAATCTCGCTCCCCCACTCTCAGTGTTTATGTGAAACACACACAAAGTATCCTAGAAGACACTTTGCCAAGATCATGCTTACATTCCACCGAACCAACTACCAGCAGAAAGCAGCACAGGGGAGCTACAGAATGTTCATTGTTGCCAGCTGTAAAAAAAATCAGTGCAAGTGAAAATGAATGCATTTAAGTACTTAACTATCTCAGTAAAGCGACTTTATGATGCCTAATACATAGTAAATTTGAAAAGGGAGTTACCAGTGTAAGAGCTTTAGTACAAGTGCAGTATAGGTGATCGTGAGCAACTTCGGAAAGTAAGACTCTAGCGCTGTTTCAAATCGTGCATTGAACTGTGGCATTGGCAATTGCTATACACAGTCATCTCCTGTGCACCTTACATTCCATACTGCACCTCATTAAGGCACTACTGTAGGCATACCTTCAAGATGTAGCAAAGTCTATATTAAAGTGTAAGCCTCATTGAAGGTTTCTTTGAGGGAGCAGCAGATTTGGATACTAAGAGAGGAAAATCTTACATGCAGGAACACTTGAGATTGTAGGATCACTGAAACTGAATATTAAGTAATTATACTGAGTAACATGAGAGAGGGTTCCACTGTATTTAAATACAATGTAAAATTAACCTAAAAGTGTGTACTTTTAAATCTGTTGGCACATTCTGATTTCTCCAGTATGTCCGTCTTGATCGTGAACATGATATAAATTATTATTATTATTATATATATATATCAGAAGTAAGGATTGAACAGCAAATGATAATCTCCATGTGGATTAAGTTATATAAGTTAACTGCTTTTTGTTGAAGCTGTTTCTGAATGAAATGAGTTTAAGTGTTTTTATAGAAGTTTGCATCTATAAAAGCTGCCAGCAGTAAACCTGAATTATTGAGCACAGACATGATACACATGATTGTAGCAACTAAGAAGCTGCTGTGGAAGATTCCAGTCTTGTGGGATGTGAGACTGTGTTCTTTGGCAAGGTGTTTTGAAGGATCTTTGTTCAGAAAGCTGGGAAACACCCAGTGTCACAGCGTCACATCCCAGAAGACTGGAGCCTCAAACCTAGCAAACTGCTATGTGTGTACAGTCCTATCAGATTCTGCATTAACCCAAAAGGATCATAGTTGTTATGAACTAGCGCCATCTTAATAAGTCAGGTGGAAGCAATCAATAAATACAACTTCGTGACACAGAGTTTATATTTTGACAGTGATGACAATGAAGACCACAAAATAATGGAAGAGCTTATTGTATTGACACATACCATAACGAAACAGAATAATTCGAATTCCAAAATAAATTTTACATACAGAATACTGGCCTTGCAATGGGCGCACCCACATCATCAGTCCTTCCTGAAATATACCTACAGTTCATGGAGCATACAGAGTTGTACACAATATTAATGCAGAACAACATTCTCGGCTACTTTCGATACGTGGATGATATTTCAATCATATACAACGAAACCACCACTAATATTGATGAACTCCTTGATAGCTTCAACAATGCATTCCCTACAATGACATTCACCATAGAAAAAGAAGTAGACAACAGCATTAACTTTCTAGATATCACGATACATAAGAAGGTAGGAAATTTCTCCTTCAGCGTATACTGGAAGCCGACCACAACAGATATCATAATACCCAATGACTTGAACATAAACATGCCGCATTACACTATATGATTAACAGAATGAACAAACACCAGCTGAGCAAATCCAGTAAAGAACAAGAATACAATACAATAAGACAGATCATGTACAATAATAAATATAATCCATCAACCCTGAACATCAGCAAAGCCAAACGTACAGGAAAACAAGAAAAGAAAGACAAAAAAAGGGCTAAATTTACCTATACAGGTAAAGAGACTAGGTTTATTGCCAAGCTGTTCAAAAATTCCCCTATCAGAATCTCGTTCACCACTAACAATACCATCGGAAAAAATCCTCAGACATAGGCCAACCCACAACAAGTCAGACAACAAACTGGAAAAAAGCAGGGTATATAGACTCACATGCCCTGACTGTAACATGAAATATAATGGGCAAACTGGTCGGTCCTTCCACATACATACAACTTCAAAAACACTATCATGACTTCAAGTACAACAACAAAAAATCCAAGTTTGCCATACACTTATTAGAAAACCACCATTCCATAGGACTTATAGACAATATAATGGAAATCCTGTACATAACCAGAAAGGGCTGCACAATGGAAAAATTCTACATCTATAAAGAAACCAAAAGTGGAAACCAGATTAACGACAAAAATACAGTAAAACAAAACAGAATTTTTGATGCAACAGTACAAGGAGAAACCAATAGGTTGTGCGCACATGGCAATCAAGGGTTCTGGTAGTGGAAGCAAGCCAGTCAGTAACCGGCAACAGGCATACATAGAAGAAGGACAGCCCGGTCACACGCACATAAGTACATGCTTCCGTATAACAACAAAATTATGTCAAGGTAAAAAAACATTCGGCTACTATGTCTGTATACAATTCCAGAGTAACGACGGACCTGTAACAACTGAGGGCCGTAGGAATAAAAAACAGCCATTCCTTACACATGCACGGAGGCAATTACCGCAGCACGAAGAGTACCGGAACCCAACATCCGATACACGCACCACTCAGCGCCAACAAGTGGAACCCATATCCTACTGCGGATAAAACTGTGAGTTTTTACCGCCAGCATCCATGGAATGGTTAATTTTACCCAAACAGTGCATACGATGGAAAAGAACAAATGCAACATACCAATATAGGCTGCTAACGCCATCTGATTAGATTACAAAAACTGCGTAATACATAGTGCATAACCCAACTGTGCACACCAACCCTCGTATACACGAACGATCGCCTCAGCACTCCCACATACCTGAAACCAGTGCAGCTACAACTGCAGTATAAAGCTTCGATCCACCAGTGAAACTGTACAACATTTTAAAAGTTTTATGTAAAAAAGTGTTATGTGATTGTCACTGCAAAGACAATGTAAACCAATGGGATCCCATCGGTACAGCGAACATTTGTACCTTAATTGATACTGATCTCCTGCAAGCCTGATGATGGCCAAGGCCGAAACATGTAGCTTGTTTAACTAAACATTAGCCAACAATATATGTTGTGTAAAGACGGTGGACTTAATGAAAAATTTTAGTATGGGAAATAGGCCACCATCCACCATGGTGACAGCAGGTTTTGATGAATAAAGAATATGCTGACCAGGAATCATTTTGCAGTGATAGTGATGATGCAGGCACATGACAGCAATACAGTAGCACTGTGCCAAGCCAGCACCACACTTGCTATTCTGGTCACAGCACAAGAGGCCTGCTGTGTGCACAGAGACTAGAAATGACAGATATTAATACTAGAAACAGTATTTTGACAGTTGCAGATAGCAGAGGCTTGTGTCTCTCTGGTGTGACTGTACAGCAGGTACACACATTTGTGGCAGGACAACAGGCTTCATTGTGAAGTTCCCACCAACAGCATTTCACTTGACATTCATAAATTTTGGTGATTAAAAAGATTTGATGAATGTTGCCTGGACTAAAATTGTTTTACTAGCAGCAGGCAGAACCAGGAACAGAATTCTGATGGGGGGAAAAATGTAGCCATTCTGTGTTTTGCTGTAGAACAGAACCCCCAACATTAAGTGCAGAATTACTCTAATAACACAAGTGGTAGGTAGCATGACAGCTGCAATGAACAGTTCTGTACACAAACAAGCCACTCATTACTATTGCTGGCATTCAGTGTCTTGCATGTATCCAGACCAGATGAATGCTATGGTGTTTATTCTTACCACACTGATGAATGGATATGATGCTCTGGCTGACCCTCCCCAGGGATTGGATACATATGTACGTTCCGCCCGAGAAGTTCATCACTTGCTTTACCACTCACAGTGGAGGCAAATGGGAACAAAATAATGTACCTTACACATGTGTAGAGCCTCTACTACAATCCTCGCTACACAGTTCTAAACTACATGAGATGGCAAGAGTGCTCTACAAAGATGCGTGAAAACCCACAAATTAATGTAGCCTCTCACCTGTCAAACCTCAGCTATGTGGACCATCACCAGTGTCAACAGCTGTTGTGGAAGGACAATGATCAGTGTGAGGGAAAGGTACAAGATAAATATGTATATAGTGTCAGTGAGCAATATATTGCAAATCACATAATACAGGTACTGCACTGTTGTAGTTTCTACACAGCTTCAATGGTCTGGGTACATTTCCTTATTCCAGTCACACTGAATTGACCTTGTCTAAACACTCCCTGATAATTTCCCTTGTGATTCAGTGCACTGGATTTTTATCATCCATATTTGTCAGGTCTGAGAAGTTTCATGAAGAAATTTAAGGACAACAATTCTGTGTCTATATCACATACACATATGGACACACACTGCAAAATGTAACATCCTTCGGAGTACTACAAACTCTCATGGTGCCAGCAGACTTCATACTGGGAATGGATTCAATGCATGATTGAGATGTATAAGATCTAGGGTTCTGACACCATAACATGTCTTCAACTGACACTGTAGTCTGGTACCAACACTTGTTTAGTGGTGTGCACACAACTGCCTTGCCAAGCTCCCAGACGCTGACAGCTGCAGGCAACACTGCATGGTCATTGCTGGGCTCCCCTCGGAATGGCCAGGCAGCAGTGTATCTCTTTACAAACACTCACTATGCTAGGAATACATTCATGCCTTCTGTCACTGGACGTTTTTGTAACTGATAGAACATGCTTGGTACAGCATGTCGTGTTTCCCTTCCCCACCCACCCCTCCCATATCACATCCCAGAAGACAGAGTACATATATGTGCTGTGTTATCTACAACAGAATTAAGTTCCTGCACCTTCACCATCTCACATCCCAGGAAACAGTTGTGCTGATACAGCCCCGTGCTGTCAGGTTACCTGTGACATACCAAGCATTGTCCGACACAGTGCAGTACTGATGCCTGCTCCACACAGGAGTGCAAATGCAGATGTTTTTTTAGCCCTTCAATACTGCTGGGGTTAAGTCCAACTGCTACCTATGTTGGACAGGGTTTAAATTTATATTGCCCTAAAATACACTCACACACTCTGATGCATGTGACAACCGAAAGACTGTTAACAGTACAAAGAGACTGGTATTGAAGAATTCATATGTATAAACACACTGCAGAGTGTGAAACTACTTGTATATGGAAACTGAGCCCTACATCATACTGTCTGAATTCAGATGCCAAAAACACACAAGACACCTGCGTCATGGCCAATCAGAAAGTCAGCTGTAGCAGAACATCCACTAAACACAGGACATGAAATCCATATGACAAAACACAAAGACTGAACACGACGACTACAAACATGGACCGTACAGTGAGAGAAGCACAACTACATGCTGAAAACTTCAACAGGGAGGCTGGCTTCCTATTAAGCTGTACATGGCAACCAGTAATCAGTTTACTTAAGTGCTCTCCACAAGCAAGAAAAGACGGCCCAGGCCTAGTGCAACGACCTTTTCACTCCTCCCACTAACCAGAAGGGACACATTTCACCTTGTGACCGGCCGAACGGAGGTGTATATAGCGCACAGTTGAACACCCAGTCATCACTTTTGGTGCTACCAAACCACCAGCACACCCTGAAGACGGGGATGGAGTTAAACCTTCACATCCTAACATGACTGTCTGCCATAAAAAATTTCATTGAATTATAGAAGGACCTCCTTATTAAATGTATGTTGTACAGTTCTGCTTAATATTCCGCACAGACAGCAATTCCTGTATGCTGAGGAAACTTTTAGAGATTATCAGATTGGTTTTAGGAAAGGACAATGAACTGCTGATAATTTATGTTAAGATGTATTCTTGAAAAATTTTATGAACTTAACTTAGATTCGCACTTATTATTAATTGATGTTAAGCAGGCCTATAAATCAATAAACAGAAAATATTTATGTGAAATTTTAAAGGAATTTGGGATCCCAAAGAAATCAGCCAACTTAATGAAAATGACACTGCTGTACTCAGTGGAAAAGTGAAAATTCAAGGACAATTGCCTGAAGCATGTGGCATTGTAAGAGGCTTGTGATGCACTGTCTACAACAGTTACATACTGTACTGGAAAAGGTGATAAGGAATATAGAGACCAATCCGAATGGAACAATTTTTAACAGAACGAGACGGTATATAGCAGTGTTTCCCATAATTTTGTGATTGCAGACCCCCATTGGCTTCGAAAAATAACCTCGGATCCTCACATCCTTGTTCATATAGATATACAGCACCCAGATGATAGGTGTGCAAAATTCAAATTTATATCTCAGAACTGGTTTCAGATAGTTACAAATACATACCAGTAGCTTATGCAAGAATGCATTGCGTGATTTGACATTTAAGTGTCACTGGCTACATTGGTACAGGAAGTTCCTTAATAAGGTGCTGTAATGGTCATATGAAATAAGTACATCAACAATTAAATAAGCCCTGTAATTATTTTTAACAAAACAGTATTCCTTTAATTAAAACATTAAGTAGACTTCACAGTAGCCATTATAGAAATGTGTCCACATATTTCCTGGGAGCTGCTGCAGGTAATAAATGTTCTGATAGTCTAAGGCAAATATTTAGGTCTGGAGCCATGAGTAAAGCAGTAAAAATAAAGATATATAAAATAATGATGAAACAAGCTAGTGTTTGGGACTGAAACATGGGCTGTGACTGAGGTGGATATGAACAGAGTACATGGGAGAGGGTAATATTAAGAAGGATACATGGACCGGTGGTAGAGCAAGGAATATGGAGAGTAAACACTGA
>Ga0123353_10010788_pt1 | contig 12783 bp, 5 predicted proteins | sample TergutLab28metaG_3_FD_92763 | JGI IMG/M metagenome (GOLD analysis project Ga0123353, IMG submission 92763) | Labiotermes labralis P3 segment gut microbial communities from Petit-Saut dam, French Guiana - Lab288 P3 | ecosystem: Host-associated > Arthropoda: Insects > Digestive system > Gut ...
ACCAATTTTAAAAACAAAAAAAAAAAAAAAAAAAACCCCCCGGGGCCACAACAAGTCTCCCAGGAAAAAAGAATGGTTGTGGCACCCCTCCCCCCCCCCCCCCAACTTTTTAACAAAACCCAATACCCCCCCCCCCCCCCCTCCATTTCGCGACCCCATTTTCAGTCCAAAAAGCACTGCCATTTTGTGGGACAAACGTACGACATTGCGACAAACACGGTTGGATGTCCAAGCACGCGATACTTGAGCTATTTAAGAAGTTAGATAAGAAGTAGGTAAAACCTGGAAGCGAGGAATGTCACGAAATACATATGCAAGGGCCAAAGACAATAAGTCTGCATCCCTTGGCTTACCGAGTTAAAAAAAATCATATGCTGCTGTTCTGGGTACATTTTGCACACTTTTTTATTTCTTTGATCTATATTTTTTCGAAATATATTTTAGACGCTTTATTGAAGAGAAACTGTTAATTCAAATTGTTCGCTTATTCTACAAAAAAATATGTATATAAATTTTGATAACAAAGAAAATACTTTGGAACAAGAATGTGGATTGCTTTTATTTTGTATTAGAACTGGTTGCTACCATTCTTGCATGTTACTTTGCATTGTGTTGACACAGAGGTCTTTGCACACCAACTCAGACCACTGAGAGAATTTGCAATCTTTTTTTCTGCCCTTGGCTCTTGCGCAAAGAGAATACATTCCAAGCAATCTTGTTATTTTTTATAAGTTGTGCGTGAAGTTGGGTGTTTGCAAGGGTCACCCACTGTTAATATCGCACTGCTACTATGTTCCAGTTTACATTAAAGCCCTCCTTCTTGTGTGCAATTTTAGGATTTTTCTCCCATATAAAACACAAAAGGGATGTTTTCGAATATTTAATTTTGTTGCCATATAGGATATTTCAGCATTCACATTATAACCATATTTACACAAACAACAATCTTGCTATGGAATAGCTTGAAAGATCAGCACCTTGTTTATCTCGAACATGTTGTTTTCCATTACAAGCTTGTATAGACCGTCCAGCCCATTTTTAGGGCGTGGTTCATGTTGTTTCACGTTAGTCTTGCTGTACAATGGTAGACCTTGCTACATAAACTCATCTTGAATCTATAGCCCAAACATAAACAATGATAGTGTCTGCTGCACTGAAAAGTGGGAGCATGTTCATGGGGATGATGATCTGTACGTGCGTGCTGCTCACTATTTGCTGTGAATATTGGCGGAACTAAAGAGAGCGTCGGCAAGTAGTACCCTCAGCTTAACTGGCAATCCGAGTTTCCGAGCCTGCTCTCAGGACGCATAATATCAGCGAGTCTTGTGGCCCTGCATGGCAGAATGCCTTGCTGCTTTACTGCTGTTATTCGGTGGCACAGATCTAGCTTACTGGAAAGAATGCACGTCAGTGATGCAAATGCACCGCTTTTTATATGATGGCGCTTAATGGACTTGGCGGGCGAGCGAAGCTCGTGACAGTGATGAAAAGAATGACTAACGTACAGGCATTCGTGAACTGCACTGTAGCTATGAAAATAATACATAGTAAGTTGGAGAAGCTGCACTGATGTGCATGCGCTGGGAAGAGATACTGTTGGATTCAGAGCACTGAAAAGGCCTATGCTGCGTATGGTGGCAAGTTTCCCCATCACCCTAGATGAGGTAATCATTCAAGTGTCGAAGCGCGCCGGAAGACGGACTCCTCGACCGGGGCGAGTGGTATGCGGAGCTCGAGCGTTCCGTGTTAAGTTCACGGCTGGAGATCCAATGGGCTAAGATGATGGAGTTCTGGCGGTGCTAGTGTGGTGGCTTTGGTGCAAGCAGTGTTTTAGTTATGGTGACGTGTCGTGACTTGTCCAGAAGGCATGCGTGTTTAACCCAGTGTGCTGCCAGGTTTATCGAAGTTTTGGACAAGCCAGATTTCTACTGTCGCTTTCTGTCTAACGCAGTGGTCACCCAGGCATCACTACACGAAATAATCTTCGGTCCCAGGGTCGAAGATATTTACCTCAGCACCTGCACACCAAAATATCGTAGGACATCGATGAGTACAAATCCTGTCACATGCCACTCTCATTGACATCGCGAATCATCACCACCCACCCTCGTCACGGACACATCATCCGGCATGGGTGCAATGCAGAAAAAAAAAAGCTTGCAAAATACGTAGCAGTAGATCGCCTTCTTCTGCAGAAACCTCATCGTTGCGTTGAAGCAGAGAAGTTCCTGCCTATTTACGAAGCAGTGAAACATTTCCAGCACATGATACAATCACGACACTTCTTCATTCTTACCGACCACATGCCGATCATTTTCGCGTTTCGGCACAAGACAAATTTTCATCACGGCATTTTGACCAACTGAATAACTTCTTCCTATTCACGACGGAAATATGCTATGTATTCGGAAAGAATAACGTCGTAGCCGACGCGCTTCCACGCATCAAGGTCTTCGCCGCACAAGGAAAACCACGATAGAATCGCCGCATCCCAAGTCGGCAAAGACGAGGTACGAACACTTCTGGATTGGAACAATACACCACGCCTCGAAAAAGTATCCAGAAAACATCTTCCAGCTATACTGCGACAAATTTGACAGAAATTCTCTGTCATACATAGGAGGGAGTGCTGATCATACTTCCCGATGTCGTAGGACGAAACAGATAGTCTCGTTGGAAAGAAGGGTCTGTTCATGTGCCGAATTGCAAGTATTTCCTTCTTACAGAGGCTGAAAGGAAGCATGTCAGGAGACGCACGCGATTTCAACAACATGGAGATGCGAACTGTCATCAAGTTTCTTTTTTTCCTGCAAGGCAAGGCGCCGAAGGAAATTCACGTCATTCTGAAAGAAACATTAGGGGAACATGCACCATCGTATGACACCGTCAAAAACTGAGTGGCCCAGTTTAAACGTGGTGATTTTTCCACCTGTGATGCGCCTCGTCCTGGACGATCCAAAACAGTGACTACCCCGGAGATTAGTGATCACATTCACCAGCTAATCTTGGAAAACGGCCGTATTTTGGCTAAATCAATAGCTGAGCAACTAGGCATCTCACATGAGCGGGTTGGGTCCATCATTCATGAAGATTTGGACATGCGGAAGCTCTCCGCGAAGTGGGTCCCAAAATGCCTGAACATGGACCAAAAAATATCAACGGTGCCAGTCGTCTGAGCAACTTTTGGAATTTTTTCGGCAAGATCCAAATGATTTCCTGTCGCGATTGGTGACCATGGACGAAACCTGGTTATATCACTATTAGCTGGAGACAAAGCAACAATCAATGGAGTGGCGGCATTGTGTCTCACCCTGCCCCAAAAAATTCCGAGTGCAAAAATCCGCTGGAAAAGTTCTCGTCTCAATTTTTGGGATCAAGAAGGCATGCTCATTAATTATCTTCCAAAGGGCCAAACTATCAACATGGAGTATTACCCATCTCTGCTGGTGCAATTTAAGGACCTTTTGAAGGAAAAATGCTGCAAGATCCTGCTGCGTGGCTTGATATCGGGCTTTGGTTGCCCTCAAACGGTCACAACAGCCCTAGAGTGACAATTCGGGTCTCAATCTTTCTGCCCCTTAGCAAAAATACGTTGCATACAGCTATCCTGCCTTCAGCAGCCTTATGGAACACTTAAATTGGACGCTGGAGGCAGCCATTAACGTGCTATGCAGAATAAGAATGGAGTGACCCTTTTTCTACAACCTTCCTTGGCACCCGAGCACCCTTCTTGTAGGATCTGTAAGTGGCAGTATCTGCGCTCATATAAGGTGACCCGTGGCGTATTCCCAGTGAGCTGCTGACCCGAACTACCTGCAATGTGGAGCCACCGTATCTCAAAGAGCAGCACTGTTGGCACATAGAGCAGCTCCAACCAGTTCCTGCAACGCATGACGCCTCACCAGCTATATTTATCCACAAGGACTTGAACGACTCTACAAATGACATTCTGAGAGGGGGATTACGCATTATGCAGTGTCCTTGCCACGGTTGGTATGGGTGTCTATATTAATACTTCCTGACATACAAAACATGTACCAGTAGTTAAATTCTCGTAACTGAAGAACTAGTGTGTTTGTGGCATGCTGACCTGCTACTTTTGCATTGTACTTACTAGTTTAGAGTTGAAAAGCAAAGTGTGAGGTTTTTGAATTATGTCTGACACATGTAATACAGACATAGCCAAGTTTGAGGGTGGGTCAAAGGACAAGTTTACAAGTCCTATAATGCAAAATTCCAAACTCATTTAAATTTAAAATGACATTAATATAGAACACTGAGGGCTCTTGTGTTCACAGCCATGTCAGTCAAGGCATATGCACAGCTGTGGCAGTTCAACATGGTGACCCACTTGGAAAACTTGTCTTGCTTGAAAGTCTGAGGAGGTACATGCCACAGTGAAGTCTGCAACAGGCAATTACGAGAAACAGTCCCAGTCTTCTTAGAATGGTGATTCTCCTCCATGACAACACCTGACAGCACACTCAGAACTCACTGCAAAATTCAGTTCAGAAATGCTGGACCATCACCCATACATTTATGATTGGCAGTCAATTGACTGAACAAGCATTTGAACTTTTTTTTTAACTTACAGTGAAGACACCACACATCCTACCATCACATGGCTGACATAACAGGGACAAACACTATAAGTGTCCAGGATGGATTAACTAACCACATGCTGTGACAAGTACCTCAACCCTGAAGGAGACTATGTAGAAAAATAATGTGCCAGTCACACCTTCATTGCATAGTGATAGTTTCCTCTTTGATTTAAAGGTACTGTAAACTTTCCGATCCACCTTCACAACTAGTTCTTCCCACAGTGGGAAAAATGATATTAGTAATGATCGGTAACATACGTTATTTACAATTATTAATAATAACAAACACCAATTTGATGAAATCCTTTAACCATCAGTGTGTAAGTTCAGTATATTAACTCATGAGCTAAACTGTATTTTATCACTGGATACTGTTGTAGGAAAGCAGTTACATGAGTTCTTCCTCAAACTCTGTTCCCTTTGCTTTAGAATCTTGCAGTATGGTATCTGCTTCTAGAATCTTAGTCACTGGCAAATGGCAAAAAATAAATACAGGAAGAAAAAGTGGCATGGTGCCCCATCAATCAGGGCTGTTGTTAATGCGAAAGGAGTTTATGAAAAGTAAAAATTACATCTTATCCAAAATTTTTTCACTTAAATTTGATTACATCTACTAATGGCATGTGTGTTTCAACTTCACACTTGTACTAGGACTGAATTATGTGGTATGTATTGATTCACTAGGAATAAAACAGCAAAATGAAAATTAGGAAGGGTTTATAATTGTAACAGGACTTGAACATTTCTGAAAATAGCAACAATATGGCAGATGACAAATACAAAGCTGGGGTAAACTGTGCAAGTTCTCACAGCAGTGTACATGTAAATTCAAGTCTTATGGGTTATGAGGTTATACCAATTGTTAAACAGATACTGATGTTTTGGAAGAGCTTATGTCAACATCTTCATGGTCTATGCAGTCCCAAAATTTCTTGTTCAGGACATACTTTAGGGGTGAGGGTGGGGGTGGGAGGTGGAATCTGTTGGTGGTGGGAAAATTCTTGAGCAATCAACATGAATGTTCAGGGAAGACAAAGCTTATTACTTAGTACAAAATATTTATCACACCTTCAATGACACCAAGGATAAATACATATTAATTTGGCTGAAACATCAAGGTGTTGACAACTGGTCCTGGACACTGGGTACTTCAGATAATTGCTGCACGTTCTGCTCGTAATTTGGCAATCCTCTGCAGTGACTTCCGAGCAGCGGCATGGATTTTCGAATCTAATTTATCTGAAAAAGAAAACAGGTAAAACTGAAACAAGTTACAAAGTCAGCCTACCTATAAAGCAAAGCCCAAGACCATCTTAGTACCCTACTTGAGTAGAAACCCCACTGTCCAACACACCATAATTCACACAAAGGTTATATTCACTCTTGTATATCACTTCCCTTGTTCCTGTTGAAATGATTGACAGCGCCTTGTCTGTATTTGAATGTAATATGCCAGTCTATAGATGCTTCGTTTACTAATATCATGAACCAAATTATGAATGACAAAAAATCTGTTGCCTGTCCTCTCAGTGTGAGCAGAAACTGTTCCTACATAAATGTATTACAACACAAACTTTGGTGAAAAACAAAGCATACAGAAGACACAACACAGCCAAATTCCAGATATTTCTGTGTCAGTACTACATTTTTCAGTCCAACATTGCCAGTGCACTGAATTGTTTTCAACTTCATGAGGATAAAGAATTCCTGACAAAAAGGGCAGTAACAAAGCAGCACAACCCCATGTTTGGAAACTGCAGAGAAAACTGGGTGAGAAGTTTCGCATTGTTCATACTGCTACTAGTATTTCATAAAACATAACTTACCTGTAACACCTCAGATAGTCAGTGGGTTCAGGAATGAAGGTGGTATGTGACAGCTCCTCACCAGTTCAAGTCTCATGCCTAATTTTTAAACACTATTTGTTTCACAATTTTTACTACTCTTTAGTTTTCTTTAAATTATGTCAATATTTGCTCTAAATATATAACCTTCAAGGAAAACCGATTGTGGGAACAGCATCAACTAAATTTCTTGCAATCATTCCATTGTTTTATGACAAGTTTATGGCCTCTTCCAAAGTGAATTCACCAATGAGAGTGATCTAGTGCTTCCTCTTTCAATTTCCAGTATCTTCTCATTTACTTAAGGTCGTCCAGTAGCTACTGATGTATTCTTCCTTGTCTTTCAGTCACTTCTACCCTTCCTTCTTTATATTGTATGCAGGATATTCCTCTCCTCCTTGACCCTATGTAATACTTCTTCATTTCTCACATGATCAGTCCAACTGATCTTCTCCATCCTTCTCAAGCACCACATTCCAGACCTTTTAGACATTACTGCACCTATTTTCTGACGTGTCCAGGTTTTAGCATCAATCAAAGTCATGTAGCAAATGAAGCGCTTTAATAGTTTCTTCCTTAAAATTATGTCAAATCTGTTGTTAAAAAGAGTCTTCTTCTCGTTGAATGACTTCTTGCCATGGCAATCCTGGATGTAATTTCATGTGTACATCTTGCATCATTTGTTATCACGTTACCCACATAGTTGACATATACTCCAGTTGGTTTTGCTCTATCATAATCTGTAGTGGGTACGGTTTTATTTGTTTACAATATTTAGAAACTAATTATAGTGCAAGCTCACACAACTATGAAAGTAAGACAATGATTTGAGGTTATTCTTACTCACCAGGACTGCAGACATAAAGTACTTCACTAAAGTACACGCCTTGCTTTCCACAACCTGAGTTGTAACTGATAATTATAGACTGAACCTAACACGAAACCTCTGTACACAAAGACTGTTTAGAAAAATACAGAAGTGTCTATCATATAATTAATAAAGCAACAATATGTACTAGATTTTGTCCAGTACAAGAACCAGGATATCTCACTACTCTAAATGGTGAAGCACAACTGAGCACATTCAGGGAGTGTTCCATTCAAAACTGCGAACATTTTTAACTCCCAGAGCACTCAGTACATTAGGTTGTGCCATGGCCTCAAAGAGGTTAGTCATCAGCCTCCAACCTTCAGGACTCAAGTTCATTTCCACAGTAGTCCACGCAGGATGTGGGTGGAAAAAGTGTCAATGGGACAGGATTTTCCCTTTGCACTTTAATTTTCCCTTGTCAATTATCAGCGCCCCAGTGTCCCATACATATACATAAAGAAGTTAAATAAGCACCCCATATCAGGGTGCAGTGAAATTTCATGCAGCCTCACATAATTCTAAGTAGTACAATCCATGATTATTGTCTTTAGAGCAGCAGTCTAACCTGAAGATGATATGAGCAAGCACTTGTTAAAATGGCATTGTGCAATCTCATTTTAACAAATACCAGAATAATGAAATGTTGTGACAGCACTTTTTGCTGGGTCCAGAAAATTTAATATGTATCTTTGCATATATTTCACTTGAACCAATACCACTGTAATAATAATTTCAGTTCAATATCATACAAATCCACCCCACTAAGAAACAATAAATGCATACAAAAAAATTTCTATAAACAAGTGTTTAACAATATGACATACACTTCACAAAATCTGCTACTTCATGTATGAGTAAAGAGGTGTGGAAAGAGGAGTTATGAAGGATCGTAAAAGTACCCCATTGTGGAGAACTACATGAATGTACACAATGGCCAAGGCCACAGGGTTTTGTAGAATAAATCCCATGAATAAAATCCTAAATCAAAACCCATCCACAGTCTCAACTGCAAACCAAAGCACCAGCCAAGCAAAACATTCCACACTGCTACAACAGAAGAGTGTCATTCAAATTTATAATAGTAGATCACATGAAACTAGGCACATGAACAAAGATGGAAACTGAAACTGTGTTTCAGTATGATAAATCAGTGACCATTACTACGTGAATGATATACAGAAGGCACTCTCAGTCTAACAATGCTGTGTTGCAATATGATCAATCAGCCAGCATTTTGCCTGAAGTAGAATCTCCTTTCATCAGATTCAATAGGTGCCAGATGACTAAAATTCCATGTATACACTTGCATTTACTCACCAGTTACTAGTAATGTGCAATTTACAGTGGATCTGCTTGATCTGACTCAAGTTTTGCTCCATGACAGGGTGTTGTCAGACATGATTATGCTTCTTGTACAGCATATAACAATATTACAGTCATCTCACAAGGCTCTTGCAGTAATTGTTTTCAATCATAATACCATATCAATTCTACCCATTGTTACAGTAATAGTAAGATTTTTTCCTTCTGTGTTCCAGAATATGTACTGGACAGCAGTGAAATTCACCAGGCATTTTCCAAGAAATAATTACTAAAACAGGCTGCACAGAAGAAATTCTGAACTTTTTAATACAGTAAATATGGCAAGTTAATCTTTTTCTTTCACTGTGCATTTCTGTAGATATCACTCTGAAACTGTTAACATATTTCAGCATGAAGAAATTTGATCAAAACAAATATAATGCTGTCACCCCAGTGACTTCATTATACTGATATTTCATTGTACCCAGCCCCTAACTATATGGTGTCATATTCCAGATGACTGTCATCTTAATACAAAATGCCACCAATAAATCAAAAGCTTATAAACCAAATGGTATTAATGAAACAGCACACTATAATATGCCAGGACATCAGAAAACAAACAACTTACATATTTTGTGCTTTCCTTGTATTGGAAATCGGACGGGCAATTCTTGAGCACCTTCACATATGAAAACAAATGGGCTATCAGACTCCCCATCAGGAATCTTGACACGATATTCCTCCTGGGGCAGGCAGTCTACAATGTTCACACACCCAAGGAGGCAGCTGGTGGGGTACTCTGATGGGAAACGCAGCCTACTGTCTGTAAAAAAGGAAATGATACAGTTAGCACACAGTACACACATACCACGCAATACGATGGGAACTGGACATATGCTGTAGAGTAACACAAAAAATCTTAACATCAAAACATCCAATATAAAACCACAACATCTACAAGCACAATTCCACTACCAACAACCACTAATTTTAAAAAGTGAGGATTTTAATAATTGCTGTCATTAATTTAATTTTATTTTATTTTAATCTTCAATTTTAATCTTGAAATCAATTATATATAAAGACCAGACTTGTAACGAAAACCTCTAAGAAGTGAGATGTCCCTTCTGCACATGATCTGTACACTTACTAGTACGTTTCAAATATCAGCCTGAAGATGGCCCCTACAAGGTCAAAACATGTAGCTGGTTAACGTATTATTTCTATAAAGTCGTTTTTTTAACGGCTGTTAATCTGCATTTAGGAAAATTCAGGTTATATTGTAGCCCTGGATGTAAAGCATTTAAGGAATTTCGTCTTTGAGCAATCTGTAGATTTTGAAACATTATAATCAGGATAAGTGCTAATTAAGTGAAGAATGTTTTGGAGGAGGCTTGGGTTCTATATAGTCTCGAATGGAGATTAGTTGAGGGTTCTGTTGTGAGCAGTTGGCAGATAAGAGACATGGTATTCAGGTTATTTGCCAAGTGGGTCATGATTCTGGGAAAAAAAGCAAATTAAAGAGGGGCAAATACATCACATGATGGTATATTTATAAGGAAAGGATCAAAACCCATAAGCTGAAACTGTAAGGAAACATTTTGCAGGAAGCTGGTGTTATGTATGTATTGTTGGTTTATCAGTTTTTGTAAGTGAACAGCCTGAAAATAAATTGGACGAGTTGAATTATAAAATCAGGGCAGAAGATATGGAATGTTGATAATATAAGAGTGGGAAAGAGGGTGTATGGCAAGCTTGCATGATTAGCTGAGAAATTTATGTGTCAAGTGAGGATTCTGAATGACATGCATGGTCTAGTGCTGAAGATATATTTTGTCAGTTGATAGGATGAATGTCTTTTATTTTATGGGTCAAGTCAGAATGGAGTTCTGACAATGGCATTATGGTCCATGATATTTTAATCAATGAGCTGGCTATTGCTCAATGTTTCTCTTTGGTGTATGGGTATTCCAGTTTTTGTAAGAAAATAGCCTGAAATTAAACTGGAGGATTTTAATTATAAAAGTCATATATAAGGCACAGAATATTATATAATGTTAAAGTAGGGAATGAGGATGTATGGTAAGCTTACCTGATTAGTTGAGAAACGTGTCAATTCAGAATTCTGATTGAACTTTATACTCTTGTGCTGATGATGTGCAGTGAGAGGTGATAGTGTGCATATCTGTTAAGGGTCCAGCAGAAATGAAGTAGTGAAGGTGGCGTTTCAATCCATTCTATTTTCATCATTTAGTGGTTACTGTTCACTGTTTCTCCAAAGATGTAACATTATTAATTGCATTAAGATGTAAATCTTTCCCTGTGGTATAAAGGACTTACACAAATTAGTCAAGGTGTCTATAGTGTATTTATTTTCTAGGATGTGTTTTGAGAAGTTTGAATTATGGCTGTTGTTGTAAAAACATGTAAAGTTCATTAAAATGAGTCAAAAGTTCCTTCCAGGTTCTCTGACATATCATTTATTATATCCTGGACATGTTAATTGGTACACACCTAACTATGAATATTTCTTGTTGTGAAGTGGATTTTTATTTCTCAGTAGTTTACTTACCGAGTTCTTAGCTTTGAACACTACTTTCAATTTCATAATTGTCCAGAATCTTTAAATGGCAGCTGGAATGTATTCTGTTACAGCTGTTGCCATCTTCGTTACATTTTTAGATGAACAGCACAGAGTGACAAACCAGAATGTCACACAGTATCCATTTAAATTTAAAGTTAAATTTTTAAAGTTAGCCCGATGATGTCTTAACTTCCGCTGAAATATGGAGCCACATATACTAATATTAATCACACATTCATATGGTGTCGTGTCAGGATGTAACAGAGTCTTTGTTTGATAATTATATTACATACACAATGCATGTCCCATACCAAGCCTTCAAATGAAAACGTATGTTTAACTCATTAAATACTGTACCACTGTACAATATGGCGGCCAGTGTAGTGTCAACAAATTGCAGCTCCTCAAGATTTGCAAGTAGCTTAAGTGTTGGTGAAGTGTTAAACTGTAGTAAATGTGCAGAAGTAGAACTACAACTTAAACAAGTCCTAGAAGAACTAAATTCCGCACAACTAATTATCCGTATGTTGAAAGAGGAATCTACACACAACCTACGCGGAGGTTATAGATCAATAGGACATCGGAACCTAATCCAATGTAATCAACAAGATGTGGTGAAAACCAAGGAAAATAAATGGTTCGAAGTAAGTCCGAGCCGACACGGAAGAACAAAACAGGTAAAATTATATTCTGGTAGGAGACAAGTAGAAACTGAAAACCGTTACAAAGTGCTAGAAAACTTACAGGAGCAGACTGAGATGGCAGATAGACAGAAACTGGAGAAATCACATAGCGTGACAAGCTTAAGCAAGAAGAATCAAAAAAATAAGGGCCATAAAGTCATTTTGATAGGGGACAGCCATGCCAGGGAGTGCGCACAAAAAATATCAAATTACCTTGGAAATTCGTACGAAGTAACAGGTTATATTAACCCTGGCACAGGCTTAGAAGTGATTACACACTCAGCAAGGAAGGAGCTTGACCATTTAACACAAAAAGATGTGGTAATAGTATGTGGAGGGGCTAATAATATAAGTAAAAACGAATCAGTGAAAGGACTCAAATGTGTAACACAATTCACGCAGCATAGAAGACACACGAATGTGATCATAATGAATGCCCTTCATAGGTTCGACTTAGAAGAGTCATCATGTGTAAATAGAGAAGTAAAGTTATTTAATAGAAAACTAACACAAATAATGAAGAGGTACAACCATACTGAGGTTATTGATATGGGGTCAGAGAGGGAACATTACACAAAACATGGTCTTCATATGAATTAGAAAGGGAAAGAGTACATAGCAAGAAAAACAGCAGATAATATCAAAACACTATTCGCAAACCAGAAGCTAGCTCCCGTTACTCTTGAATGGAATGAAAACCCTGGGTCGCCAACATCAACAGCAATCGAACAAGACACCGATCAAGATATAATAGTCCCTATAGATCGCATCAATATGAAATGGTATGTTGATGAAGAAATAGATAGCCAGAAGCACCAAGACCAAACCACTCAAGAAAGACCAAGTTTAGATGGTATTACAACTGAGGTTGCACACAACGTAACGAATGACT
>Ga0123353_10010789_pt1 | contig 12783 bp, 6 predicted proteins | sample TergutLab28metaG_3_FD_92763 | JGI IMG/M metagenome (GOLD analysis project Ga0123353, IMG submission 92763) | Labiotermes labralis P3 segment gut microbial communities from Petit-Saut dam, French Guiana - Lab288 P3 | ecosystem: Host-associated > Arthropoda: Insects > Digestive system > Gut ...
TCAAAAATAGGCTACTTACCGTCTGCGCTAACATTAATATCTCTGGAGGATTCGTGACTTTAGGCTGCCTCCACAGTGTAAATGAGACCTGAGCTGTTTTTGGATTTTACGAAGCGAAGAATGGTAATTTCTTACCGACGTTCCGGGACAATCTATCGGTCCCACATTCTAGGGTCAAGAATTTCAAGAATAATGACAGTATCATTAATTAAAATAGATCTTCGAATTAGTGATCAGATTTCCCAACGAGTGTACTGTTAGCCGATCCACAATATGGGGCATTTGCAGGATGGGCTAAGAAGTATGGTCTGTATTGCCGCAGTATGTACAGAATTTTCATTTCAGCCTTTTAATTCATTTTAGTGAATACAGGAAACCATGCAGTATGGATTTCATTATGCATGTTTCACTTTCCGAAGGCTACGTTTGACATCTTCACAAGCAGATCCAGATGGCCAGCATATCGACGGCCATATGCAATAAACAATTCTGTGTGAAACATCGGCCGTCTACTCTCGGGCCTGCGATTGTAGGCTGCGATGCTGAAGGTGAAGGATAGTATCTCTGGTATGATGCTATCAGGCAAAGCAACATTTACCTTATCTGAAACGACAGGTAGTGGTCATGCTCGCGGTTCACGCCATCGACTTTTCGACGCCATTTCGTCAGTTCCTTTACCCTGTAAATATTAATATATATATATATATATATATATATATATATATATATATATACTACCTAATATATGATATTATGAGTAGAGGAGTTTAGCGTCACGTTAATTCTTTGGGTTCTCAGATGCAATTACGTCTATCTTCGTGAGTAGTAAGTGAGATAAAAATTGTACTCTAGGCATTAATTTATTTTCTCTCCTTCTTTGTATTTGAAATACCTGGCCACTGCTGACTTAATGCGCGGCAAAAGGGAAATTAGTTTGCATCTATGTTGGAGACCGGTAGTCAGTTTAGTTGAGTAGGGACAGCGTTCTTAGATTGGGAACTTTCATTATTTTGGATTCTGTGTGTCCTCTTGTGGCATTTTGGAGCCTGGTGCAGCCGAAGAACAAATAGGATGCACATAGTTTGCACAATTTGGCGTGACGAGAAAATATTTGGAAGTCCAAGCAAGCAGACCTTTCAGTTTCTCATAGAGTGGCGCATTCGGCCACACTTTATAGTACGTAAACTAAAAATTATCACAGCGGGAGTTCTTAGGATAACTTTTTATTACCTAAAACAACAGAACTAAATCTGGGAAAACGGAGTTCTAACTTCAGAGAAAATATTAAATGTTTATTCAGTGTCCGGAATGCATGGATTTTACTGTGCTTGTTGATCATAATTACTTGATATTTTGTTGACAGTTCCACTGAAGGCTTTTATCAACCAACTGACTTTGTAGAGGCTAGTCACATTGACACATTGGTTAGGAAATTCGCGAAAGTTTGTGCACTTGATGATGAATTCTTCTTACTTTCCTCTTGGCGATTGGAAGGAATGCTAACTGTTTTATACACAAGCAGATTTTGAACGCAGCACTGGGAAATCGATTTCAATACGTTCTGTCAACAGCCAAGTTTACAGCACCATGGTACTAACGTGTAAACTAAGCTTAGTATTTCAGAAGAAGGAAGTACTAAATTTGTGTGCAAGGGTTGGATTTACAGTAACGGCAGCAACCAGCGAATTGACCTAAAACGCAGCAGAAACAAGGCGTGGTTCACAATTAGCCTGCGGATTCATTTGAAAGGAATAGTGAGGAATGCCAGTTGACGTTACATGTTTGGACAGAACTTTCAGTTGTACCCATCAGTACTTGGTTACCCAATTACTGCAGTTACTCGAAATGAACCACTGATATTTCATCATACTGTTCCAGCTTCCCCCAAGGAACGACAGGTCTTGCTCAGTACTCCGACAGAAGACATCTCTGAACTGATCAGATATCGGTTGGCGTGGACACTATGAAAAACCGGAGCTTGGATAATAATCTGAAAGTATATGAATTCGGTATCCAAAAGTCTACTCAGTATTATTCCTATCTGCATATTATAATCCCATCCTTCACAATTATCCTGTTTATAATGATTTCCTGCTAAGGAAAACCTTACTGGATTACAGAAATAATTCGAATCCTGCCAGACACCAAGAAATTACAAGATCCTAAACGATGTGAAATAATTCTTAGAGCAAATCCTTGGATGAACGCTAAGCAGAGAGTGAACGCCGAAATGTCATGTTCCAGTGAACTTCACACAGTCCGGAAATTGAGAAGAGGTAATTTGCTACTTACGGAGCTCAGTCCACAGAATGAAGGCTTCGTCAACAATGAATCATAAAGGAGAATATAAGAGGGTGCTGACAAGTCCTTAGCCCGACTAGGAAGGAAAAGCTACAGCGACCATAATAGGGATTTATTCAAGATACTCCTCACGAAACTCAAAATACTTCTTAACCCTTTGCTCTAACTTTTGCAAGCCATTCAAAAAAAATCAGAAATTTTGTCCGTCCAACCAGGTCTCCGCGACAGGAATGACCTTCGCGTCGGAAGAAATGTGGTGACCTTTCAAATTTTTTTCAATCCAGGGAACAGGTGGTAGTCCGACGGGGCCAGATCCGGAGAATAGGGTGGGTGATCAAGACACTGGAAGACCAGGTAGGCCAGTTTCTTCTGGGTTGCAAGTGCCGGGTGAGCCTGGGTATTGTCGTGGAAGAACAATACCACCTTGGTGATCTTCCCGCCGCATTTTTCCTTCAAAATGTCCTTCAATTTCACAATCAGAGATGAGTAATACTCCGCGCTGATAGTTTGGCCCTTTGGAAGATAATCAACGAGGAGAATGCCGTTTTGATCCCAAAAAATCGAGGCGAGAAATTTTACAGCGGATTTTTGCACTCGGAATTATTTGGGGCGGGATGAGCCGCTCTTCCGCCACACCATTGATCGTTGCTGTGTCTCCGAGTCATAGTGATATAACCAGGTTTAGTCTATGGTCACCAATCGAAACAGGAAATCATCGGGATTGCGCCGAAAAAATTCCAAAGTTGCTCAGACGACCGGCACCGTCGACGTTTTTGATCGGCCTTCAGTCATTTCGGGACCCACTACATGGAGAGCTTCCGCATGTAAAATTCTTCACGAATGATGGACCCCACCCCCTCACGTGAGATTCCCAGTTGCTCAGTTATTGATTTAGCCGATATCCGGCGATCTTCCAAGATTAGCTAGTAAATTTGATCAATAATCTCCGGGTTGGTCACTGTTTTTGGGTCGTCCAGGACGAGGCGTATCACAGGTGGAAAAATCACCACGTTTAAACTGGATCACCCAGTTTTCGACGGTGGCATAAGATGGTGCATGTTCCCCTAATGTTTCTGTCAGAATGGCGTGAATTTCCTTTGCCGCCTTGCCTTGCAGGAAAAAAACTTGATGACAGCTTGCGTCTTCATGTTGTTGAAATCGCGCGCGTCGTCTGGCGTGCTCCCATTCAGCCTCTGTAACAAGAAACGACCTGCAATTCGGCACATGAACAGAACCCTCTTTCCAACGACACTATCGATTCCATCCTAGGATATTGGGAAGTAAGTCGGCCTAAGGACTTATCAGCAACCCATCGCATGTCCAAAGGCGACATACAAAGTCCGCTGGACGTAGACCGCGTGCAAACTCATCGACCCACTTCCTGAAACGTCGATGGTGGGAGACGACACGGTGTGACGGAACGAACTCTTAATTCCCCACAACCAGTGGATGAAGACGAACTAACACATTGAATACAGTGATGTGCTTGGAATAAGCACAGGTAAACAATAAAGTGTTTTTATTTGGAGAATTTTCAAATTAAGTGGTCACTATGCTCTGCATAATTAACACGTAATAACTTCGCCCGTTATGCTATTGCAACGGTAGCGTTCAGCGTAAGCGAACGGACGACGCAGTCAAGAGACAAACAGAAATGCAGTATTAAAGTAGCGATAAAAAGGAGTAAACCTTCAACACTGACCCACTGGTATGGATGGAAAAAATTCCACCCTTTGTCCTCACAGCATTGTTTGTAATTGGATTATTTATATGCCTCTGTAATTATGTGTACATTGTTGTTTGAATTATTTGTTTTGTTTTATTGTTTTTTTTTCAGATTTTTTATTTTGTTCGGTTTTTGTATATTGGGGTCCCATGTGACTAAAATGTTTGACTTCGTTCTGTTTACTGGCTGATGGGTAAAGTAGTGATAATGCGGGACGCAACATAGTTTACGCGAAGGGAGATGTAGTGTAGATATTTCATTATTTTCTCGCATTCTTTGTATTTGAGATGCCCAGTAACTGTCGAGGTAGTGCACAGCAACAGGGAAATTTGTCTGCTTCTATATTACTGACCGGAAGTCGATTTAGCTGAGTAGGAACAGAGTTCTTAAAATGGGAACATTCTGTTGGCGGCCATGGGTGGTAATGTTTGCGGAAACTTGGTAACGCAGAGACAAGGTAGCATCAAGGGATGACAACGCAAAAGAAATATGTTCTGCGTGATAACGTTCATTCTACACCATAAAGTGAGCTGAAGTAAAATTTGGAAAGCATGAGAGTGTTAAGAAAGCTCCGGATGGGGAGAAAGAATTAAGTACACATTCCCCATGCGCGCCCAGTGAACACAAGTGACTAAGCCTCCAGTGAATTCGGAAGATTATATTGTGCCTTTAATTTTGAAAAAAGTTTTATGTACCTCGACAGAATAAAGCACAGCAATTATTAGAAAGGTACCTGAGGGGAATATGGCCACCTCAGGGAAAACTGAATTTTTCACCTTGAAATCGCAGGAAGAGTCAGGACGTAGCATTGTTGTTGCTTAGACAGATCATTTGTTTGCGTAAACAAAAAAGATCATTGATGAAATCCCATTGGTTATGAAGATATAAGAGTTTTCCTGAAAGTTTGCAACTGGCCACATTATCAGCACCCATGAGGGCAATATGGTCAAGGAGTGCTGGTAAAGTTTCCAGTCAATATTTCTTCAAGCCATGTACACAACTGATGTTGTGTGTGAAGGCACAAACTACATAGTTTTTAATCGACATTATAAAAACACTCTTTTGTTCATTACTCTAAGTTCTTCCACTCTTATCTTCAGTTTTGCATAGTAGTCATTAACAATTAAGCGGTTCATTTTCTGGGCTCTTCCAAGATTAAGATTTTGTGCTTTGCGATATTCAATCATGGGATTACGACGCAAAAAACCATCTATCGAAGAACGACTAGCCATTCATTTTTCCTTCACAAATGGATACGGAATATTGTTTTTCTCACAATATTTTAACATACCCATTCCCAGTATCTTTAAAGTTTGGTGTACCCAGTTTGAGTTAGCCTAATAATTCTTTCGCATAACTCTTTCTCCTGCTGTGATAAAAGAACAGTTTTCCTCCGCAGTTTAGATTTACACTGCTCATTTTCAGTCAAATATGACACTTCCCAGTCTTCCCGTCGTGCTACATATACCATCTGACGTCACACATATCACACCATTTCGCAAAGGCCATTTGGTCATATTACCCTCGTTGGCTATATTCCCTTATTTGTGAAGTGAGTGTACAAGCAGGGCTAGTTGCCGTGTGAAATCCTAGATCAGCACATTCCAGATTCACTCAGTGTCGACTGTTATCCACCTGCGTAGTACATACCTAACAGAGTGAAACCAGAGCGGTCGTCCCCAAAATTTTAAACTGGCTCTGTACCGCTCGGGACCCCTTAACTCAAATCGCAGCGGAGCAAACCCTAGTTAACTAGAGGTGCGGTAAAAACTAGTAAAAAATCACAACATTTTTCACACACACAAAATCCTATCGTTACAGGATGGTGCACTGCTACATGGAACCTCTGTGTATACCATCCATTCAGCAATAGCATAACTGTAGCAACGTCATCTTTTATGCATTTTAAACTATGATTATATGATTGTCATTTTGTATCTTGGAACGGTACCGTCACTTCAATAATTGTATCACCTTTTAAATTGTTTCCTTTGTATCATTTCGCTGAAGATGGACACATGGGTGGCCGAAACATGTAGGAATTTGTTGTATATAAAAATTATTTCACTAGTGTAAATTTTATTGGTAATAATATTATATTTTATGTATTCAATAAATGCAGCACGAACTATGAATCATTTAAAGTTAAGATGAAAATCTTTTCAACTTTGACACAGTTTTATCGTCGTAATTTCTGTAAGTTCAACAAGCGTTTTACTGGCGTAACGTGGGTCTCTGTTGCATGGCTAGAACACTTCACCTTCAAGATATGTGTTTGCGCGAGTGAAACACAATTTTGTATCTCTTTAGTTTCCTGCAAATGAAGATCTCTTGAGCACGTTCACTTACTTTATGTTAGTGCCTGTTAAACTATAAGTCAATGAAAATGCCCTACTGTACACCGTTTGTGTTACACGTAAAAATAAATGTGTTTTAAGTAACGTAGCCGAAAAACGTGGTCCAACTTCTTGAAGTGGCTGCAGGAAAAGTTGACTTGACAACCTCAAATATAGCCTATTCAGAATGCCTATTTCACGTCCGATGTGTTCACCTAATGCAGACAACTACTCTACAGTGACAATGAATTTCAACTTTCTGGGGACCATTACCCCAACATAGAAGCAGTACCATATTCGATCCCTAATTTCGTCACTAACCAAGTAGCATAGGTATAAAATGTGTAACTACTGCGGCGCATTTGCTGTTAACTTATGTAGCGTAGAGTTTGCTGTTCTAGTCTGCTGTCTCATAAAGACACCCTACGGAGTAGTGTGTTTGGGCAAGGACTGTCTCTCCTCATTGAAGCTCTATACCCTGGAACAAATATTCTTTTGGCAACAATGGATAGTTCTCTCTCACAATATGGTTTTATTTTCCCACTTGATCACCGTTAACCATCAGAATCCGTGTCTTTACTCAGACTTCTACATTCCAGAATTATTCAAGTAAATAAAGGGTAGGGTGTTAGCTTCATGCGGTTTTACTTTATCTGAAGAGATCTCATAGCCTTTGCTAAGAAGTTGTCTGGGAACACGACAACTCATTACTTCTCAAATTTGTTCCCTGCACTTAAAGATTGATCACGCCAATTACAGTCTAGTTTAATAATACAGAAATTTAGTGTATACAAGTTCCAAAGTATGCAAGCAAAATAAACAAAGGGACAATAAAGCTTACAGCATAAAATGCACCAAATGCCAAGTGTTCTCTGGAGCTAACATGGTTGGGCTAACTTTCTGTCTAGAAACTCAACATAATTGGAATTTTGGAAACAATTTCTATTTCAAATAAACAAACAGAAGTTGCCCTCAACTTACGTCTTATCATGGATTATCTCGTTTAATCACATTCAACATACATTACCTGTTGCAAACTGAGGAAACAAAATGGTGTCAGCTTTATTATAAAAATCAGATGTTCATCATACTGTAGAGTGACCTATAAACGAATAAAAATGTAGCCGTGGTCGTATTTCATTTTGTGGAGATAGTATTCAGACACGGATAAAAGGTAGCAAACAATATCGCTCATGTAACATTGTACAGCAGCAAATAGATTATCTGTGCCCAAATAAAGAAGCCTACCGTAACCAATAAGAAGGAAAATAAAATAAACAAAGCTTATCACCGATGAGTCGTCCAATACAGTAATTTAAGTTCATTATACTTCGGGAAATGTGTGCAAGGAATTACAATTACCTTCTCATTCCTTCTTGGTATGGCCCAAAATATTTCATAGCTACCATATGGTTCGCGTATAATGAGAAACATGCTGGCACTTTAGTGAAATATCCTCGTCAGCAGAGGTCAAAACACAGACCAGAAAATACTACCATCATTAAGTCGCTAGAGTGGCAACAGATGACAATAAGCATTGGATTATTCCAATGATATCACACATGTTAAGTTTATATAATAAAATAAAAATTGACTGTTAAGCGTCTGATACGAGGGGTTGGTTTACATTTGCAAAAATCTTCCGTTTAACTGTCACAAGAGCGAACTGAAAAAAAATAAAATAAACGCTTGTATGGGGTAACAAGAAAAACGCACATAAGGCAGTCAAGTAAACAATGCCAACAAACTTTCATATTCGTAACTACGACTTTGTTCCTTAAATTTATATTGAACACATTATTCTTTGAATAGGACAAAACTTCGTATAATTCTTTTAATTAACCTTCCTTCCTTCCTTCCTTCCTTCCTTCCTTCCTATATCTTGCCATAACATTAAATACCCCGTCAGAAACACTTCGTACATATATCGCTACTACAAGTTTAAAGATGACGGTTTCTTGCTTTATAGAGCAGGTATGTTAAAATTCGCCTTACAACTGACGGTCGGTCGGTCAGTCAGTCACTCTTACTCATTTTCGGCTATATTCTCCGGTCGGCAAGTTGGTGTATGAACAAGGCTTCCTATTTCAATCCGATACCAACTGGTTAGGACCGTCTTAACCCAAAGTGGTTAGGAATACGGAAACAAAAGAAAACCATTCCACCGAAAAAGATCTTTGTCATCTTATTGTGTTTACTGTGGTTAGAAGACTGTGTGTATGGACGGGCTGTTCCATCTCGCTTCGTCTTGTTGACACACACAACCCCTAGAATTGGACATAGTTGGATTCGGTTTGGCAAAGTTAACTCCTCAAAGAAGGAGAGAGAGAGGGGGGGGGCCGGGAGTTCTAACACTGAAAGACATCTCGTCTCACTGACTCAATAAGATATCTGTGCCCGGAGGGGAAATGGTGAGGTTCGAGCAGAGAAATTGGGATTTAAAGAAGGAAGACAGACTTAAAGACAGACGTGATATTATAAAGAGAATACTAACTACAGCCACACGAAACACACCAATACAGAACTAATTTTAATTGCTTGCGAATGGCTTTCAAATGTAATGTCTTTCAAGCTATCTTTTAGAGAAGAAGGCAGAAAGGAAATCAACATTATTCTGCAAGGAGAGCGCATACTTTTAATTAAAGAACAGCGTTCAACTTTAAGCCATGACTATTTATTCCTCTTTAAATACATCATTTCTGTTATATTTTGAACTTGTTTAAAGCTCTTATAGCATGTAGCGAGGACGTAAGATCAAGAAATAGAGAGCATCCGCATCAATATGGTTCCCAAATCAGAGACCAGCTCGTCCAGATTTCATAGCTCGTTTCCGGTAGGCGAATCGATGTGCTTTGCCTTACAATATCACCTAATAAAGGTTTATTCACGCATACAGACGATGCAAGAAAGAGAAATAAATTGCTGTCCGTGAGTACGAAGTGAAGAGTAACACAGGAGATGTTTGTTACTACAATTTCTATAAGAAAGAAACCACATAAAAATTTCACCAAATGTAGAAGTTGGTTTCAAAATACTTCATTTCCTTCGAAATCAACAATGCATAGACTGCATAACAACGTTTGGAATAGATAACGTGTTACAGGAAAGCGACAGCAAACGGAACATGCTGTTTGAGAAGGAACGTGAGGGAAAATTGAATTGTGCTCAGAATATATAACAAAGAAGATTTTTGTGGGAGATTACGGTTTCTTATCTCGGGTTGTGAAGCAGTGTGTAATGATAAAGTCTATCCATCGCTAATGTATTTTAAAGACAATAGAGTTTTGTTTATTTCAGCCACGTAAATATTCAGTATAAGAACCGCTGGTCGGGAGACTGTCCAAGACTAAAACATGAACTGCCCTTACTTAACATTAAATTTGAATTACTGTGTGTTGTTCGTAAGACAAAAATAATCCGACTCATCCTCTTTTAGAAAACAATAAATTCAGTAACACAGCTGAAAAAAATTCTAACCACATATTGGAAACTTATTTAATCAGAGGAATTAATGCGATTTCCTCTAGCAAGAGGTTGCAACGATATATAGAATAAGGCTATAAGAAGAAATTATCATCATCATCATCATCATCATGTTCCTGAAAGGTTAGGCATGTTTCCTGTTCCTTGATCCTCAAGATGAAGTTGGTCCCTCCATTTCTTCCTCGGTCGTCCTATGTTCCTTCGTCCATTTGGTTTATATTGTAGTGCTTGTTTTGGTAGTCTGTTTGTATCCATCCTCTGTACGTGTTGTAGCCACTTTTTCTGGTACTGTTTTATTTCCTTTACTATGTTCTGTGCTCCCGTTTTTTGTCTAATACGTAAGAAACGTTAATTTTCTCATGAAATTATTTCCTTCAGTAACACAGGAACATCTGTGGAAATATGAAACACATAAATACACAAGGAATACACCTGAAGAAAGGGTGTATTCCAGGAAGGAGAGAAAACTTCCAAGATGGGAGATTAGTCACGAATTTCCTGTATTTTGAGTGAATTATACGATAAACACATAGTCACACACAGTCACGTCAGCTTAAACGGCCCTAGACCCGTAAATTTGTAAAGCTGTAAAACATCGTCGACTGTATTAACTGTATTATATATGAACCAGCACAATAAACCACAAAAAAACATAGTGTGGTTACCCATGGTATTTACATCACGAAATATTCTCTTGGTTGGTGAATTACTACGTGAAACCTTTGTGCATAAAATTCAAGCAAATGTTCATTTATCTTATTATGCAATTAATAAATTAATATATCTCTCACCAGTAACAACTTATTTTATGTATTTTAAACTATGGTTTTTTATGCCTGCCATTGTGTGCATGTGCATTTGTTCTAATGTTATGTAACTTCAATTTCTAATCATTAATATATCCATCCTTTGCATTTTGACCCCCTGAAGATGGCCACATGTTTGGCCGAAACTTACAGGAAATCATTGAGCATATAAACTAATTTCAATATACGTGAATACATTTGTTGGTACTACTATTGTGTATACAGCAGCATTGCTGTTGATAGGGACGTGTTGAAAGGAAGAAGATCTCGACTTTACTAGTACCGTACAGTTGGCAAATTCCCCGAATATTAATATTAAATTCACTCTAACTTCTTCTACATCCAAATATTCTCAGTCACTCTCATTTCTTCTTGTTCTTCTTGCCACCATGATTATCACCATCTTTCTCACCGTCGTCATTACCGTTGTCCCCATGACTGACACTGGCTACCCCCTATCGTTTGGTCGCGCTATGTATCTCGCAAACTGTTAATCATAGCGCAATATTATTTGGAGGCGTTGATTCCTTTTAAGGTGCAAGAATGAAAAAGTTACAGGCAGGAAGTGTTTCTTAACTTAGGCACAGGCACGCAAATAATTTCATTTAGAGCATTGGTATTCAACCCGCGGCCCGCCATGTTTTACCGAGCGGTCCGCGGCCACATTTGCGAATTCTTTACGTATTATAAAAATTAAGCAATAATTGAGACAGTAGGTTATACCACCTATTGTTATTTTTCTACCTGTGATCCGCGAACAAACTCACAATAACGGGTGTGACCTTTTCCCATGAAAAGTTTGGAGAATTTGCTTGAGGAGGCACAAATAAAAAAAAAATAGAAACATGATACCCAAAAAACTGATTTGGAGCTTCATGCTGGAGTTTAGACAGAATGAGGCACAGGATGTTGAGAAAACGTACTTGATACATCAATCTCAACCTTTGCATAAAGTGCTCAAACAAAAGCGTAGACTGTCCAATCATCCAACTTCGAACAACATCAGGTGGAAATTCCCTTCGCCTGGAGAAAACCCTCACATCATAATTCACAGACTAATTAAATACAGAGTGTCCAGAATCGTAATAGCGAGCATAAAACTTCAACCTGTGCAGTGCCTCAAAATCTTTCATAGGCGTTATATGTCCGTTGCGATAATAATTACCGTTCGTGGAATACCGCCTTCTGTTCAGGCCCTCACATATTCCTGGAATATGAAGAGTACTCCATTATTATAAGGCTTCCACGAACAAGGTTTCCTGTGAAGCACAAGTCTTTACTCCACACGCTTTAATTGGGACCGCTTCACATCTAGTGGACTACCTCAATCTCCGCCTTTTAGACTCCACTTTTTTAAATCAGAAACGCACCGGAATCATTATCTGAAAGTATTAGCTTGGAATATTAGTTATTGCTTTGAATATTTCTGATTGGAGAATTCCACAACTTTTCTCAGCCCGTTTAGCAAGACTTTAGGATATGCTTTGAAAATAATTAGTCATATTTCATTCATCTACATTAATCTCACGTCAGATTCAACAATACCCGTACCTGATGCAACATAGCTAACTAATTCACTTACGAATATGTAAGAAATGTTATTTAAATTCGAGAATCGCAGAGAGGAAGCTGTGGTTACAAAGATTCTTATTACTCACTTTCTTTCATTATATGAGCCTGTTAAACTGCATTATTGATTTTTCCGGAGAACAGTTCTTATATATATATATATATATATATATTCAACCAAGGCTTATATATATGGTTGAATTTTGGGTACAAATAAAGGAACAGCGCTTTCTGCTTACAAAAGATTTCCGCGACTGACAACCTCAAGTGGTATCACAAATAGAGCTGCCAGGTAGGCAGTCGGGCAGGGGATAAGTGTGGCTGCGAAGTGACGTTTAGAGTGAAGGATTTGTAATATTTCACTCTACTGAATCGTCCCCAGGACTTCATTACCATGGGTAATAGGCTGATACCAAGCAACTTACTTACTTAGTTACTTACTTACTTACTTACATACTCACTCCTTGGAGCAGAGTCCTTCTTGAGAAGCTAACTGGTTTGCAGCTAGTCAAGAAATTCCCCGCTTTTTATGGAACCCGAAGATTCATTACCGCATTCACAA
>Ga0123353_10010791_pt1 | contig 12781 bp, 10 predicted proteins | sample TergutLab28metaG_3_FD_92763 | JGI IMG/M metagenome (GOLD analysis project Ga0123353, IMG submission 92763) | Labiotermes labralis P3 segment gut microbial communities from Petit-Saut dam, French Guiana - Lab288 P3 | ecosystem: Host-associated > Arthropoda: Insects > Digestive system > Gut ...
CCTCCAACGGCGTCAGCGTATTCACATCCAGCGCCCGCAGCCGCTCCACGATCCGGGATTCGGTGGCGGAGGCGAAGTATATCTGCTCCGGCTGCGAAGAAGCTGATTGCCCCGACTTCTGACCACTGACCACTGACCACTGACCACTGCTATCCTCCAACTGCTTCAACACCGCCTTGGCCCTCGCCACCACACTATCCGGTATCCCCGCCAGCTTGGCCACCTCTATCCCGTAGCTGTCGTCGGCCGGGCCGCGGACGATGCGGCGCAGGAAGGTGATGTCGTCGCCGCGTTTTTTTACCGCGATGTTGTAGTTGCGGATGGCGGGATTTTCGGCTTCCATCGCAGTCAGCTCGTGGTAGTGGGTGGCGAACATGGTTTTGGCGCCGAGCTTTTTGGGGTTGGCGGTGTGCTCCAGCACCGCCCGGGCGATGCTCATGCCGTCGAAGGTGGAGGTGCCGCGGCCGATCTCGTCGAAGATGATCAGGCTGTTTTTGGTCGCGCTCCGCAGGATCGCCGCCACCTCGCTCATCTCCACCATAAAGGTCGACTGACCCGCCGACAAATCATCCGACGCGCCGACCCGGGTAAAAATGGCGTCGACCACCCCGATCTCGGCCCGGGCCGCCGGCACGAAGGAGCCGATCTGGGCCATCAGCACGATCAGCGCGGTCTGGCGCATATAGGTGGACTTGCCGGCCATGTTCGGCCCGGTTATAAGCGCCACCCGATTGTCCCCACCATCTAATAGCGTATCGTTCGGCACAAACGGCGCGTCCAACAGCGCCTCCACCACCGGGTGCCGCCCGTCCCGGATATCGATCCGGCTTTTGACGTCCACCACCGGGCAGCAATACTGCCGCTTGACCGCCACCGCCGCGAAGGAGCAGAGCACGTCCAACTGGGCGACCGCCTGGGCCGTCGCGTTGATCCGGTCGATCTGCAGCGCGATGGCGGTCCGCAGGTCGGTGAACAGCTGGTATTCCAGCGCCACCGCCCGGTCCTTGGCGCCCAGCACCCGGCTTTCGAGTTCCCGCAGCTCCTCGGTGATATACCGCTCGGTGTTGGCTAATGTCTGCTTGCGTATGTAGTGGGCGGGTAGCTCGCCGGCGTAGCTGCGGGAGATCTCGATGTAATACCCGAACACCCGGTTGTACCCGACCTTCAGCGTCCGGATACCGGTGGCTTCCTTCTCCGCCGCCTCCACCCGGGCGATAACCCCTTTGCCGTCGGTCATCTCGAAGTTGAGTCCGTCCAGCTCGGGGTTGTAGCCCGCCCGGATCATGCCGCCTTCCCGCACCGAAAACGGCGGATCGTCCACGATGGCGGACTCGATCAGCCCGCGGATGTCCTCCAACGGATCGATTTTGCCCATGATTTCGGCCAGCAGCGGCGCCGACAGCCCTTCTAACAGCCCGCGGATCCCCGCCAGCTGGGGGATGGTCTGGGCCAACGAGCGCAGCTCCCGGGCGTTGGCCGAGCCGAACACGATCCGGGTCATGATCCGCTCGATATCGTGGATATTTTTCATGTTTACGATCAATTCGCCCCGGCGGACGGTTTCGCTGACCAACTCGCCGACCGCCGCGTGCCGCCGCAGGATGGTGACCGGGTTGATCAGCGGCTGCTCGATCCAGCTCCGGATCAGCCGCCTTCCCATCGCGGTGCCGGTCTGGTCCAGGATGCCCAGCAGTGAGCCGCGCTTGTCGGCGCCCCGCATGGTTTCGGTCAATTCCAGATTCCGCCGGGCGGTGGGGTCGAGATGCATAAACTGGGCGTCGGAATAGACGTTGGGCATAGCCAGCCGCTCCAGCCCGGTTTTCTGGGTGGTTTTCAGATACGCCAGCACCGCGCCCAGCGCCCGCACCGCCGAAAAGCTGTCCTCCAGACGCAGATCGGCCAGCGAAGAAACCCGGAACTGCTCCAGCGCCCGCGCCGCCGCCCCGTCATAGGAAAACAGCGCCGCGTCCACCGCCGACGGGCCGACTCCTAACCGCTGAACCAAAAAATCACCCACCGCGCGGTGCTCGGCGGCGGCGTCATTCACCAAAATCTCACTCGGGCGGAATCGCCCCAGCTCGCTGCAGACCCGCCCGATCATATCCTCGCCGGCGATCCGGGTGACATGCACCTCACCGGTGGAGCAGTCGGCGAAACACAGCCCGGCGTCCTCACCTATCCAGAGGGCGGCGAGATAGTTGTTGCGCCCCTCGTCTAACATGGAATGCTCCACCACGGTACCGGGGGTGATGATCCGGATGACGTCCCGTTTGACCAACCCCTGCGCCAGCGCCGGATCCTCTATCTGCTCGCAGATGGCCACCTTATACCCGCGCTGAACCAACCGGGCGATATACCCCTCGGCGCTGTGGTAGGGCACGCCGCACATCGGCGCGCGCTCCTCCTGCCCGCAGTCGCGACCGGTCAGCACCAACTCCAGCTCGGACGACACGGTTTTGGCGTCATCGAAAAACATCTCGTAGAAATCGCCCATCCGGAACATCAGGATACAACCGGGATGCCGCTCCTTAATCGAGAAATACTGTTTCATCATCGGGGTAAATTCGGGCATGGTCGCACCTGCCTATTTTTTTCGATATTACACACAGTAATTTTAACGTTCCCGCTATCAATGTGTTATAGCGCTCACAAACGCTGCCAAAACAATCTATTCTTTTATTCTATCTCATAGCGGCGTTTGTAAATGGGTGAGTCTCAGTGGCACCCCGAACATCCCGAACAGTTCCCGCCGCAGCTGGCGTCCGCGTCCATCTCGTCCGGGTCTATTCCCTGCACCGCCATCATCAGGATCCGGTTGATGCCGTTTATCAGGCCGTCTAATTCGGATTTGGCGGCGTTGTAGGCGATCATCCGGGGGTTGCTCATGATCCCCTCGTACATGCCGCGCAGCTCGGCGTCCAACCGCTGGAGTTTGCCGGCGTCCCGCTCCTCCTCGGGTTTTTGCGCTTCGGTGCCGACCGCCAGCCGCTTGAGGTTGAATTCGCCGATAATCCCCTGCAGCTCCTCATCCTCGTCCGCCGCCGCCGAAGCCAGCTGGGCGCGGAAAAACCGGTCGTCCGCCTGTATTTCGGCGGCGATATCCTTTGCCATTTCGAGTATCTGGTCCATGTGATTCTTTCTCCTATAATTGTATATTGTTGTCTTTTAAATAGAACGCTGTGGAAATAGTGGCGGTTATCACCGCGAAAGGTAACGCGTAGCATATCGTATAAGCAAACGCGTGCAAATTGGAAAAAAGCATTAAAACAACCGGATATATCATAAAACTGGCCGGTAACGCGAAAAGACTTATTTTCCGTCTTTTGATATATACAACCGCTATAAATATAGTTGTCATCACAAAGCTGTATAGTATATCGAAATAACCCGAATCATTCCAAGATATTGAAAATACGGAGATGACGCCGGCTATTTCAAGCAAAATCGGCATTTTAATGAGCAGTATGATTGATTCAAAAAGCAAAATACTCTTGATTGTTTTCATAGAATATACCCTCTTTTAATCCGATACGCTGTCAGCATCGAGCACACCCTGTAGCATCCAACTTCTTGCCTGCGTCACCGTCACCCACGCCCGCCTGCCGATCACCGCCGCCGGGTCGCCGGCATACGGTACCCGGATCACGGTGTTTTCCGGCAGCCTTGTCTCCAACTGGCCGTCTTCGGCGCTTTCGATCAGCACCCGGCGGGTCTGCCCCACCATCTGTGCCAGTCTTCGCCCTGAAATCTCTTCCTGCAGCGCGGTCATTTCGGCGAACCATGCCGACTTGACCTGCGCCGGCGTCGGGTCCGGCAGCGCCGCGGCCGGCGTCCCCTTGCGCGGGCTGAAGATAAAGGTAAACAGCGAGGCGAATTCCACCCGGCGCAGCAGATCCAGCGTCTGCTCAAAATCCGCCCGCTCCTCCCCCGGAAACCCGACGATGACGTCGGAGGTGAAGGTGACGCCGGGGATCTTGTCTTTGGCGTATTGTATCAGCGACAGGTAATGCGCCCGGGTATATCCCCGGTTCATCGCTTCCAAAATCCGGTCGGAACCGGACTGGAACGGCAGGTGGAAGTGCCGGGCGACCTTTTCGCAGGCGGCGATGGCGTCGAACAGCGCCGGCGTGGCGTCCTTCGGGTGGGAGGTCATAAACCGGATCAGGAAGTCGCCGGGGATGGCGTTGATTCGCTCCAGCAACTGCGGAAAAGTGATGCCGCCGGCGTAGGAGTTGACGTTCTGCCCCAGCAGGGTGATCTCCTTATACCCCGCCGCCGCCAGCTCTTCCGCTTCCCGCAATATCACCGCCGGGTCCCGGCTGCGTTCCCGGCCGCGGACATAGGGCACCACGCAATAGGAGCAGAAGTTGTCGCAGCCATACATCACCGGCAGCCAGGCCTTGAACCGGCCGTCCCGCCGCACCGGGATATCCTCGGCAATCACCGCATCCTCGGGGATCTCGATCACCCGCCCGGGGCCGGTCAGCGCCTCCCAGATCAGCTCGGGTAGCCGGTGCAGCACATGGGTGCCGAACACCAGACCCACATGGGGAAACGAGGCTTTGAGCCGCGCGGCCACATGCTCCTGCTGGGCCATACACCCGCAGACGCCGATCAGCGTTCCCGGCCGCCGCCGTTTGACGGCTTTCAGCGCGCCGAGGTTGCCGAACACCCGGTCCTCGGCGTGCTCGCGGACCGCGCAGGTGTTGAACAGAATCACCGCCGCGCCCTCCGGCGTATCGGTGAAGCCGAATCCCATTTCGGCCAGCATCCCGCAGAGCCGTTCGGAGTCGGCCACATTCTGCTGGCACCCGAAGGTGCGCACAAATGCCAATGGCGGGTCGGCGTACCGGTCAAGATAATATTGCCGCACCAACGCGCCGAATCGCTGTTGTTCCGCCAGCTCGGCGGCGGTGATCTGTCGTGCCGGGGGTTTTGGCTGTCGGGTCATCGGGCCAGTCCTTTGTTTTCATATATTCATAATAGTATACCAAATTTCGCCGGGATTTTCAATGGTTAAAATGTAAAAAAACAGACGGCAATTTAATTTGATGATATATATTCATGATGGTGAAATTAACGCGCATTTTCGTGCGTAGGGGCGGGCCTTGTGTCCGCCCGTGATGTCAATTAATTATGTGCGCGGGCGGACACAAGGCCCGCCCCTACGCAAAACACGGATATTGTGAATGTATTCAACTAAATTAGATTGCCCTGTAAAAAAACAGACGGCTTTTCCGGCCGTCTGCTTTTTTATTGCATATTTTATTCCCAGAAGGTATTCTTGTCCCACCCGCTATATCCATGATCCTCCATCCAGCCGCTGAACCAATCATCAAACCCGCTACGGTCATCGCCGAACAGCGCCGGGGTATCCTGCCAATACCATGGATCCCAGTAATACCATGAATCCCAGCAATACAGCGACGCATCCGGCATATCCGCCTTGTCCACCGCCAGCACGATCCGCAGCGAGGATTCGGCATCGGCGGTCCCCGCCATCCGGCCGGTGGAAAACTGTATAATCGGCCCGATTTTCGTCTCATCCCTTATGATCGCGTCCACCACCATGAGCGGCCCGGTATCCGGCAATGAGCGGATGACGACAATGACCGCCTTGTCCTCAAAAAACGCGTCGTCAAAGCCCGCGGTATAATCCTCCATCGCGCCTTTTTGCCATACCTCCCACGCGTAGAGGTTTTTGAGTTCCTTCATCGACCGCACCGGGCAGATCATGAACGGATAATAGTCATATACCGGTCCGCGGGTATAGGCCATCACGGTGAAATCGACCGACTCGCCCGAAACCTCCTGTTTTATTTCGGTTGTACCGATATTTGGCCGCATGATTTTGTCGGCATATATGGCCAGTGACCGGACGCCTTCCAGATCTTCCAAGTCGATTTCGATCGCTTTTACCCAGTAGCAATCACCGGTGAGCAATGAATAATTTTGTGTGGCCAGTACGGTATTGCACACCGTCAGCCGACCGTTTTCCACCGCGATCCGGTCCGGCTGCACTGTGATGACATTTTGTTTCGTCCGGTAAGTCATAATGATCACGGCATGTCCGTCCCAATCAACATCCTTTAGTGTTTTCTCAAAATCCGAAAAGGATGACAGCCAATACAATTCAGAAAATTCGGACATAACAGCGCCGATGTCGGCGGGGGATTTCAGGAGATACAGCCGGTGCCCATAACCACCTTCGAGCGGCACATGCGGATGCCCGTGCGCGATAACCTTAAAGTCAATATCCTCCCCGCCCGCCGGTTTTACCTGCGCCACCTCGGTCCACGGTTCCGGTTTCCATCTGCCGACCAACTTTTGCAGCAATATCCCCGCGTCGGAAATATCCAACTTTCCGTCGGTATTCTGATCCAACCGCAGGATATCCGCCCGGGGTACTGCCGTCTTGCCCACCGTATGCTGCAAAATCAGCCGGGCGTCGGTGATCGACCATCCGCCGTCCCCGCCGGTTTGCTCCGCCTGCGCGTCTATCGAGAGCAGCAGCGCGGCGGCCATAATCAGGATACCTGCCAGAGCCAATATTTTGTTTTTCATTGCTTTTCCGCCTTTCTTTGAATATCTTTGTGTATATAACACCAATGAAGACACGAAAAGGTTTCAAAAAAGCAAAAAAATGTTGTGAAAGTTTTTCTCTTGTGATTTTGCAGCAAATTTCTATTCCCTTTTCCTCCACAATAGCGTATACTGTAATTTACTATATACTTTATTATACTTGATGAGGTGGATTTATGTCAACAGATATGCTGCAGCTGGCCGCTCATACCGGGATCCCCGAGGCCGCGGCGGTTCATTTTGTCGGGATCGGCGGCTCGGGGATGAGTCCGCTGGCCGAGATATTGCACACGATGGGATATGCCGTCACCGGTTCCGACGCCGCCGAATCCGACAACACCGCCCGGATGCGGTCGCTCGGCATCCCGGTCATAATCGGCCACAGCGCCGGGAATATCGGCGCGGCACAGTTAGTGGTATATACCACCGCGGTCAGCCGCGACAACCCTGAGCTGGCCGCCGCGGTCGGGCGCGGTATTCCGCTGCTGGAACGGGCGGCGCTGCTGGGGCTGATCACCCGCGGCCACCCGCGGACAATCGCCGTCTCCGGCACCCACGGCAAAACCACGACGACTTCGATGCTGGCGCAGATTCTGTTGGAGGCCGGGCGGGATCCCAGCGTTTTTATCGGCGGGCGGCTGCCGCTGATCGGGGCCAACGGCCGGGCCGGAGAAAGCGGGCTGATGGTCTGCGAGGCCTGCGAATTCCAGGACCACTATCTGCAGCTCGCCTACGCCACGGCGGTGATCCTCAACATCGACGCCGACCATTTGGACTGGTTCGGCTCGTTGGAAGGGGTTATCGCCTCGTTCCGCCAATACGCCGCGCGGGCCACCGGGGTCGTTATCGCCAACGCCGACGATCCCAACACCGTGGCGGCGCTGGAAGGCATCGCTGTGCCGGTGGAGTGGTACGGCGGCGGGGCAAATTGTAAATGGCAGATTGTAAATGGCAGATTGACCGGGGCATACGGGCGGTTTACGCTGCTTTGTGACGGTGAGTTTTTTGCTGATATTTCGTTGGGCGCGCCGGGGGCGCACAATATTTATAATGCGGCAGCGGCCGCAGCAGCAGCCGTCCGCGGCGGCGCCACGGCGGAGGAGATCGCCGCCGGGCTGGCCCATTTCCGGGGCGCGGGGCGGCGGTTTGAGTTTATCGGCGAATCGGTTCCGGACAGTTCCGGCGGCGTGATCACCGTCGCCGACGATTACGCCCATCACCCCACCGAAATCACCGCTACGCTGGCCGCCGCCCGGCAGATGGGATATGCCCGGGTGCTGGCGGTGTTCCAGCCCTTCACCTTTTCGCGGACGGCGCGTCATCTGGAGGAGTTCGCCGCCGCCCTCTCGGCCGCCGATATCGCGGTAGTCTGCGATATCCTCGGCTCCCGCGAGGAGAACATCTGGAATGTCTCAAGCGAACAAATCGCCGCCCGGATCTCTAACGGCGTATATTGCCCCACCTTTGACGACGTGACCCGCTATATCACCGCCCAAGCCAGACCCGGCGACTTAGTGCTGACAATGGGCGGCGGGGACATTTATAAGTGCGCGCGGCAGATCTATAAAATGCTGAATGCTGAATGCTGAGTGCTTAATTAAGCATTCAGCATTCAGCATTCATAATTGAATAAGTCCTGTCATGAATCCGTTCATCGCGGTTGAGGAGATGTCGCCGCCGATGATTTTGTTGTCGTATACGTACAGGTGGGCGGCTACGTCACTGCCCTGCGGGTGGTTGAAGATGCGGTAGGTGTAGACCTTGGCGCGTTTGCCGTGATAGGGCAGCAGGTCCATTCCCGCCACTTTTTGCAGCTCGTTGTACTGGGTGAACACCTCGTCGAACTCGTCCGGGATCAGCACCTCCCGCACCTCGCTGTGGGTGGCGCCGGGCTGATAGCCCAGCTGCTGCAAATATTCCACCCGGGCATCCTCGTCCGGAGCCGGAACCGTCACCGATACCGGCTCGGAAGGCCAGCTCACCGCCAGCAGAATGATCCCCGCCAGCGCCGCCAGACACAGCAGCAGCGAAACCAACTGTTTTTTTGACGTTTTGATCGAAAAGACAAACATATCCTACACCCCTCATATTCTATTTCTATATATGAATATGTGCCGGACGATCAAAAAATGAGGACACTATGCAAAAACTTGTCTATACCATACCCGAATCCTACGGCGGCTGTACCGTCCAGCAGTTTTTACGGGGCTGTGCCGGGCTCTCCTGGCGGATGGTGGTCAAGCTCAAGCGGGTGCCGGGCGGCATCACATTGGACGGGCGACCGGTCCGCACCATCGACCGGGTCGGCGCCGGCGGACGGTTAGTTTTGCTGTTGCCGGAGGACACGGTGCGGATCGACGGGGTTGATCTGCCGTTGGATGTGGTGTATGAGGACCCGTATCTGTTGGTGGTCAACAAGCCGCCGCTGCTGGCGGTCCATCCGTCGGCTTTTAAGGCCGGACCGACGCTGGCCAACATCGTGGTCCACCATTTTGCCCAAAGCGGACAGCCCCTCTCCTTCCGGCCGCTCAATCGCCTGGATCGCAACACCAGCGGGCTGCTGCTGGCGGCCAAAAACGCGCATATCGCCCATGCGCTGACCACCCACGCCGCAAACAGTAAAATCGAAAAATTTTATCTCGCGCTGGCGCTGGGCAGGTTGGAGGGCGGCGGCGTGATCGACCAGCCAATCCGGATACGGGAGGGCAGCGCCATCACCCGGGAGGTCGCCGGTCCCGGCGACGCCGGCGGCAAACCCAGCGTCACCCATTGGGAATCACTGGCCGCCTGTGACACGCTCAGTCTGCTGCGGATCCGATTAGAAACCGGGCGCACCCACCAGATCCGGGTACATATGGCCTGGATAGGACACCCGCTGGCCGGCGACACCATGTACGGCGAGGATCAGACCGTCATGTCCCGCCACGGATTACACTGCGCCGAAATGTCGTTCACGCATCCGGTCAACGGCGCGGCCATGAGGTTTCAACAGGAGCTGCCGGAGGATATGCGGCGGGTAGTGGCAGAGTATTTTGGGGAGGATTTCGTTTTATAATGCGAACAATTGTACATTTTACATTATACATTATACATTTTTGAAACATTTCCCCGTTCCATCTTGTTTTAATAGTATGAGGGGGGGACCCGCGGATGAATACAGGCGCCTGTCATTCCATCGAAGAGGTGGTCCGGACCTATCACGGCACCATCGCCCGGATCGCTTTTCATTATGTGAAAGACCGGTCGGCGGCGGAGGATATTGCGCAGGAAATTTACATGAAATGGCTGATCAAACGGCCGGATTTCGCCTCTGCCGAGGACGAGAAGGCATGGCTGATCCGGCTGACGGTCAACCTGTGCAAAAACCAGCTCAGCGCCGCCTGGGCGCGGCACACTATCCCTCTCGACGACACGGTTTTATCGGATGATCCGGCCGGCGCGGATACCGCCCGGGATGTGCTGGCGGCGGTGCTGGCATTGCCGGAGAAATACCGGACGGCGGTGTATCTGTTTTATTACGAGGGGTATCCGTCCGGCGAGATCGCGCGGATATTGGGTCAAAACGACCGCACGATCCGGACGCGGCTGGCGCGGGCACGGAAAATACTTAAAGAAAGGTTAGGAGACGACTATGGATAAAGAACGCTATATCGGGCAGTTAGACGCACTGGGGTTGGACAGCGGGGACGCGGTCGAGGCGGCGGTTGAGCGGATACAGACGGTTGATCAAGACACGATACAAAACCGGCAGCGGCGGGTGATGATATTGCCGCCGGGGGAGCTGCCGGCTGCGGAGCCGCGCAGGGTCTGGCGGGGGGTGCTGGCGGCGGTTGTATCGGCGGCGGCGGTGTTGGCCATTTTGGTTCCCCTGTGGTTGGTGAACATGCCGGCGCCGGCAGCCACGTCTTCGGAAGCACAACCGTCGTCGGATGAAGCCCCGCCGCCGGATGCCGTATCCTCGGAAATACCGCCGGATACCGCGCCTTCGGAAACGCTGCCGGATATCATCCCATTGTCTGAACCGATAACCGATATTATCTGGTTGGAGCCGCCGAAAGACGCGGAATACTGTCAGATCCTGCATGTTGACGATACCCACGCACTCGTCGGGGAATCGGAAACAAGTATCGGGACTACCCATCCCCCTGAGGTTTACCATTATTATACACCGGACGGATTGCAGTGGTCATATAAACCCCCTGTGCTTTTTTATGATTGGGATATATATCCTTTGAAAAACGACAGCTATGCTTTGGTTGGCCGCGACCATGAAAGCAATATCGAGCATATCATTTTATTAGACCGGCAGGGAAATGCCACGCGGCAGCCGGGATGGCCGTACAGTCGTAATGACAGGGTTACCCCCGATGAAGATGACGGTCTTTATGTTTTCGCGCAGCGTTATAATCTCAGTAAAAATCTGATAACCCTGCTTCATATTACGCCGCGGGGTATTGAAGAAGAAACGCCATTAATCTTTCCCGCCGATCCGGAATTCTCCATTTCAGGAAGCTATTGGGAATCGGGGGGCACTGGTATTGCTGACGGATCCGGCGGATTTTATCTCAGCACTTATTTGGAATATCATGATTCATCCGCTTCTTTTACACGCCTGCTCCATATTGATGCTAACCGTTCGGTAAGTATGAAGATTTCCATAGAGAAATATAGCTTTGGCGACTCTGCGTTTGTCACAGAAAAAGGAAATCTCAGATGTGTTTTAACAGTAGCAGAGGAGCAACACACGTTATTGGAGTTTGACGCCGGCTGCCATGTGGTATATGAAAAAGATGTTGATATTGAAAAATATGTATATATGATTCATCCTCACGGAAATATTTTTATCGGTGTATCGGGATGCGGCTCGGCAAACACCCCCATACAACTGCTCCGGATTGATGAAAAGGGAGAGGTTTTTGAGATATCCTTTGATTTTAAGGATCATGTGATGACCGACAGCAACCATGTGCATCCCGAATTTGTTGAACTGGATGACGGATTCATACTTATATATGATGTATGGGAATTTGATAATGAACGGCATTTCATACATGTTGAGCGTTATGACGATTACCTGCGTTTAAGAAGCTGCGCAACCTTCGGAGATTCGGAGGATACAAAATATTTATTGGGGAAGATCCACGAATCGGGAATAACGCGGTCCGGGATACTTTGGGCGTTGGAATAAAAAAAGTAGGGCGGGGGCTTGCCCCCGCCGTTCTATCGCAATTATCCTTACACCAATATAATCTCAATCCCCGACATCCGGATGCTGCCGTTCAGCACCAACAGCGGCGCGTCGGGTTCCGGGGTGGAGCGGCTGGGATTTTTTATGACGACTCCGCCCGCGAAGGCGTTGACGCTGTTGCGGATCCGCCAGTGGCGCGGGATAAACAGTTCGACCCCGCCGCAGGTCACGTCCACCGTGACCATCGCGCCCTCCGGGGCGGGGGTGGCGTTTTCAAAGTATACCTTCAGCCCGCCGAAGGAGCATTTCATGTACGCTTTTTTCAGCTCGTCCGACCGCAGGTATTTGATGCCCGATCCGAAGGATACCCGGCAGTTGACGTCGCTGTCGTCGTTGTATTCGGTGGTTCCGTTGAGAAAATCGCCGTCGCCGAAATGTTTCTCAAATTTTTCTTTCATCTTGCCTTTATATTTGCCTTTGCGGTGGAAGATGATCTGCAGCCCGACGCTCAGAAACACCGCGGCCAGTATCACCGGCCAGAAGCCGATGGCTTTTTCGATGCCCAGCCAGGCGATAAAGTGCTTTTCATACAGCACCCAGACCAATCCCAGTGGGACGAAGATGCCGAAAAAGTTTCCGCAGCGGCAGCTCTCGACGATGATCGGCAGGATGATGATGGTGGCCAGCAGGGTCAGCAGTGTGATTTCCCCCAGCTTATCTAACTGATGCAGGATCACTAAGGCGGCGGCGGCGATAAAGAACAGGCTCCAATACAATTTTTTCAGATTTGACATGACAATTCCCTACTTTCTGTCTAATTTTTGGCGGAGGGCCGGGTAGTATTTGCGGGAGACATACGCCTGCTTGTGGCTGCGGTTGAACTGCACCAATGAGGAGGCGGCGAGGTTGCGGTTGATCGAAAAGATGTGGCGGGTGTTGGCGATGGCGGATTTGGAGATCCGGACAAAGTGCGGCGGCAGCAGTTCCTCCAGTTCATACAGCCGCTGTTTC
>Ga0123353_10010793_pt1 | contig 12780 bp, 3 predicted proteins | sample TergutLab28metaG_3_FD_92763 | JGI IMG/M metagenome (GOLD analysis project Ga0123353, IMG submission 92763) | Labiotermes labralis P3 segment gut microbial communities from Petit-Saut dam, French Guiana - Lab288 P3 | ecosystem: Host-associated > Arthropoda: Insects > Digestive system > Gut ...
ATTTTTGGAATAAAATTGTACATGTTTCGGACAGTTCCTCTGCCCATCATCAGTAGTTTTTCACTGTACACACAGCAATTATGTATGTCAACAAAACCTGTATGACATAAATCATTGCTGTGTGTACAGTGAAAAACTCCTGATGATGGGCAGAGAAACTGTCCGAAACACGCACAATTTTATTCCAAAAATAAATTTGAGAATTAGTGCATCTAGTTGGTTTTATTACAAGAATATATCACGATACACGATCACCCGAACGTCAAGTGAGCAATTTATGTTTGGAAAGTAAACTTCCCTCACATATATGTAACATTAACAAAACAACTGGTGACACAAACTGTACATCCGTCTCTGATAGTGTCCAAATTGCCAAAAGAAGAGCTCTATTTAAAAGCATACGAAGTAACTGGTTCGGATCACATATTTTAATATATTATCGACAGTGGTAAGACAGGAAACGTTATACTGTCTTTGGTTAGAAGACAGTACTTTAGTCCACTGGACTATGAGACATGTCATTTGCTCAGAGTAAACAAGTTTTCATGACCCGTTCCTCATAGATTATTGCTTGACCAGAATAACTTGTGCTGGCCCAGATTCTAGAGAGGGGTGTCACAGATGTGAACCCGCCTGCTGACAGTCAGACATGTATCCAAAACGTCGGTTATCAGAATACTGAAGGAATGAGTTTCAATCCGATAGTTCATTTAAAATAATTACATTGAAAATCACACGTAAAGAGGATTGACACAAATAGAATACCAAAACAAGGACTACAATATAAACCAAAAGGACGAAGGAACATAGGACGACCAAGGAAGAGATGGAGGGACCAACTTCATCTTGAGGATTAAGGAACAGGAAACACGCCTATCCCTTCATGAACATGATGATGATGATGATGATGATGATGACATTGAAAAGCTTTCTATAAGTAGCTGTATATAAGAATGATAATAAGAGCACAGCTTATAGTTTATTCTTTATAAACCATCCATGTCACATATGTTGTGCTCTTAATTGTGGACTCCTTGTCCCACAACACCTGTCAACCCTGACGTAGGATCATTCTCAACTGATTACAAGAACTAATGCATAACAGCGTCATAAAGAATTTCAAAATGGGTCAGTTCCTTTCGCAGAGGATTACTGCATTATAAAATTGTGTTAACTAAAAACCTGGACTTGATTATCTAACACAGTCACATTCTTAATGGAATATAAATAGGATGTGATGGTCCCAAAGGGATTCAAATTATTCGGGGCGGTCCAGGCGCCCTTGTAAACGTAACGATCCTCTGGTTTCATAGAAAAGTCAAGGTGTCCCTGCCAATGCCATTAAGGAATGTAGAAGGAGCGGTGGTATAGCTCCACTCTTTCTTAACCTCGGTGTTGGTTTTATAAAAGGACAATACTTTCTTACCCGGTTGGGTGCCTATTAGCTTCTCAAGAATAAATATGCTCCACGTAGTTAGCCCTCTAAGCCAATGTGAGGAGTGTATGTACCACCTACTGTAACGTTCAGAAACTCTGTGTTTTGCCCACACAGTGTATTTGTGTGTTCCCTACAAATAGCATCAAACATTATTTCCTTAAAGTGTTATATTAACGGATAAACACATGCAAGGTTTTGTTTATCGGTGAATATAGCACTTTAAAGATAAGAAACACACAATGGGACGATGTCACCTAACATCATTTCCCTATACAGAACAAACCGACTGGTCTCTCAAATGAAAGTAAATTATTTTCTCTTTGAGTTATCAACCGAATTTTATATATACTGCAGATAATTTCTTTTCAAACAGTTTATTCTGCTATCACTCGCTATACAGTTTCAAGCTATGTTGAGAGAATATTAGCTCAGCTAAGAGTTCCTCCAGAAGGGCTATGCTCAACTAAGATTGTTACAATTTTAGGGTGAGGCATTCTTTTGTCATGAAAGAAAGAGTAAATAAACAGACTAACCGTCTATCGTAAATATGTTTGTCAGAAAATATCTTTTATTGTCAAAAACGCCTTACGTGTTTCGGCCTTCTCGTAAAGCTGTCATTAGGCACATCCACAAATAGGCATAAAGTATATATATATATATATATGCCTGATGACGGTTAGAAGGAAAAGCCGAAACCTGTAGCACGTTTTGGATAGTAAAAGATATTGTCTGAAAAATAAAGTTCTGATTGTCCAGCTGTTTGTTTGTCTACAGATGATGATTAAAGTGTATGTACTCGTAGATTTAAGCGACTTGTAACTTTGGCCAACGGTTAAAGCACTGGAGCAAATGTAGGACTGACATTCCATTTAATTCTGTCGAAGCGTTACATCTCTCTCTCTCTCTCTCTCTCAGTTTTCACTTGAATACATCAGACGTGGTTCATCTGCAGGTACAGAAACATTTTGTATTGTGACACCAATAATTGGCGGTCTGACGTGAGACCCTGATTTTCATGCTCCAATGAGCCCGTGCTCCTCACGGACCTATTCCCAAGCTACAACGAAGTGGCCATCCTTTACTTTCCAGACCTTGAAGAAGTTTCTCGACAAGTTTGACCGAAAATTTGCCAAGTGAGTCTAATCCTCAGTAACAGGCCTGATTCACATGTGTGACGTATCTGGGTCAAAGTGCGAAGTTGGCTGTCAAGTGATCATCCTGCAGTATTTTCCTTTATTCCTTCCAAGTGAAGTAACCGCGTATTGCCAACCTTAAAATGGCTCAGACAGTAATAAACAGACCATTCGCATACGTGCATAAAAAGTTCTGTTTAAAGATCATTGTCTTCCTGGATGTGACACCATGTAATCTGGCACGTAGTTATCAAAGTTCCCTGCCTTTAATTCCGGGAAAAAGATGGAAATTGATGTGGAATGCTCCTTTTAAACGTTGGTAACCATTAACCAGATTACAAAGCGTTAGGGCCTAAAATACAGTAATCTACAGTGACCGCCATTTAGAACCTCGTATCTTGCAAGCTTTGTGTGGACTCTCTCAACGCAAGTTACTATTCTTAATCTTTCCAACAATCAGGAATACGGGTTGTAATAGAAATCTTCGTGACGTCTCTGTAATCTCTGTCAGCCAAGAAGCAAACGTGTTAACATCTAAGACTATTTTAAACATTAAAATTTGTGCTCCAATTGAATTCAAATATTTCCCAAAAGTCTTCACAATAACCTCACAAACTCGACAGTCACGCATTATTTTTCGCTTAAATAAACTCTCAAATCACGCCTACGGTCCACATTTGTAAGAAGATAAATATTTTACATTACGTAAAAAAGGTAAAGGTAAAGTGATCCCGTCACAGGCCCGGTGCGGCCCAGAGGGTGGGTAGAGGTATAGCTCTACTGTTCCATGACCGCGGCACTAGAAGGGGGTGAGTGGTCAGCAGCACGTTCCGGCCACACTTTACCCCCGGGAAAGAGCCGGTACCCATCTTACAGGAGGCTGGGTGGGCCCCAGGGCCGGTCTGGACGGCCGGAAAATCTCGTCCCCACTGGCATTCGATCCCGGAACGTCCAGCCCGCAGTCAGTCGCTATACCGACTGAGCTACCTGGCCCCACATTTTACGTTACGTATCGTACCAATTGTATAGGTGTTGTGTATGCAATGGAGTCATCTGGCTCAGAATGGAGACGGGTGGTGCGTTACCTTAAACGCGGAATAAACCTTGGTGTTTCAGAGAGAAGGGAAGTTTTTTGACTGAGTATATATATTCTGTCCTTTAAAAAAAGTTTCTGCTCCAAGATAATGGCGAATGGTTTATTTTTAATATTGACAGAATTTCTACTAGTCTTCATGTAACTGTAGACATCAGTGGCAAATTATAATGAAATTCGTTCAGTAGTTTTTGAAACGAAATACGCAAAGATAAATGAGTTCATTTTATACTTTGTGCAAAGAAACCATAGACATTCTTCGTATATTTATATGTATCGCAGAGATATTTCACAATAAATACAAAGGCTTAAATAGCTTCCCTCTCACCGGCTTCCAAAAATACGAACAGTGGATACAGTGCCGTGTTGTTGAATTCCGTAAGTGCAAGTAGAAAGTGTTGACTGGAGGCGGAGAGAGTCGACCTCGTGTTTAACGTAATTATGTGATCGTGCCCATAATTTTAAGGCCAATGGAATCTTGATTGTTAGCAGAATTTACTTAAGCCGACAATTCGTGGTCTTGTGCTGTATGCGACGTTCAATAACTAAACACGGAAATGCCGGCATCTTTGGCTCTGTTGTGTATACATTACTACAAGACCATTGGTGTTGTTTGAAAAGTTCCTACTCGTAATTTGACATAACATATTGTTTCTACTGCAAGTATCCTTGCAGTACATGGCAGTGCTAAACTTTGTATAGGGCTACAGACATTAATTATCGCAGTATGAACGTGTTTTTGTGCTCAGCAGAATAGTCTGAACTAAGAAAAACAGTGAACTTGCCAAATGTTATTAGGTTATCAAATCAAGGAGGGCGAAGTGGCGGACGCCTAGAAGACGCGTGGGAGACAGGAAAATGATGAAACATGAAATTAAAAGACGACCTGGACGACACAGGCACATATGGGAGAATAATCAGCCCTGCTGGGTGTGACGGTACATTCTGGTTTCACAAAAACTGAATATTTCTTGAAATATGAGGGAAATCGTGTTCTGTGGAGAAGAACGGATATTCTGTTATTGTAGTTGACTGTTTATGTGGTCATTTTATGGCGATGTAATTACCAATGACGTTACGTGCCGACTGTCTACAAAGTCTAGCGACAAAGTGATATAGAGCGTAATCCTAGAATTTATTTTCCTTCATCCACAAAACATTTCTCGACACGATTTATAAAGTTAAAGTGAATACGTCTCCATAATTACATCCTTAAGCCACGAAGCACTCTTTTGGCATATGTGTTAAAAACACTGTTTTATGTTCACTTTGGTACTTAATATGACACAGGACTCAGGTCTGGAGACTATGGAATCCAGCTGTACGTTGTCCATGACAACGATTAGCAGAGTGGTTCTTCCAGCCAACAACGAACCGCTGTGCGTGTTATTGCAAACTTACAGGGCATTGGGTATTGTATTCGTAAAAAATGATTGCCATTGGTCGGTCTAGATCAGAACCGCTACCTCCTGAAATGGAACTACTGCTGTATGACATTACTGCTGATTATTCTCAGAAGTTTCCTAACTGCTGTGACTACGTCGATTCAAAGAATAGAAAACTGGATCTGAAATATTTAAAAACAGTTAATTTGGAGGAAACAAGCACAGGGGTTAAGATTCCGTCATTTGTCCCAAGAATATATATATATATATAATTTAAATGACACAAAGAAAGGTATTCAAAGCACAGACTTTCTTAATGCTAGACAAATGTGACGCGCCAAGATCACATTCGTCACACAAAGTATTTCGTAAACATACACTTTGCAAGCAAGCAACCACAGCACAATCGATGTTGGGGGATCTAACACTCGGTGAGTTCGTCAAGGGATTCTCCAACTTATACGAAACCCCACGGTTTATTAACGCCTTTAGAGTACCAGCCACTCGACCGTGCATTAAGCTGGCTGAGCTCAGCTGCCATTTTTCTTATTTCTCTAATATCACTCTTAATAAAGTTTTTATCATCTACATCCGTATGTCTCTATCAGTTTCCTATTTTGAAGGATAATGTCTGACAGGATATGATGTCATGTAATCTGACAGAGGTTATCGATCAATGCGGAGGAATGCACTGTCTCCATCTGCAGGGTATTTATTTGTATATTTCTTCAACGAATTTCTCTGCACCTGAGACTACAAAGCGTCGAGAGTTACGATTATTAGGAAAAAATATATTGGAAGGGATGTAGGAGAAAGCGGTCGTGGCGTTATTCGAGGTATTATCTTAGCGTTGTCATCGAGATAATAAAGAAAACCATAAGAACTTCAGACAGATATGTCGGTCTCAGGGCCGACAACAATCCGAGAACCACTCAGTACGATACAAGAAAGTAATAACCACAGAACTGTTACGTTAGGTATCTGGGCTCTTCCCTTCAAGTTAAAAAAAAAAAAAGTAAAGTGATCCCGTTATAGGCCCGGTGTGGCCCAGAGGGTGAGTAGAGTTGTAGCTCTACTCTTCTATGACCGCGGCACTACAGGGGGGTGAGTGGTCAGCAGCACGCCCCGGCCGCACTTTACCATCGGGATAGACCTGGTACCCATTGTGCAGGAGGCTGGGTGAGACCCAGGGCCGGTCTGGACGGGCGGAAAATCTCGACCCCACCGGGATTCGATCCCGGATCGTCCAGCACGTAGTTAGTCACTATACCGACTGAGCTACCGGACCCATCTTCCCTTCAAGTTATCAGAATAAAATTTTGTAAACAATTCTCATACTTTCCAGCGGTATTCGTCGGTACATAATTCACCGCACAAAGTGAAACTTCATGTCATACAGTTTCTTCTATAATTCCGTTACTTCTTATGCCACAGTTTCAAATATGTCAACTTAAATTTACGAAAGCTTCCACTATCTTTAAAACAAACAGTTTTGTGTGTTCCCCTTTGGTTTCTTATTTTCATTACCAATAAGTTAGCATATACAGGACGCACCTACATGCAGAATACTGCGCTTTCTAAGCTCACAGAATGTAGCACAGTTCAAACATGCGCGCACATTCAATAATCAGGGCTACATTAGGTTTCACTTAATTACAGCCTCTGGTATAGTCTCGCACAAGAGATGAATCACTAAGCCACGCCTCAGTCAATTACTTTTTAATGGACAGTGAAATTCTAATTGACATCAATAAAGCAATGTTTCACGTTCTTGCAGCTGGAGTGTAAATTCTTCTACCTGCCGAAAAACAAAAGTTACTCTATTTTTTCCTAAGTTATTTAACACTGTCGAGGAAAATGGCGACATATTTCGTTCAAACAGAACTGCCTCGTTTCCTCCGATGACTGTAGTGGTTGACTTTAGCGATGGATAGAAATTTATCGGTCAATACAACAGTTTATTGATCGCCAAGAATAAGAATTACAAATTAATGTTGAAATAGAAATAAGGCCTTTACCAGCCTAATCCGTAGCATGGAAATTGTTTTAAAACAATGAATTACATGCAAGTAGTTGGATGAGTTGTGAACTAGGTGCAATTTTTTAGGCAATTCTTCTGATATTTAGCAGGAATAAATAAGAAAAACTACTATTCTTAGGTACCTGATAACATAAAACATTCTAAATGGACACTTCTCGGGTAAAACAATTGCAATGTGACTATCTTAAGATGTCAAAAAGAAAGTAACTGGGTATAAATACATGACAGTTATTTGAGTGGTACCATCTTCAGTCCGAACACAAAGAAGACTGGAGAGATGCACGAATTTGTGTAAGTTATGGTAACCATTTCATTAACCGCTATTATAAACTCTACGGGTATTGTACTGTGCAGTTATAAGTTTCTCTTGATTACTGCCTTGAGTATTCACCATTACGTAACAATTCGAATATATGTTGTATGTTTTCAGGAGCTCATATTCTACACTGCATGCAAATTTTTAAGACGAAACTTCTAGTACAGAAAATAACAAAATTTGATTTTATTCCTGTGTAAAGAGAGGCTATACTGGATCAATATGAATGAAACCTAAATTCGCCCAACGTTCACCGACAATCCTCAGGATCTTCGTGGAACTGAACATGAGGGCGGACGAGCGGAAGGGAAGTCCTCCCTACAAGTCTCCTTTATGCCCTTTGTGCAAACAGTGCATAATAAAACCTTTTAATTACCTCCCTTGTTACCACAGCACGGTATACCCTCATGTCACGATTTGTTACTGAAAGTAATAAAAATGGCTTTCCGCACGGAGTGACTACGTTTAGAGACACACGTAGCCGAGTTCTTAGATTTGTTTAGTGAAGATACATAATGAACGTAGCTCCCAAGCCAAACACATGTGTCGCAAGACTTTGTATAATAATAATAATAATAATTATTATTATTATTATTAAAACTGACCGTACAAAATATAAATTATTAGGAATCGCTGTGATTGAAAACGAAAAATGCAAATGAATGTTGAAAGAACGGCAATCAATTCTCCCAACACATTTCCAACAACACTGACCAGTGAACTGATATGAACCCAATACTGCCTTGTAAAGAAGAACTCAGATGAGTACGGGATATTAAAACGGTTTGGGCCGTGCGGGGGATTTGAGTTCCTGCAGGAGTAGGTATTCTTTTGGCCACAGCTCTACGCCGCCTCTGGGTTTCATCCACCCTCCTAGTCAACAGACACCGAGGGATTTTTCCCGTGACGTAAAATTACAAGCCGGTGAAATCCATAAGACGCACGCCTGGAGTCGAGGTCAAGAATGCATAAATCTGTAATTCCACTCTCCTATATGTCTTCAAAGCGCGGCACTTCATAAAGACCAGAGACACCTTCAAAGTTTTCTTTAAGAACTGAGTATACCCGTTAGCCATTAGTTCTCTGTCATTTAGAAAGCAAGTGGAGTATGAAAATCTTAAGGTTTGTCTGTCCGAACTGAAATACTGTCTCAGTGACGACCCCATTCGAAATCGTTTGTCGTTTTCCCACAGAACATAAGAGAATTGGTTGAGGCACTGCACTTACAAGCCGAAAGATCGCGGGTTCGATTCACGATGGGTTCACGTACACTTTTCATTTATTTTATTCTACCAACTGCACTAAGGCTCAGCGGTTGACTCAGCCGGTGCGGAGGGCTGATACCCTTACCACCTGCATAGGCCGATTGTATAGAAATTCTGGGAGCCCTAAAAGCTAGTCCAGGTCTGTAATAGAAAACCTTGCCTTTTTACAGAACGGAATCACACGGGTATGTTCAGTGTGTTCATTACAACAAGATAGTCACTGTAACTACAGATACAAGACAGTTTTGATATCGTCACACTGTTGTGTTTGTTAATCGACATCTGTTTTGCTCGGTCTGATAATAAAAACAGTTATCGACAGTTATGACAATAAACGATCCTATAATGAGAATTTCAAATAATAATGAACATCAAATATCCTTTTCAAATTAGAAAAATTATCGGTTTACATTTTACTTACAGAAGTCTTATTAATTTCAAGACAAAATTAGCAAACTGACCGTCATAATAATGAATAAAACCAAATAAGATCTAACGCTATGATTTCTAATATTCTTCCACCGATAATCAATGTCGTCTGTTTGATACAACGAAGGAGTATACGGGGAGCGAGCAACAGAAACCAGGACACCTCTCTATTGCATGCCTTCTAATCGGGAGTACACTGGGTACCAGAAGTACGACGGCCATGTCGCGAAGCTGACCACTCACTTCCATCTAGTGCTAAGGTTAAGAACAAATGGACCTATTCCTCCATTCCCCTATATGTTTTCATGGTGTGCAAATGGACAACACTACATTATAAAACTGTGACAAAATTTTGGTCCTATCATCATTTACTTATACAACTAACCGCCTATGACGAATTTCCTGCACTCAACTGGATAGAGATTTTCCAAAGCTTTGGCAAGAATCGGCGACATTGCTGCTAAGCCACCTGAACTCATTCAGTCGTCTAGCGTCTGCCGTCCAATGTCTAGGGTCCCAAAATCTCCCTCAGCGGCCAGCCCACATCTAGCGTCCCCCTACAAAAATGCAGCCCCGAATCTTACTGTACACTCCACTTATACAAGCAGAGCCACGATAGCTCAGTCGGTATAATGATTAGGCTATGGGGTGGACAACCGAGAAAAGCGAGGTTCGATTTCCGACAAACAACAAGAGATTTTCTTCTTTTCCAATGTGTCGACGCCGAATGTTAGGCCCATCCGCCCTCCTGTTCAAGGGATAACGGGGGCTCTTTTCCTTGGGTAGAGTGAATGGGGCGTGAAGCTGACCAACCAGCTTCATCTACTGCCGAGGCAAACAAATCATTTGGACTAGTTGAAGAATAAAAGACCAACTTGATGTCACTTACTATTTTATTTCACTTCTTATGTACTCAACATGTTTTTGACATTAATATGTCCATCATCAGGAGCTTGCGGCTGTGCTGTTGAATTACCACATCGGTCGTTTTGTTCTCGGTTTGTTGTGTGTTGGAGATTTGGTGCGGCTGGGTTTGAGTGGTGTCCGTGTTGCAGGCTGCTGCAGCCTGCAACACGGACACACAACGAACCGTGAACAAAACGACCGATGTGGTAATTCAACAGCACAGCCATAAGCTCCTGATGATGGATAGATTAATGTCCAAAACATGTTGAGTACATAAGAAGTGAAATGAAATAGCAAGTGACATCATTTTGGTCTTTTATTCTTCAACTATTACAATGATGCACGGTCCAATAAACATAAAATTATTGGACCTATACCACTTCTCCTCCAAACACTCTCGTGGCGTGCACAGGGAAAACTCTGAGTCTTACACGAGATACAGCTGTCGTCTTGCAAAGATTATTCACAACCACAGCCACATTAAATTCCACAACACAGCTTGCCGGTAAGCCATGTGAATTATAGGCTAACTCAGGGATGAAATAAAACGCGTGCTATTAGAAACATTCTTTTTCAATAAGCACAGACTTGTAAACGGGTTAAATACACAATATTCGCGTGAGCATATTGAGCAAAATTTTAGTTAACTGTGCCCACCCTTCGTTAAATTATGTCTTACAATTTAAGGTCTTATTCACATATGTTTTATGATAGATTTTACTATTTTTATGCGCTGTATGTTCATCCACCTGCTCATACGCAGACAGGCACGATACAGGCAAACGTGTCTCTTTCCGCGCCATGAAGGTACTTGGGTGGGGGGGAGGGGAAGTATGCCTAACTAATCTCATTCTTAACCTTAGCATTAGACGGAGTAAGTGGTCAGCTTCACTTCCCGACCGCTTTGCCCCCGGGGAAAGAAAATCCTATACCCATTCAAAAGAAGGTTGGGTGGGTCGCTGTGTTGGTTTAAAGGCTGTGGTAACAAGGTAGAGCAGTTCCATTACAGACCAAGCACCCACAGAGTGGAATGAAATAAAAGCAGAGTTCTAACCGTACTCGATCCCGACGCCAGAAGCGGGTATGTGGTAAGCGCCACGCCTCAGCCGCTTTAATCCGGAAAAGACAGGCGGTAACCATTTGCCATGAGGCTAGGTGGGTTTCGGTCTGGTCTGGATGGGTTCAGAAAATCTCGCCCGCACACAGGCTAGAACCCCGGACCGTCCAGCCATTAGCGAGTCGACCACTTCGCTATCCCGGCCGCCCTAAACGCTGTGGAGGAGAGAGACATTTCTTATCCCAGCCGGGCACTGAACCACGTCTCCTCGGATATATAGTTCGTAATATAATACACTGTTCTGGCACTTATACACACACAGCTACAATACTAGAATGGAAAAAAAAAGGGTACAGATACTGCGTACTAACAAAGCAAAGCAGCTCCATTCGCAAGCCCCCATACGTTTGATCAGATAAAACAATAGACTATTACACTATATCCTATTACGCGATCCGTTGGGAATCTTACCAACTGCAAGGATTTGTTAGAAAGGTGTGCGGTGAAAGTGGTCGACCAGTACATGGTAGTTGCTGAGAAAAGAAAGTTATAACATTGCAAGTAATTTTTTTATGTTTAGTTGTAGACACTTCCGGAATGTTCTTATTTTACGTGCGACAATTTTCCTTACGTATCTACCGAAATGTCATTTTGGGGGTCCGCTTATTTTATATAATATCGAAATTTGTTTATAATGCGTGACAGACTGGTCCCGGTCTCAAGTGCACTGCACTGTGTTTCTCTTACTTACAGAAGATACATAACGCAGTCCCGTTACAGGCCTTGAGAAGCCCAGAGGGTTCCAGGAAGTTAACTTTCCCAGTTTCATAACAACGGCACAGGATGGTGATAAGGTTGTTAGCCTTACGCACCGGCCGCCTTCACCCCCAGGAAATGTTCCTGGTACTCATAACTGTTAGAGGCTGAGTCGACACCAGTGTCATAGTGCGATCGGAAGGATTATGTCAATGAAAAATTCCAATGACACCAGCTGGGATCGAACCAGCGACCTTCCGATTTGTAGCACAGAACCTTAACCACTGTGCCACCGCGCTCACCCACAGAAGATACATATTTTAATTAATACATCCGTCTTCATGATGGATATGGTCCTGAGATATAATAAGGGGTCATGGACTCCGAAAATTATACATTTTCTTTTGTATATTTTAATGAATTTTTCACTCTACGATTCCTTACTACTTTTACAACTACCAAGCTTGTACTTTCTACTGCCACTTATCTTCATTTTGGGAGATATTTGCGAGCGAAAAGTACGAAAAGAATGTTCTAAACTTTCCGAGATCTTGCCGGTATAACTGAGGGGCGCGGAGTGACGAAAATCACGATGATGACCGAAGTGCGCAAAAAAATATATCGCGGTAAACTTTTCGGCATTCAATCATATTGGTAAATTGTTGGATGCAGAATCGCGAGAAAGCTGAATGAGAATAGTGAAATCGTGAAAATGCATGGACGACTGTAAGAGAGTTTACTTCGAATAATCCAAAACCTTGTACACCTTTAACATTCGTAGGTCAATGCATCGCTAATATATTCGCAGAGTACAACCAACAAGATGCAACGTTTCACAATTTATTTATTTCTGTAAGACGCTCTAAATGTTTCAGACGGGTTTTCCGTCCATCATCAGGAGCTCAAAACTGCACATACAGCGTCAGGTAGCAGTATTGGTCTGTTGTTGGTTGTACTCTGC
>Ga0123353_10010794_pt1 | contig 12780 bp, 8 predicted proteins | sample TergutLab28metaG_3_FD_92763 | JGI IMG/M metagenome (GOLD analysis project Ga0123353, IMG submission 92763) | Labiotermes labralis P3 segment gut microbial communities from Petit-Saut dam, French Guiana - Lab288 P3 | ecosystem: Host-associated > Arthropoda: Insects > Digestive system > Gut ...
CCAGCTAAAATAGTAATCGGATCCCCAGGAGCGAGGTGAATGAGGGTAAAGTTAACGACAAAGACAAAAATAATCGTGAGTATACCGGTAAAGATTCTCCGTAAAAAATACCTACCCATAGGAAGCCACCTTCCGAGTTAATACTACAAAAAAGGCTTTGCAACGTAAGCCAACTACGCATTGAACTTGCATTACAAAGCCCGTACCAATTACCATCAGACCCTACTAGGTTGGTTGCGACGTAAACTGTACGGCAAATTCGCTAGTTGATCATAGAGGGATCGTTGAATCTGGTAAGGGCGTAACTGGAAAAGGTAAGTCCAGCGGCGATCCCTTCCTCGGTGTTGGCTAAACCATCGAGCTTGGCGCTCCACACGGAAGTGCCCACTAAATCAATAAGAGGAGCCATACAAACATCCTCGCGCATCAGACGCTGGACTTCCTTGTACACATCGCCTCTTTCGGTTTGGTCAGACAATTGCACCGCTTCCATGAGCAGCCTATCAATTTCAGGGTTGCTGTAGGGACCACATATTTTTCCACTTCCGGTAGTAGCAAAACGTCCCCATAAATTGTGGGGATCAGGACCGTGGAAGCCGTTGGTAATACATAGATCAAAATCGAAATCTTGGCGGATTCTAGGTGTCCAGGAGTTTTGTTCCATAGAAATCCAGTTGATGTCTACCCCGATTTCTTTCATCTGCTCTTTGAGAATGGTACTCATATCATCTACAGCCTGGCTGACGAAGGTGACTAAATCCACGGCAAATCTAAAACCGTTGGCACCTTTGGCATAACCGGCATCATCGAGCATCTGATTGGCTTTTTCGATATTATACTCTGGAGCCAAGTCCTTGTCGTTGAAAGCCCAAGCAATGACGGGAGTATAATAACCGTAGGCGGTAGTTCCGTAATTATAAAAAGCTCTCTCTAAAATTTCGTCCCTATCAATAGCCATGGCAATAGCCTCACGAACTACAATATCCTGCATTAGTTCGCGACCAAAGTTGTAGCCTAGGTAATACCTGGAAGGCATCGTCCGAATGGTCACAGTGTAGTCGGGGTTATTGATGAGCTTGTCAAGTTCGGCGTACCCAGGACTGCTGGCCATGTGGTCGACTTCGCCATTATACATGGCTTGGAGTGCGGTGTTCACATCGGGTATGATTTGAAAGACTATTTCATCTAAATAGGGAGCACCCATAAAATAGTCATCGTTTCTCTCCAAAGTTATGCTGACCCCTTGTCGCCACTCCACAAACTTGAAGGGTCCCGTGCCTATGGGGCTCATGTTAGCAGGGTTAGTCGTCCAATCGGTACCTTCGTAAATGTGTTTGGGGATCATCTGGTTAGCATACCAGGCGAGGAAGCCGATAAGTGCTGCATCAGGTCGCGAAAGGTTCAGAATAACGGTATAATCGTCGGGACAGTCGATAGTTTCTACTGCTCCCCATTCGGCAGCCATCCTGCCATTGAACTCCTGCACCGCTAAGATGGAAAATTTGACATCTTCTGAAGTGAAAGGGACACCATCGTGCCACAAAATATTTTCGTGAAGGTTAAAAGTGTAGGTCAAACCATCTTCCGAGATAACCCACGATTTGGCTAAGTCAGGGCAGATTTCATAGGCGTTGTTCAGTGTTACCAGTTTATTAAAAACATTTTGATTAATAATAGACGCGGGGTCATCGGTTTTCCACAAGGGATTAAAGCTAGCGGGGCTGTTGGCGACTGAGACCACCAGGGTGCCACCACGCAAAATTTCCGGCTCGGCAGGTTCTGTTGGGGCTTGGGTTGCCGGGGAAGTTGGAGCTGCCGTGGGAGCTGATGTGGGGGCTGTTGTCGGAGTCGTCTGCCCACAAGCGGATAGCAGGAAAGTGGCTGCCAGCAATAAGGTGATGAGTTTTCTTTTCACAGTGTTCCTCCTTTGGTTGATTGAGTTTAGCTTAAGGGCAAAAAGAGTTATCTTAAAATAGCTTGACTACCACCTCCCTGGTTATGATAAAAAATACCATTGAAGAGCAAATGATTTTCCCCTTTCTTCGACAAGGAGCAAATAATCCCTTCCTTGCGAGAATTATCTTGCTTGGTCTGACTTTTGTTTGGCCTTCGGATGAAGTCATCGTAGACAAATTCTCGGGAAGGAATTAATGTTTTTGGTGACGAAGTATCTGCCAGAGAATTAGATTTTCATATTAATACACTAACGAGGAGGTCTTTCCTATGCACCCTATGCTGCAAAGAGCTCAAGAGATGCAAAACCAGTTTATCGAGTATCGTCGGCAGTTTCATCGCCACCCTGAAGCTGGCTGGAAAGAGGAGAAAACCGCAGCAGCGGTGATGGCTCATCTGGATAGCCTGGATATCCCTTACACCCGCATTGGTGCCACGGCGGTGGTAGGGCTCATCCAGGGAGGTATTCCTGGGGGCAAGTGTATTGCTATCCGGGCTGATATGGATGCCCTCTCGGTGGCAGAGTTAAGTGACGCGGAATACGCCTCCGAAGTGCCAGGGATGATGCACGCCTGCGGTCATGATGGCCATACCGCTATTCTGATGGGAGTAGCTTCTTTGCTCAAAGAGAAGCAGGCAGAGTTCCAGGGAGCAGTCAAGCTTCTTTTCCAACCTGCCGAGGAAGGACCGGGCGGCGCCGGTAGGATGATCGAAGGGGGTTGTTTGGAAAACCCTAAAGTCGATGCGGCTATCGGGTTGCATCTTAACACCGTAGATTACTATACCGGGGAGTTGGCCTTGAAAGACGGCGCTGCTTCCGCCGGGACGGATAGCTTAAATATCACCATCACCGGCTATGGCGGTCACGGCGCTTCTCCCCATCTTTCCGTAGATGCTATTGTCTGTGCTGCTCAGGTGGTAACTGCCCTGCAGAGCATTGCTTCCCGGGAAATTTCACCCAACGGTTCGGTGGTAGTTACCATAGGCACCATTCAAGGAGGGTATCGGGGCAATGTTATTGCCGACAAAGTAACCTTAAGTGGAACTGTTCGCACCTTAGACCCCGTGATCCGTAACTCTATCCCCGAGCGCGTCAAGCGGATAGTGGAAAACATTGCCGCTGCCTACCGCTGCACCGGGGAAGTTAATATGCGCTTTGGTTACCCCTCCATTATCAACGATGTAGTTATGACCGCCGCCTTTGAAAAAAGCGCGCAACAGGTATTGGGGGTAGATAAGGTTAAGCGTATCCCCGAAGCCTCCATGGGGGGAGAAGATTTTTCCCTCTTTGCGGAGAAGGTACCCGCCTGCTTTGCTCGCTTAGGTGGCAGGAATGAAGAGAAGGGGTGCATCCATCCCGGACATAACCCCCGCTATAACTTCGACGAGGATGCCATTGCTTTCGGGATGGCCGCCATGGCTCAAATGGCTTTAGATTACTTAAGCGGCAAGGTCTAAGTTAGTAGTTGGCTTGGGGTGTAAGAAACAACTACAGCAGAAGGCTTTAGCCCTCACCCAGCTAGGGGAGTATTTCATTGAAGACGCAAAGACAAGTGCGACAAGAGGTTAGAGTAAGAGATATTGTCATCGGCGGCACTGCTCCTATCACCGTGCAATCCATGACCAACACCGATACCCGGGATGTGGCAGCAACCATAGCCCAGATCCAACAATTGCAACAAGCAGGGTGTGAAATAGTACGCTTGGCTGTGTTAAACAGCCAAGCTGCTGCTGCTTTACCCCAGATTCGCCAAAAGGTGGATCTCCCCCTAGTAGCTGATATTCACTTCGATTACCGCCTGGCTTTGGCTGCTATCGCTGCTGGATTTGACAAGCTGCGCCTCAACCCAGGTAATATGGGGGATAGGGGGCAAATTCGCCAGGTAGCGCAGGCTGCTAAAGCAGCGGGGGTACCCATCCGCATTGGGATCAATTCGGCTTCTTTGGAAAAGGAGCTGCTCCATACTTACGGAGGAGCTACTCCGGAAGCCATGGTGGCTAGTGCTTTAAAACATATAGCCTACCTGGAAGCCGAAGACTTTAACGATATTATTGTCTCTCTCAAGGCCCCCGATCTCCCGCGCACCGTGGCTGCCTACCGTTTAATGGCAGCAGCTTGCCACTACCCTTTACATATTGGCATTACCCACGCCGGCTCGCCCCAAAGAGGGATTATCACCTCAGCGGCGGGGCTGGCTATCCTGTTGGCCGAAGGGCTGGGGGATACCTTAAGGGTTTCTCTCACCGGAGACCCGGTTACCGAAGTAGAAACCGGCTGGCGTATTTTGGCAAGTCTGGAGCTTAGGGAGTATGGGGTGCGCCTTATCTCCTGTCCCACCTGCGGACGTTGCCAGGTAGATTTGGCTGCCTTGGTAACCCAAGTGGAGGAGCTGCTCCTAGGCTACCAAGGTCCTGTCCAAAGTGTGGCCGTCATGGGGTGCGAAGTAAATGGTCCCGGGGAAGCCCAGGAAGTCGACTTGGGTATTGCCGCCGGGCAGGGGATGGGACTCATCTTCCGCCGGGGTGAGGTAGTCGCTAAAGTAGCTCCTCAGGAGCTTCTGACTGAGTTTCGCAAGTATTTACAGGGGTTTTAGATAATCTAAAACCGAGACTACCGGCGGGTAGGCATCTCCCTGGGGAGCTATCTCCCATCCTGTCACCCCCTTAAGTTGGATGTTGCCGACTGCAAGGGGTATAGTTTTTTACTGAGGTGATGGTGTTTTGCTTAGCTATCGCGCCTCCCGTTTCCAGGCATCCCTTCTGTTATGGGTTATACTTCTCTCGCTAACCGGGTGTAACACCGCCAGTTCCGGTCCACCTCTGCCAGATTTAGCTGCTCTGGAGGAGAGTTACCGCCTTCCTCAGGGAGCTCCCCTTAGTGTGTCAGGGGGGAGCGAGTTGGTTTATGGTCGGGTGGGAGATTATGTCTACTATAATATCCAACGGCTGGAAGTTCCTCAAGGTTTTACCCCGGTAGGATTTACCGGTGATAACCAAGGCTACCTGCTCCAGACCACTGAGGCTAAGACCCTCTGGCTCTACGACTATACCACCCAAACTTCCACTCCGGTCATCGACTACCGGGGAACGGAGTATAGCCTTGCCTCGGAGATTGTTTTTAATCAGGAGTGGTTAGTGTGGAGCGAACTGGGCAGTTATGTCAGGCAGACGGATGGCTCCCGGGAGCGTTCGGTGCGTCTGCTGGCGCGTAACTTGCTTACTCCCCAAGAGGACTGGGAAGTTGCCGTCTCGGTCTCCTCGCCAACCCACGCCTCTGCCTTGCCTTTCGATTCTCTTTCCCTGGATGGTTACACGCTGGTCTACCGCCTTTCGCTTTTTAACGCCGGTCGGCGGGATACCAAAGTTATGCTTACGCAGCTTAATAGTAGGGCTAATTGGACTATGGCTACCGCCTCCGCCAATGGCGGTAGGCTTATTGGACGTTGCAGTGTGGCAGATCAGGTGGTTACCTGGGATGTGCAAGCCAACTACCAGTTGGTTTCTAATGTGGTCCCCCCCCTCCCCCGGGGAGCTTATAGCCTTTATATGTATCAGCTGGATGGCAGCAAACTGGAACGGGGTGAGAATCCGGAAACCCGCCTCAGCTTAAATGGCTCTATCTATGCTCCCGTAGCCCATGGCGGTTCTATTTTCGCCCTGCAGGCAAGAGGAGGGGAGATTGTCATCATTGAAATAAATTCAGCTCTGAAGACTGGCTCTTCCAGGGTTTTTGGTTATAGCTTGTCTCCCTATATTTACGAAACTTACCACGATCCCGATTATTTACGGCAGCCCAAGGAGCGATATGTGCAACGCTCCCACATCCAAGTGGGGCAGCGTTTGCTTACCTGGGAGAGTTCTATTCGGGATAAGCAATATGTTTACGATTTGGCATCCTATGTTTTAGTCGAGCTGCCCATCAACTTTGGCAGTAACTTTCTCGAATATCCCGAGGAATATCCCGAGCATATGTGGAAGCAAGCTATCCCCGGACTGGATGCCGATTACCTCTGGATCGGCTCCACCAACTACCAGGGGAATTCCTATATTTTAAGAATCGAATAATGGAGTAATACTCCCGTAAGCCCCAAGGTTGTCGGTTTTCTTACCATGATTTTAGCAAAAGGTCGGTGGCGGCATGTTCTGGCGATTAGGCTTTATCAGTGCCTGGCGAAATCTCACCCGCTCCATTCTGGCATTGGTTTCCATGGCACTGGCGGCTGGCTTTATGACCAATGCTATCTCCCTTAGCCGCGGCTATGTGCGTGACTATCGCGCTCCCTACCGGGCTCTTATAGGAGGGGAGGTAACTGCCTACAGCCTGGCGCTGAGCGCCGTAGTCCCCCAGGAAGGGACAGTCTGGCAGTACCAGGAGATGCTAGAGGTAGGAGATACCGACCTGGGGGTGATGATGCCGGAGATGTTCCAGCGCGGCTATGTAGCCACTGCCATGCAACGAGTGCCTTTTACCCCGGAGCGGCTCCAGGCTTTTGCGGCTACTCCTTCCATATCTTCCGTCTATCCTCGCTACCAAATGCCGGCTTACAGCAGCAGCCTTTACGGTATGTGGAATACTCCCTTACGAGGCAGGAATTTGGAGCTGGATCAAAAGCAGCAAGCCCCCTTAGCTAACTACATTGCCGAAGGGCGCTGGCTGGACGCCCGGGATGAAGGAGAGATGGTGGCGGTAGTCTCCCTACAGCGCCATGTCCCCCCCGGGGAGCGGGACAGCGGGGTCGGCGACCTCCTGCAAATTATGGTCCCCCGCATCTCCTATATTGCCGGTCGCACCCAGTACGCCTTCGATGACCCTTTATTGGTTGAACTCCGGGTTGTTGGCGTGCTGCATCTACCCACCCGCTCCGGACAATATGGCGTGTTCGACCCGGATCTCAACGATATTCGCTTAATTACCGAGTGGCTTTATGCGCAGAATGACGAAATTCATTTACCCCTGGCTACCTGGCAAAAGATTTGGGAGTTAGCCGGAGGGGAAGAGTTCCAACCCCAACAGGTGGCTATGCGGGTGGAAGACCTGAGCTATCTGGAGGATATTGTGGCTATCTTACGCCTGCGCTACCCCGATAACAGTTTTTACTCTGTCCACGAGCTGATGAAGAATGCCGAAGGGCACTACGGTATGGAGAAGCCGGAGATTCTGCTTGCCAACCGGCAGTTAGCCGAATATTTTATGCGTCCGGTAGTGGAGGAACAAACCGTGCTGGCTCAGGATCTGCGCCTGCCCCTCATTATCTTAATTTTCGTCAACGCCGCTATGATCATTGCCTCTAACTTACTAATTATGGTTTCCGAGCGCAAAAAGGAGATCGGGATTTTGAAGGCAGTAGGTGCTACCAGGTCTCAGGTGGTGCAAATGGTTCTCAGTGAAGCGCTGCTGGTTTCCCTCCTAGGCTCCCTGGTGGGGTTTGTTTTCTTTAGGGTGCCTGCTATCTTGACCCAGATCACCAACCGACTACCACTAACGGAAATCTTGGCTGGGGTAGTTCAGCACCTGAGCCTGGTTTCGGCGGTAGCCTGTGTCTCCTCCTTAATTTTCGGTATGCTCCCCGCCATGACCATGGCTAATCTTACCGCTAACGAGATACTACAAGCAGAATAACACCATTGTGGTGACGAATTTGTGGTGCCTTTGAGCTTTTAAATCCCCCGCAGGCTGGCGGGTGGAAGGTATAGGCGCCAAATGGGGTGTAATTATGTCTTTCGTATGGCATATTTCTATGCAGAATATGCGACGCTGGAAGTTTCGCTTGCTAAGTATCTCAGTACTTTTGGCAATTACTTTAACACTGTATACATTATACTCCTCCTACCTGGCATCGGTGCAATCCAGCGGCAGAGTCGCCTTAAACGATTTAAATTTACCTTACGACGTTTTAGTCCAGGTACCTCCCGGCGACCGCCTGCTCACCTCCACGGAGCTACCACGCCTTCCTCAGGGGGTGGTCAATCGGGCGGTGAACCCGGTGCAGTTGGTCGAGGTTATGGAGTTGACTGTCCGCGTCGAGGTGCAGAGCGCTAAAGGCAGCTTCTTTCTCCAGGGGATAGATGCCCACAGCAGCATTTATCATCCTACCAGACTGCAATTACAGGGGGAGTGGTTAGCCCACCCCGGGGATATTATTCTGCCTTTAAAGGTCTTCCTGGAAGCTGATATGCGCTTAGGGGATAGTATTACCCTGAGTACCTGGAGTAACCACCCCTGGCAAAAAGCAGTACATAGCCAAAGCTTTGTGGTGGTAGGCACATATAATGCCTATAGTCAGCAACCGGCGTTGGTTTTAGTGGAAGATGCTCTACCCTTAACCATCAACGATGAGCCTAACTGCGCTCTCTTTATCTATCGGCGCACCACTACCCAGGCTGACGGTATTGTGACCACCATCGACTCCTTTTTGCGCTGGCTCACACCTGCTTATCCTAATGCTACTTATATTGAAGCCCGTACCCCCACGCAAATGGGTCGCAGCTTGCTGGGGAGGATCTACCGACCCGGACAGGGTCTCTTATTCCTCATTATCCTTTTTGTCTTTATCGGAACCTTAACCATTGCGGTTATGACTTATCTGGAGCGACGGCGAGAATTTGCCGCCATGAAAACTCTAGGCTTGAGCCAGCAACAAATGATCGCCATGTTTGTCGTGGAGTATGGTCTAACCCAACTCTTAGGGATTGTCATGGGGGTAACTATCCTGCTGCTGGTTTACCCTCGTGTTCCCTGGATGGCAGATTTGGGAGCAGCGGTTATCCCCCGGATTACTATCTTTGCTGTCCTCTGGAATTTGGCGGCAGTTCTCTTTGCTGTAACTTACCCGGTGGCTACAGCCGTAGTAGCTACCGTGAACCAGCTCCTTTTTGCCAGACGTATCCCCTTTGTGACCAGGCATGTTCATTATATGCAAGACCCCAGGGCGCATTTGGTTTATCGGGAACGGGAAGAGAACTTGCGCTTTCTTAAAACTCTTCCTCCTTCGGAGGCTTCGGGCAGCAGTGCCATGCTCTCCGGGGTGATCTTGCTTCTCAAGCAAGTGGGGGACAAGGTGAAACAGGGTGAGGCTGTAGCGGTGATGGAGCAAAGCTTTGGCTTAATCGTCCAGGAGTGGAATGCGCCTTGCGATGGCACCATCGAGGAGATGAAGCCTGACGGCATTATTGCCATTCGTCCCGACCTCCCGGATGCTCCCTTTTATCCTTATCCTGTCGCCTTGCTGGAGATGGAGCAAAAAGTGCGTCGCTCCCACCGGGAAGCAGCCACGGCTTATGCCGATTTTCGCCAAAAACTGGGGGATGTTTCCGATGTCTACGCCCGCAGTATGGAGCGGGAATGGCGTCTGGAACGAGCGGCGCAACGTTCGGTGGCAGCTGCCAAGGGCGAGGATTTCCTACCGGATAGCGATACTGGTACCGTAGTCGATTATGCCGCCATTGCTCGCCAGGAGCAACGTGCCAGGCAGCAAGAGATACGTCAACAGAGCACCTCTCAATTAGCCGGGTTAATGCGTAGATTAAGACCAGTAGCCGTAGCTGCAGCAGTGGCCTTATCTTATTATGGTCTTACCCAGTGGGCGGCTTACCAAGGCTCTTTGGTGGATACTCAGGCAGCCATCTACCGCGTAGCTGAAACCGGTGTACTCCAGCGCTGGGCGGCGCCTTCCCTCAACAGAGGCTATAACTTTACCTGGGTGGAGTTTACCAATTTGCAGCAGCTTATCACTGCCGACAGCAACTTGGCGCCCAAGTCTGCCTCTCAGCTGGTAAATGCGGTCGCTGGAAGTATCGCGGCAGTTCCGGTGGCAGACGGTGCTGCGGTGGAGCAGGGCGAGCTGCTGCTGGTTCTCGAAAACCCCAGTGCCGAGCTGGCTTTGGAGCAAGCCCGCCAGGAGCTGGTGAATGCCCGGTTGGCTTACGACACTTTGCGGTTGCAAGCCGGCTCCGGTGCCAGTAGCGAAGATGCCCTCGCTATCATCCGGCAGCAGGGGAGCGTCGCAGCCTTGAGCAACTCCGTCGAGGAGTTAAAGATTTATGCTAACACCCCAGGGGTGATCACCGAAGTGCTTCCTGTTCTGGGGGATAATATTGCCGTAGGGACACGTCTCTTTGCCTTTTATAACCCTGCCCGGGAGAGCGGCAACGAGCGGGAGATACGCCTGTTGCAAGCCAAGTCGCGCCTAGCGGCAGCGGAGCGTGCCTTAGCCCAGTTGGAGGTGCGAGGGGAACAAGGCGGCGTGGTAACCCACCTGGCAGTGTCCCCCGGCAGGGAAGTGGCGGCGGGAGACGACCTGTTAACCCTGGAGCTGGATCCCCACTCTTTAGATGCTGCTGCTACCCTACAACTGCAGCGTATGGCTCTGGAGTTGGAGCAGTACTGGGAGCGAGTTCGGCAACTGGCAATAACCGCCCCTATCAGCGGCACCCTTACAGGTTTTTCCCTGCGGGTAGGGGATAGAGTTTCTCTCTCCTCTCGCCTGGGGGAGGTATCCTCCCAGGGAAGCTACACCTTTGCCATTCAAGTTCCCCAAAACCAGATTAATCATATAAATCTGGGTAAGACAGCGGAGATTCAACTTTTACATAACGCCAGTAGCTACCAAGGAGTGGTCAGCGAAATTGCTACCACGGGGCAACCTTCCGGAGTACAGGTCAACTACCGGGTTTTACTCCAGGTTAGCACTACCCAGGAGCTTCCTTTAGGAGTACGGGCTGCGGTAACCTTCCCGGCGACCGCGGCTCACCCGGAACTAGGTCCTTTCGGAGCCGGAGGTCAAGCAAGCTCCGTGGAAGCAGTACTGGCGGAAGCCGCCGGTGAGATAAGCGCAATATATGTCCAAAACGGCGACTATGTCGCCGAAGGTACAATCTTGGCGCTTATCGCTAACCCGGAGCTGGAGCTAAGCCTGGCTAACGCTCAAGAGAGCTATGCTAAGCTGCTGCGCCGGGAGTATAAAGCCCCCCAGGGTGCCACGGTAGAGTTTGTCCTAAGTCCTGGGATGCGGGTGGAAGCCGGCGACCTTCTTTATCGTCTCTACCACGAGGGTATTCAACTGGAGTATGCCAAAGCTCTTAAGGAGTTAGCCGATTTAGAGGCTATGTTGGTGGGCAACGATTATATCAACAGCCGTTCCTCCGGGAGCTTGGCCAACCTTTATGTCAGTGTAGGGGAGTGGGTGGAGGCAGACACCCTGGTGGCAGAGCTACATAACCCCAATCTGGCTTATGAAGCAGCTCGTGCCGCCAGCGACTTAGCTAAGCTGGAAGCTTCTTACTTGGCAAGCCAGAGCAACCCTTTAGGGGGAGCCCTGGAAGCGGCGCGGTTACGCCTGCAGCTAGCTGAGGAGAACTTTAGCCGACGGGAACAAGCGGTAGCAGCCTTAGAGGTGCGTGCCCCTCATGCCGGGGTAGCAGTCTGGCAGCGCCCTTTGCGGGTAGGGGAGAGCTTGGCAGCTAACCAATCTCTGTTTAAGCTTAGCAATTTTGATGAATTGGCAATTACCTTTGCCGTCTCCGAGAGTGAAATTGCTTATATTAGCCCGGGGATGGATGTTTATCTTTATGTCTGGGCATTTGAAGAAGACTATTTTTATGGCAAGGTTACTTATGTCTCTCCGGTAGGTCAAGTTTCCGGTGGCAATGTTTCATTCCCGGTGTCGGTAGCTGTAGAAGCCGACCCTCGTTTAAAAGCAGGTATGACGACTACTTTGCAAATATTGCTCTGGGAGGTACCTGGGGTCTTGGTTGTGCCCAGGCAGTATCTTTTTAGCGATATGGTCGATGGCAAAGCAGTGGAGTTTGTCAACCGCTTGGTGAGCGGGCGTCTGGTGCCGCGCCAGGTACAGACAGGGGCGCGGAGTAATAATATGGTAGAGATTACCAGCGGCCTCCGAGAAGGGGATATGATCTTTATTAGCCGCTAAGAGAGTACTAGGGTAGGTTTACAGCCTATTTAGTAAATATACTTCAGACTGAAGAAAAACCCTGTATCAACCCCAAATAAGCAGGTTGTGTGTAGTGTCTGTCGAATCTTATCATGGGGTGAGATAAACAATGATGAAACGTGAAGACCAGCTAAAACGTGAACAGGTGCAGTTTGTCTGCATGGATGATTTAGTTCCGAAAGATCACTTGCTGAGGCATGTAGAGTCGGCATTGGCTTTCGGCTTCATCTACGATACGATCTTGTGGAAGATACATACTCACATACAGGCAGACCGAGTATAGACCCTGTAATACTGGTAAAGATAGTCATAATCCAATACCTGTTTGGCATACGCTCGATGCGCCAGACCATCCGTGATAGAAAGCGATACCCTGTTCGTGGACAGCACGCATATCAAAGCAAGTGCCAATAGAAACAAGAAGATCAAGGTAGAAGCCAAAAAGAAAGCACAGAGCTATGCCAGGGAGTTATGTGAGGAGATTGACCGTGACCGGGAGGAGAGAGGTAAAAAACCTTTCGACGATGGTGAGGATAGCGGGGAGACAGTTACTGTAATACAGAGCAAGATGCTTCAGTTTAGCGGATTCGCATGAAGGAGAGAGAACATGATAAGTAAGCTGGAATTTCAGGACTATCGGTGCTTTAACTCTCTTATACTTGAGGATATCCGGCGAGTCACACTGGTTTCCGGGAGTAATAGCGTAGGAAAGTCCTCACTTTTGGAGGGTATATTCCTTTTCATCGACCGCTTCTCTCAGGACGTGTTTCTTAAACTGAATGGCTTTCGTGGATACCACCAAGTAAGCATGACACCAGCCATGTTATGGGAGCACCTGTTCTATAATGGATCGAAAGATAAACCATTGGAGATAAGC
>Ga0123353_10010796_pt1 | contig 12780 bp, 16 predicted proteins | sample TergutLab28metaG_3_FD_92763 | JGI IMG/M metagenome (GOLD analysis project Ga0123353, IMG submission 92763) | Labiotermes labralis P3 segment gut microbial communities from Petit-Saut dam, French Guiana - Lab288 P3 | ecosystem: Host-associated > Arthropoda: Insects > Digestive system > Gut ...
ACCGCCTGTTTTTCAAGGTGCGGGATGTCTTCATAAGGATAATGACAAATATTCCGCGTTTTCTCGCACTTTTCAAAAATTTTTTTCAGGCGGTATTCTAAAGCGCTGGGTCATTTCGAAAGCTCGCAGACGTATGTACTGGTAGCAGTCCTCGTCAAGGCCGCTTTCAGCCGTGGCAAGCCGACGGAACAATGGATCGTACTCTTGCAGGACCAGGGACATGGCCTCGTTGTCGCCGTCAATGGCGCGTACCAGCAGGCCAGCGAATGCTTTATTGGTCATGATCGCCGCCCTCCATCATATCCCGGATTTTTTGCAACGTGCGGTGCTTCTCGTTGTAGACGTAACCGACAGAACAGCCAAGCTTTTCGGCAATCTCCGGGGCGGTCAGTTGCTCAACGAACAGCATAGTGAGAACCCGCCGCCGAAGCAGCGGGAGCTCATTTACCGCCTGCGAAAGGCGTTCTTCCGCAAGCTCAAACTCATTCGGGAAATACCTGTCCTCAACCAAGGCAAGTGTTTCCTCCGGCAACTCTTCCAAGGGGAGTTCCTGGGGCCGTTGTATCAGGGTACGCAGATACTCCTGGCGCGCATAACCTGCTACGCGAACTATGTAAGCTGTGTACATAGCCCGGATTTCATCGTATACCATCTTTCATGCCTCCTGGTCATGCCACCCCGGCCGGTGACATGCCAAGATGGCATGCATTCTAAATATTCGTTGAGGGTAAGTATTTAGTGCATGAATAGCGCAAGCATAGGCCTCACCCCCTTCCCGCTTTGCAAAAGAAACAGGGAAACGCACAACCGTCCAACATCGGACGATTGCGGAATCTCCCTGTCCCCTTGCTGTACCTCTCACAGGCTTTTCTCTTTCTCTCCCCTTCCGTCGCTTTAGTCCTATACTATATAGAAGCGTTTCCTGTGACTCAAAAGCGACTCAATCCATCTTTTTGACGGATTGAGTCGCTTAGCAGGCATATACCTGTCAAAAAGCTCCATGCTATTCATTGCGCGGGAAGCACTTTTGATCTCAGAACGGAAAAATCCCGGGGGTTCGACCCCTGGGATTCCCTATTTAATTGAACGATATAGCGTAGACACACTGCATCGGCGTCACAGAAGAACAAAGCATAGCCCGGCAGGGAGTGAATCCCCACCGGGAAAACTATTTCGGCGCTATCCAAAAACGTTCATGCGCTCTAACATAGCCACTATGTTTGCTTCGCTTGGTTCCGCCGGCTGTGCTTCGTCAGGCAGTTGAATCATCATACCCCTTTCCGCCAGCACTTCCCGGACAATATCTTTCAGGTCCTCTCTGCTGAAGCCGCTTATATTTGGGTGGAGTTTCCCTCCCGGCGTCAATTTCTCGGGATGCTCCGCAAGATATTCATTCAGTGCCATAACGATGAATCGGCTCTTCTTAGAGCCCAAGCGCTCTAAAAACTCGCCAATCCGCCGCTGATACGCAGTTGTATCCGGGAATTGCAGCGTAAAGCGATAGCCATTCTCCGTCTTCATACGCCACCAGCGTCCTTTCTCAGCTGCGCTTCCGCCAGCTTCTGGTACCCTACGGCATTGGCGTTCGAATTGAGGATAAATTCGGGCTTCGCGACCATGGGCGAAGTCGCCAGGAATTCGTGCAGCAGAATTGAACCGCCGCCGATGAATATCGCCGGGGTGACGCGCAGATCCACCTGCAGTTCACGCAGCTTTTCCAGTATGACATCCACGTGTTGCTGTGCGGCCTCGGCGATGGTTTCCCGTACTTCCGCGGGCAGTAGGGTTTCCTGACCCTGCAGCACCATTTCGATATGGTCCGCTTCAATTGTCATGTCATGTCGCGCGCTGACCCTACCGATCAGCATGTTTTCCAGAGTAATGATACCGATCTCCAAGCTGTAGTATTTGTCCGGCGCGCCCTCGCTCAGCAACAGGACATCGGTGGTCATGCCGCCGATGTCAACGACATATGTGCGTTTGACCTGCATCAGTTGGGCGATTCTGGGCGCCATAGCGGCGAACCCCTGCGCATATACGAATACATTGCGGATTACAATGGTCAGGGGGGCGCCGTTGTAGGCAAAGTTCACCTGGTCCTTCTTCCAGAAGTATTGCCTGAAGCTATCGCGCAGATCGCTCATATGCCCCGGCGGCAAGCCCACAGCCAAGTCGATTTCGTTTATTGCCCGGAGTTTCCCTGCATTCGTCAGCTCTTTCACGATGGCGAAGAGGGTCAGGACGAAGAAGCGGTCGTCCGTAGCTTTATTGCGTACATAGGGAATGTGGTCGTTTGAGCGCGTCCAGAAGCTCCCTGCGTACTCAATGTATTCATCGGCCAGCGGCTTGACGCGATGTTCGACAAGGCCTGAACAGAATCTGAAATTAACGGTTGTGATTTCCGAGTTTCCGGTGTCTACTGCGATTACCATGATTAGGTCCTCCTATTTTGGGTTTATTATATTACACCGCCGAGAGGGCGGTTTTGCAACAGGAATGCGTATTTTTTTCTGAGAATGCTTATTGCGCAGCCGGGTGATTTGTGCTATTATAAATAGAAACAGGTTACTACTACCAAGCGGTAAACTTGGCAACAGACTAAAGGTGAGTACATGACGATTAAAGCTTATAAGCCCAACATGCAGCCGGACATTGTTGCTTTCTATGCGGAGTGTTTCCAGGCATTGGGATGGGATTATGATCCGCAGGGAGAACATGCCGATACTGTACATATCGCTGAAGAGTACCTCGAAACAGGACAATTTTGGTGCCTATACGATTGCGGTGCTCTTGTCGGGACCGTGGCACTACGGGCTATTGGCAGGGGCGAACAGATTGCAGAACTGAAACGCCTGTATGTTTTGCCTGCATGGCAGGGAAAAGGTCTTGGCGGATTACTATTTGACACAGCATTTCAGTACGCAAAGCGCTCAGGCTTCAAAACAATCTACGCAGATACCCGTAATGACCGCTTGGCCTCCAGACATCTGCTGTGCAGCTATGGCTTTCACGAAATCACCCAATATAATGATAATGCTTTTGCGGAATTGTTTTATGCTCTGGACTTGTAGTAAGGGTATTGATAGAGATAGATGGCCGTCACAAATAGTATGCGGTTTTTGCGGCAATAACAAAAGCTCCTCCGATGCGCAATGCGCTATCCGAAGGAGCTTTTCTCTGATACTTTACTCATACCTTCGCCCGCAGGCAACCCTCCCAAACATAATCGTCAAGACCGTGTAGTCTGGGTTCCATAAGTAAGTGCCGTAGCGGAACCCCAGTGCACACAGCTTGCGGGTGAGTTCTGTGTAGCCGTTCTGCACATAAAAATTTTTCAAGAAATCCATGTCGAAAGCGGTCATGATGTGCTGCACCCCGCGCTGCCTGAGTTCCAGCAGGGCTTTCTCCAACTGGGTCAGGGCATTCACGCCGGGTACGGCCAAAACGGTCTGGCCGGTGAGGTGATGCACCACATCGGCCTTCAGCGGTCCCTCAATCAGGATGATCTTCTCCCGCGGGGGGCCAACGAAGTGCGTCCAGCCCTCGGCGCGGCAGCCATCAGGGTAGTTCGCGCTGGAGACCCAGCGGAATTTACGCCTTTGTGCATCATCCCGGCGGACCTGCAACCCTTGGATGCGGCCCTGCACATCCCGCACGGGGATTATTATACCGCGCTGTTCGGGTACAAAGCTCCACTGATCGTCTTCGCGGTAGAAGCCCGGCACGCCGGCAATGGTGTACCCTTCGGCCAGCAACTGCCTGGCCAGGGATTTTGTGCCGACAAGGGGCGTGGTCCGGTAGACGTTTTGCGCGATGGTTTCCTCTGAAAGGCTCCGGTTCCGCAGGTTTTGCAGATGATCCGAAGCCAGGGAAAGCTTCTGCAGCAGCGCCCGGTAGGTTGCGTCCCGCACAGCTATATCCGCGCAAGGAGGCTCCGTTTTTTCAGGCCGCGGCGGCGGTTTGCGAATGACAGGCATTTCCCTGTAAGCAAACTTGGATTTCAGATCCTCGAATACCTGCTCGCGGGGGACCCCGGTATACAGAGCGTACAAATCAAATACGCCGCCCTTTATTCCGCAGCGTGGGCAGCGGTATACATCCTTTCCCAGGTCGATGTTCAGGTGCTTGTCGCGCCCGTGGTCGCAGCGGGGGCATGGGATATAATAATCCAAGCGGTGCTGCGGCGGGCCGGGCAGGTCTAAGAGAGATATAATATCCATCATGGTATATTTCAGGTCAGTCATTATGGAGCGGTCCTTTCCGGGGGAGCAAGGCGACTTGCTCCCCCTTTGACGATTTGTTACGCGGCGATGGCGCGGTCGCAGATGAGTTTTGCGCCCTCTTTCAGCTGCGGGTCGCCGGTGAATTTCTCGGCGACCCAGACCAGGGCTTTCGGATCACTCACCGCCACCTCACCAAGCGTTTTGCCGCTGTATTTGGTGATGGGGCACGGCAGTTGCAGCGCTTTCTCGTAGGTCAGCACTTCCGGCTCGGGTTCGGGCGCGGGCGCGCGTACGATTTCCGGCTTGGGCTTTTCCTTAGCCTGGGCACCGGCACCGAGTTCATCCACGGCGGGTTCATCGAAGCTCTCGCCGCAGGCATGGAACTGCAGGCCGAAGCCGGCGTTGCGCAGGGCGATGCCGACGGCGGCGGTCTGTGCCCATTCCCGGGGCGAAATGGTCGGTTGTTCGGCGGACTTTCCCCGGGCGGCGCTGGCTTCGGCGAGGAAATTATCCGGCGGGTCGTTGTAGTGCACATACACCCGGGCCGTGGCGACGAAGTGGTCGCCGGCCGGCTTGGCCGTGATGGCGATGCGCCCCTCGGGATACTTCAACCGAAACCAGGCGACTTGCGCCATGACAGGCAGGCGCTTGCGGGTCTCGTTGGTCGTCAGGTCGGTGTAATCCACCGCCAGTTCCATAGGATCAAAGTTTTCCACGGCGTTGATCTCGCAGATCATTTTTTGGGTTGCTGTCATTACGGTTGTACCTCCTTGTTAATATCGACGTAGCATTGGCGGTGCTGGGTCCAGACAATCAGCACGTTTTGCAGAACCTTACCGATGTCCGCGGCGTACTGCTCCACCGTACCGGGCCGATAGCTCTTGAAGCGCCGCCGGTAGTCCTCAATCACCTTGTTGAGGTTGCCAAGGGCTGCCTCGCGGTGTTGCTTTTGCGTGTCGTCGGCGGCTTTGCCGTACTGGCGTTCCAGCGAAAGGTGCTGGACGTAAGCATCCACCACCTTGTAGTGCTGCCCGAGGACTTGCGTCTCGGTCGTGCAGGGGGCCGAGCGGCAGAACATCTGGCAGGACTCAAACACCTCGATGCGGTAGTTGAGTTCCTGGAACAGCCAAAGCTGCTCCGGGATGAGCGCCGATTCTTCCGCTTGTGCCTCCAGGGCGGCCTTCTGGGCGCGCAGTTTTTCCAACATGGTCATGATGCGTTCTCCTTGTCTGTTTTTAGTTTTCGGGTAAATGGATCAGGCGCAAAGATTTTGTGGCGCCAATCCAGTTTTTCATAATTGGCCCGGCAAGTCGGGCAGTCATGGCCAATCACTACAACATCCGACGAGTCGTAAATACCGCAAAGCGCGTCGCCAACCTGTTCATCGCAACGGGCGCAGTAGTAATATCCAAGGGAAGTTTTTTGAATATTACTGTGGCCTAACAGGCTGCAGACCACATCGTTACGGGTTTCCTCATCCATTTCCCCAAGAGCCTCCAGTTTTGCCATCAGCTCTTGTTCTGTGTTGATGTGAATCATGATTGAGCTCCTTCCAATATTCTCGCGGCGAGCATTGTGCCGCGGCGTTCGGTGTCGGTTGTACGGATTGCCATGGCGAGGGCCTTGCGCTCTCCTATCAGGATAACCCGCTGCTTTGCCCGGGTGATGGCCGTATAGACCAACGGGCGCTTGAGCATGATGTAATGGGCGTTTTGCAGATTGATGATCACCGTCTGGTACTCGCTGCCCTGGGACTTGTGCACGGTGGATGCGTAGGCCAGTTCTAGCAGCTCCAGTTCGGAGCTGTCGTACCCAGCCACGCGGCCATCGCCGAAGTCCACAACGAGCGAGGATTCGTCATCAGACTTGATTACCTGCCGCACATAGCCCACATCGCCGTTGCTGATGTCACCCTTGTTCTTGATCTGCATCACCTTGTCGCCCAGGCGGAAGCAGCGCTTGCCGCTGGCGAGTTCAGGCTTGCCGGGCGCCGCAGGGTTCACAAGCTCCCGCAAGCGTTCGTTGAGGGCATTGGCGCCGGTGGCGGTCTTTTGCCGGAAGGGCGTCAGCAGGGCGACATAATCTATGCCGCAGCGCTGTATCTCCTGCAGATAGTGCCGCTCCATCAGATGTGCGGATACCTCCAAATCTTCGGAAGTAGCAATCTTAAAGTCCTCACCGTATTCCAGCGCGGTATCGCCATGCCGGATCAGCGCGGCGTTGGTTGCAACCAAGCTACCAGCGTTTTGGCGGTAGACCTTGTCCAGTTTGACAACAGGCACACGCCCGCAGGCGATGAGCTCACTGAGTACAGCGCCGGGGCCCACGGAGGGCAACTGGTCGGCGTCGCCGACGAGCACCAACTGGCATCCGTCGGGAACGGACTGCAGCAGGTGCCGCGCCAGGAACACATCCAACATAGATACCTCATCCACAAGGACCAGGTCGGCCTGCAGGGGCTTAGGCTCGGTGAACGCGCCGTCGTCGCCCGCAAGCAGGCCAAGGGCCTTATGAATCGTAGAGGCGGGTTGCCCGGTGGTCTGCTCCATGCGCCGTGCCGCGCGGCCTGTGGGGGCACAGCAGATGATCTTGGCGTTCGGATGCTCGCGGCGGTAGATGTTCAGCAGGAAGCGCTGCACCAGGGTCTTACCTGTACCAGGCCCGCCCGTGATGATGGTCAGGGGTGAACGCAGGCAGATTTGAACCGCTTGCCGCTGCTCGGGCGCCAGACCGAAGCCTTGGCTTGATTCCTCCTGCCAAATCTCTGCATGTATGTCTAGTTTGAGCTTGGCGGTGGATGCATCCAACAGTTCCTGTACGCGGCGAGCGATGCTCTGTTCCGCCTTTGCGGTCGGGGCCCGGAACACGTGATCCAGGTAGACTTCCAGCGCGCCGTCCTGTATCAGCTGATCCGCCTCCTCCATGAGCGTCAGGTCCGTCAGGCCGGGCGTGTCAAGGAGTTCGGTGCACAGGTCGCGGTGACGCTGTTTTTCCAGGCACAAATGGCCTTTGGTTTCGGCGTCCTTCAGCACCTGCAGCAGCCCGGCGCGGATGCGCTCGCCGGACAGGGGCGCAAGGCCCATGCTCTTGGCGATAGCGTCCGCTGTGGCGAAGCCGATGCCGGACATCTCGCACAGCTGATAGGGATGGTTCTTGACGATCTCCGTGGCCCGGGAACCGAACTGCCGGAAGATCTTTACCGCCCGGTTGGCGCCCACGCCGTGGGGCGCGAGGAGGGAAACCACCTCGCGCGCCCCGCGGGACAGCAGGTAGCCGTCAACGATGCGGCTGAGTTTGGCCGGGCTGATGCCGGGGATTTTGAGCAACGCTTCGGGGTCGTTGTCAAGCACCTCCAAGGTATCGTCGCCGAAGCGGTCATAGATGCGTTCGGCGGTCTTGCGCCCGATGCCCTTGAGCAGGCCGGAAGCAAGGTAAGCGATAAGGCCCTCCTTGCCGGGGGCGATGAGATTTTCATAGCTCTCCAGCTCAAACTGGGGGCCGTGCTTCGCGTTCGTGCTCCAATGGCCATGCAACCGGAAGCGCAGGCCGTCGGCAAGGGGCAGGCACTGGCCCACCACCTTCACCTGGCTCAGCGGGAAGCCTTTTGTGTCAATCACTCTTTCGTGCGGCCGGAACAGCGCCACGGCATAACTGCCGTCGTATTGCGCCGGCGTGCACTTTGGATAGATTAACCGCTGAAAACTGCATACCATACAGGGCCTCCTCTCATGCCGCTACGGGGTTTAAAACCTGCCGCGTTTTCACGGTGATATAGGTTTCTTCCCCGATTTCGTAGTTGAGGGCCATGTAGATCGCTTCCTGCACAATGGCGTCGCACAGCCTGTCGAACTCCTGTACCAGTTTTACGCGCTCGCGCAGCTGGAACATCTCCCAGTCCTCGAAGTCTTCACCCATGTCGGTATTGAGTCCCGGGTAGGAGACCGCCTGCATATGCGTGGCCGGATAATCCTTGCGCTTAGGCTTATGGCAGTGACCGCATACGTTGCCGGTTTCGGCTATGCTGCGACAGTTGCGCTGCCCGCAGGCAATACAGTAGGATTTGTAGCCGCTGGGCTCCAGCTTGCCCTGATAGAGCACCAGGTAACCGTTGCTGCGGCCATTGAAGCCCACCTGCCAAAGGTAATCGTGGGCGCTGTCGAACTCCCGGCACAGGTCGTTGATGCATTCGTAGAACGCTGGCAGCTCGATCAGGTCGAACAGCCGCATGACCAGGTCGTGCTCCAAACCCAGACTGTGTACCTTCAGTTTGCAGGCATAGGACGTGGAGCAGTTCCAGCTGTTCATGGTGTCATAGCGGAAGTGGTTCTTGAGGTATGCCGTCATGGCCGCGCGGGAGCGCAGGTCAACGGGACGGTAGAACTCAGTCATCGCACGGCACCCCCTCGAACAGTTCTTCGGCGCTGAAACCAAGCTTCTTGTGATGCGGCTCCTCGTTCAGCTTCAGCAGCCTCGGATTCGCCACTGCTTTTCGGAACAGCCGCCGCATTTCATCAGAAAGATTTGGATCGAATACGGTGATAGGGATTTTGCAATAAAGCGCTTGTATAATTTCATTGCGCATTCCTTCCGTAATCCGATTTCCGCAGACATACAGCGCGCTGCAGCCTGCCACCAGGCTCAAGCCGATGGCAATCGCATCGCTGCGCTCTCCCGGGTTGTCGTCGCAGTAGAGCAGCGGCAAATACGCATGGGGCGCGCGGGACACCTGCCGGTCATACACCCAAATGTTATACATGTAGAACCGGGCCGCCAATATGTTGCGTTGGACCTCCGCCCAGTCCGCGCCCCGCTGGGGGGAACAGATGTAGACCCGGTGCCCATTGCCACCGTGTCGCAGTATCCCGGCTTCCAGATCCTGCTCCCAATTCCTCGGGAGGCCAAATATGCATTCAAGCATGATTTACTCCTTTCCGCCCTATGAGGGCTCGACCGTGCTTTTGATTTTCCTGGCCTTGAAGGCCTTGCGCGCATCGGCGAAGACGGCGATGGCGTTACGCATCGTCCGGCACCTCCTCGAACAGCTCCTCTGTACCGAAACCAAGGGTCGCATGACGCGGATCGGTGTTCAGCTTCAGCAGCTTTGGGTCGCCGCGCTTTTTTCTGAGCATCATTTCCATCTCCTTATAGAGATCCGGGTGGAACACCGTAATGGGCCTTTTGAAGTTCATTGCGTGCTCAATTTCATTGCGCATGCCTTCGGTGATCCGGTTGCCGCAGACGAAGAGCGCGGTACTCTCTGACACCATGTACATCCCGCTGGTAATTGCTTTGCCGCGCTCCTGGGGAATGTCGTCACAGTAGAGCAGCGGCAAGAAGGCGTGGGGGGCGCGGGCGTAGCGGTGCATATGCAGCCAAGTGAAGTACATATAGAACCGGGCCGCCTGCATATTGCGCTGGATTTCCTTCCAGTCCGCGCCCCGCAGGGGAGAACAGATGTAAACCTTGTTCTCTCTGTCGCCGCGGCTCAGCAGGATCTCCTGCAACTTTTGCTCCCAGTCCGCCGGGAACGGATATTTGCATTTCAGCATAGTGATCTCCTTTCCGCCCTATATGGGCTCGACCGTGATTTTGATTTTCCTGCTCTCGGATGCCTTGAGCACGTCGGCGTAGGCGGCAGGATATTTTGCCTTCAGCGCTTTGCTGTCGGGCCGGCGGGTCACGCGGGTGACAAAGTCAACCTTGTAACGCATACCAGGCACCTCCAGCACGCCGTGCTCATGGGTTTTCATCGTTTCGGCAATTCGCACACTATGTGCAGTTACCTCCTTTTCTTTGGCTGCGAGTTGATCACGCAGCGCAGTGATATCCTCCTGCAGCTCGGCAATCCGCCGGATGTCCTTCTCCTGCTTCGCCCCGAATTCGAGGGTGGGCAGGCCCGCCTGGCTGGCGCCGTAGACGCGCGCCAGAGCGGCCAGGCCAAGCTCCGGTTTCACGCCGCTCATATCAGGCGGGGTGTTGCTGTGCAGACTGGCGATGAACGCGTCCAACTGCTCGAAGATGTGCGCCTCAATGGCCCGGTCGCGGTTGATGCGGCGGATGGCCATATCGGTTTCGGGATTGAAGCCCCACATGCAGGCGATGTCGGCAAAGTCCAGATCCATCACGGCCAGGTAAAAGCGTACCTGGAGTTCGTAATAATAAGGGATCTGGTCGTCGGCCCAATCGCCGGCTTTGTGGTAGGTGGTGGTTTTGCACTCCAACACGCCCTGCTTGCCGTTCTCCTCCAGCCTGTAATCCAGGTTGGCGAGGGCGTAGGGGTAACTAGCGTGCTGGTAGAGCCCGGTGTCCTCAATAATCTTGTTGCCGGTCTTTTCGGCGTAGCACTGCGCGACGATGGGCTCCATGCGGTGGCCCATCTCCTTGGCCGTGGCGTTGGCGGCGTCGTTGGGCTTCATGAGGCCTTTCTTGACGCGCCAGAGCTCCAGCGGCGTAGTCCAGGGGTTTGACGCCAGCACCACGGAGACATCGCTGCCGCCGATGGTGTAGGGGATCGTGCCCGCCGGGCCGTGCATCCGGCAATCCAGCCAGTGCGCACGGGTCATGCCTTTTGTGTCGCAGAGCAGATTCGGGGCGGCCATCAGTAGCTCACCGCCTTTGCCAGGTCGTAGTCCGGCCAGCGCATGGTGAGTGCCCGGGCGATGGACTCCCCCACCGACAATATCTTCGCCACGGGCGTGTGCTCGGCCTTGAGCAGGAACAGAATCTCCTGCAGGGCCATGAACACGTCGTGCGCCGTCGGCGAGGGGCCGCAGGTCATCTCGAACATACTGATGGCCTCCATGGCCGCTTTTTTCGGCAGCGACAGCTTCTTGCACACCGCCGTCATGGCGTTGACGGGATTCGCCAGGGGGATATGTGCCAGCTTCTCCAGCTTCGCCACGACATCGCCGAACTTGGCGAAAGCCTTCTGCATCGCGTCGGCGAAGTCGGCGGGTGTTTTCTCCCAGCGGTGCTCCACCGCGATGACCTCGCCGATCTGGATCGGCATCTGGAGGCCCAGCAGCAGCGCCGATATTTTCGCGCTGGAGACCCCCACATCGGACGTGGTGAAGCGGATGCCGGGGGTCAATTTCGCGGCAAGAGCCGCTTTCCCTTGCGCCGCGAGGGTTGCGTGATACGTTGCCAGGAGGTCGTCCCGCTGTTTGGGCAGCAGGAAGGACGCGCTGGTCATGCTGTGGTCGGTGTAGCCGCTATTGAACTCCGCGCCGGGGAAGCGTTCATCCAGGCCCTTCTGAAGCTCCAAAAGCAGCGTGTCGATGAGCAGGATGGAATAATCCCGCGCGTCGCCGGAATGCACGGCGGCGACCTTCTCATTGCGGATGAGCAGCAGCGCCTCGGAACCGAACAGCGCCAGGCAGGCGTTGAGCACATTGGCGAGCTCCTCCCGCCCAAGTTTGGGGAGCGCCGTGCCGTTGATTTTTGCCCGGTCGAGGAGGCTTTTCCAGGCGGTTTCCCGCAGGGGGAAATACGCGCCGTCCACCTTCATGGCCAGGGCAAGGTGTTTTGCCGTGTCTTCGATGGCGTCCTGACTGACCTGGACACCGAAGCGCGACTTGTCGCCGTAGAGCGGCGAGCTTTCGTCCAGCGGCGACACATACAGGCTATTCACCGGCATGCGCCGCCACTGGCTTTCCCGCGTCAGTTCGGCATGATAATCCATCATGCTGGCAAACGTGAGAAAGCAGGTGTTGTAATCGTCTTGATAAGGGTTTGACATTTGCACCGTTCCTTTCTTTTTTACGCCCGGTCCTTCAGGACCTTGGGTCGTAAGGGTTGTGATATACAAAACAGCGGCCAAACCGGCCCCTTGCGAGGCCTGCATGATCGCTGTTATGCTCATAAATATCCAGTTTTTATTGAGCCGGAAACAAAAAAAGCGCCACTTCGCCCCATGGGCAAAATGACGCTGTGCAACTCGGATACTGTGATCGAAATCTCGGATACTTTACTTGATTAGTATATCACAGAAAGACGCGGAGGTCAAGAGAATTTTTCGGAGCGCTACGGTACTTCCCAATGACCGGATCGGCTTGAACCGACCCTTACTATTTTACCTTGTTCTTTCATCTCGGCTAATTCCCGCTCAACGGAACGCAAGGATACTCCTAGGATTTCAGCCAAATCCTTAGTGGTTATCCCGCTATTCTTCCGAATTTCGTCGATGATCAACTCCGTGCGGGGCAAATCCGCAATGCCGCCGTCATTACCGCCAAGATTACCGCCATTACCGCCATCATTACCGCCAGCACCCTTGGTTTCGTTGACGATTTTCTTCAATCCGCTGCCCCGGCGCTCCATGTACTGAATACGGCGGGTCAAATTTGACACCTGCGCCGCTGAGGATGGACAGTCACAACGCTCGAATTGGACACCCTCGACGGAGCAGTTGACAGCCTTCTTTTCGGGGGCTCTGCCCCAGCTTGTGTCAAAACCCCCAGCCCCTAAGCATTAGGGGAGCAAGAAACGATCGCCAACGTCAATAGAGCGACAAACTGGAAAAAGCAGAATAAAATGGTCTAAGCAGCCACGCAATCTA
>Ga0123353_10010798_pt1 | contig 12779 bp, 6 predicted proteins | sample TergutLab28metaG_3_FD_92763 | JGI IMG/M metagenome (GOLD analysis project Ga0123353, IMG submission 92763) | Labiotermes labralis P3 segment gut microbial communities from Petit-Saut dam, French Guiana - Lab288 P3 | ecosystem: Host-associated > Arthropoda: Insects > Digestive system > Gut ...
AGCAAGGTGGAGAACGGACAGAGTCAACAAAATGGGAGTCGTCTGTGCCCTGTTTTACGGAGACCAATGGGACGACTACTGGAAATATGCAAAATAGTGCCTACAGAATTTGCACGCACCCCTGAACCGGGGGCTAACACCGCCCGCTCTTGCGCTTGTCGTACAAATACTGTATAATTTTGCTATGAAACGCACATTATCCTTTTTGTTCCTTTTCGTTTGCCTGCCGGTCATTGCCCAAGAATCGACAGATACCGAGCCGACACGCATTACCGGTCCGCTGACTGCCGAGGGATACATTGATTACTTCAAGGCACTCGAAGAAAAAATGTTGCCGCCTGAACTCGCCACCGACGACAATGGCTTTCGCATCTTCGTCCGTGCCTTCGGCGATGTGGACACACTTTTTTTTACTCAGGAAATCTATCGACTTCAAAGATACGAAAAACTGGGGCTCGATCCCAATGGGTCACCGACGATGACACTGCCGCCTGACCCACGAGAGGTCATCAGGGATTTCCGCGAGGCACAAGGAGAAACAGTACCGAATTGGAGGGGGATAAACATCGGCGAACGCCCTTGGACGCTCGACGAGTATCCGATGCTTGCCGAGTGGATCAAAGAGATCGACAAGCCGATGGATGCCATTGCCGAAATGATTCGCAAACCGGTTTTTGCTCCGCCGCTGTATCAAGGGGCAAAGTCGCTCGAAACCGGTACGCCACAAAACTTGCAAGCCCTGCTTCTGCCAGACGTGTCGGGCTTCCGAGAGATTGCACGTATTTTTCAGGTAAGAGCGACATACCGCATCAGTCAAGGAAATATTGACGGCGCAATCGACGATAAACTTACGCTTCACCGATTTGGACGGTTGGTCGCTCCAAAAAGTTGTCTCCTTCAGTTTCTCGTTGGCATTGCGATTGAAAGTATGGCATCGGCGATTCCGATCCATGCGAACCCGGAACATCCGCTCACAGAACAGCAGATTCGCCGTATTCTCGAGGGACTGGATGCTTTGCCGCCGCGAGTACCCATCAGCGAGGTGTTTGAATGGGAGCGAATTGCGATGTTGAGTGTTGTCCAAATAATACAGATCACTTCCGACAAGGGGGAAAGGGTAACGGATACAGATATTGCGCCCATTCTGGCACTGGTGCGCAATGCCAGCCGCAACGCTCCGTTTGACTGGGACATTGTTTATCGCCGCATCAATGAAATTTGGGACGCAGTGCATGAACCGCTACCGCGAGCAAAATATAGGTCGATGCGAGAGGAATCGCTGATGCCATCCGGTCGGCAAGTTGCTCTTGCATTTTTGAATCCCGATGCACTGGGAACGGTCGTAGGCAACCTGCTCATTGGACTGTTTTTCCCGGCATTTGAATTTGCCGAAGAGGCGGGACGGCGGGCGGAATGTGCGGACAACATGCAACGTTTGGCACTGGCAATCATGCTGTACCAACTGGAACATGGCAAAATGCCGGATGCGAATTGGGCGGTGCAGATTGAAAAGTACCTCGGCGACGGTGCTCCCGGCGATGGGGCAGAACGATATTTTTCTTGTCCGTCGAATCCCACGGCGAAAGGGGAAACGGTTTATGCGTTGATACAGTACGGCGACACAGTCCCCGACTCTCGTGATATGCTGTTGCTGGTCGAATTGTTGGAACCCGTTCCACTGGACAAGGCGGTGATCACTGTCGAAGAGGTATTGGCACGCAATCGAACCGGTGGCTCGCATCCCGCTGGCATGAATGTCGCTCATCGTAACGGTGCCGTGCGGTTTTTGTCGCATTCGGTCAGCGAAGTGGAGTTACGGCAGTTGCTGGGTGGAGAAAGGATTTGAACAAACTTTAAATTGTTGAACGCAAGCATGCAAAACGAAATTGCCGAATACATCGCCGACCTCAACAACCAACTCGTAACAGAGAGTGCGGGAGAGCATACTCACCGTCCCGCTCTGCAACGGTTGCTGACTGCCATGTTACCGCATCTCATCGTGTCAAATGAACCGGCACGTTTGCCCGGCGGCAACATTGATTTCGCGCTGTTCCGAAAAAAAGACACGCATCCTATCGCTTTTGTCGAAACAAAAAACTTGAATGATTCCGATCTCCCCGGTGAAAATAAAAACAAAGAGCAATTCGACCGCTACAAACGTTTTCTCGACCATATTATCTTCACCGATTACTTGGAGTTTTTATGGTACGACAAAGAGCAGGGGGGAATCATTGACAGCGTTCGCATTGCCGAAGTAAAAAGTGGAAAAATCGTACTGCTTAAAGAGAACGTTGAAAAATTCAAGAGTCTTATCGAGCGTTTCGGTCAAGTCCAGCCGCAAACGATTGATTCGTCTGCCAAACTTGCTGAGGTGATGGCAGGCAAAGCCCGTGTGATGGCGGAAGTCATCGAAAGGATGCTCGAAAAAGAGAACGCGGTGCTTACCACAGACGGCGATCTGTTGGCAAAACTCATGGCGGATTTCAAGGAGATACTCATCCCTGACATCACTGCGACACAGTTTGCCGATGTCTATGCACAAACCATTGTCTATGGCATGTTTGCCGCCCGACGGTATTGTGCCGATCCCAAAAAGTTTACCCGCGAAATGGTGGCGAAACTCATTCCGAAGAGCAATCCTCTCCTGCATGAACTGTTTGACTACATCGCTCGACGTAATCTTGATGAAGATGTCCGTTGGATTGTCGATGATCTTGTCGAAGCGTATCGGGTTACGGATATGGATGCCGTGATGATCAATTTCGGCGAACATACATTGCACAGTAATCCGATTATTCACTTCTACGAAAATTTTCTTACCAAATACAACCCGGTGGAGCGTAAAAATCGCGGGGTGTGGTATACACCACCAGCGATTGTCCATTTTATTGTTCGGGCAGTGGACGAAATCCTTCAACGCGATTTTAATTTGCCCAATGGGTTGGCAGATTCATCGAAAACGGGAAAAGCCCATAAAGTGCAGATTTTGGATCCCACAGTCGGGACGGGAGCGTTTCTTGTGGAGACGATCAACCAAATTTATCACAGCAAACGAGTGCCGCTTGGTGTGTGGAATAGTTATGTGAAAGAACACCTGATTCCTCGTCTCAATGGATTTGAAGTGTTGATGGCTCCTTATGCCATTGCGCATATCAATTTTACGCGGTGTCTCGAACAAACGGGTTATCAAGCGGTGGATGACCAACGTTTTCGTATTTTCCTGACCAATTCTTTGAAGGGTGCTTCCGAAGACACGCAGAGACGTTTATCTTTTTTCCTTGACCAAGAAGCCGACGCAGCCGACCACGTCAAGGGCAAGTTGCCCATAATGGTCGTGATGGGCAATCCGCCGTATCGGGGCATTACGGCAAACAAGGGACTTGGCGACATTGATGTGTACAAGTACGTCGATGGTGTTCACATCAAGGAACGTAATTCCAAATGGCTTAACGATGACTATGTAAAATTCATTCGTCTTGGTCAGATGTTGGTCGATAAAAACCGCGAAGGTGTGTTGGCATTCATCACCAATCACAATTATATTGACAATCCTACGTTCCGGGGAATGCGTTGGAATCTGATGCGCAGTTTCGACAGAATTTACATCATCGACCTGCACGGCAACTCTAAAAAGAAGGAAACAACACCAAACGGCGACAAAGATGTGAATGTGTTTGACATTCAACAAGGCGTTTCGATTAACATTTTCATCAAGACGGGACGCAAGACGGAAAACGCATTGGCGGAAATCTACCATTACGATCTCTACGGCAAACGGCAAGACAAATTCGCATTTTTGCGCAACACTAGATTGATAAAAGTACCGTTTGTACCCGTTAAACCAACCGCCCCGTTTTATTTTTTGAAACCGAGGTGCGAATCCAACTTAACGGAATATGAACAAGGATTTAAGATTAACGAACTGATGCCGGTGAACACGACGGGCATCGTGTCGATGGGAGATTCATTTGCGTTTGCAAATAGCAAAGAGGAATTGGAAAAACGGTTACAGGTATTTCTTAAACGAGATTATACACGCGACCAATTAGACAGCGAATTCTCACTGGGAAAAAATTATGCTGAATTTGTCTTACAATCGAAGAAAACCCTGGGGCTTGATGCCAATACTTTTGTCGAGGTAGACTATCGTCCCTTTGAAAAAAAGTGGACTTATTTTGACAATAGGATAGTATTCAGACCGAGAACCAAAGTCATGCAGCATTTTTTGAAAGGGGAAAATATCGGGCTGGTAACTTGTCGACAGGGAGCCACTAACTCATGGAATCTTGTGAACATCACAAGGAGTGTTGTTGATGATTCGTTTGTGTCAAATAGGACTAAAGAAAGAGGATATGCTTTCCCGCTCTATCTTTATCCCGAAACGGATGCACTTATAGATGACGAACAACGTAAGCCCAACCTTGACGAAACAATCGTTGGGAAAATTGCGCAAGTCCTCAAGTTGAAATTCGAGGCAGAGAAAAGCAGTGATGCCAAGAAATTCGCTCCCATCGACTTGCTCGATTACATCTATGCCGTGTTACACAGTCCCGCATACCGGGAACGCTATCAGGAGTTTTTGAAGGTTGATTTTCCCCGTGTGCCTTATCCCGAAGACGCAAAACAATTTAGAAAATTGGTAAAATGGGGTGAAAGGCTACGCCGCTTGCACTTAATGGAGGGAGTCATACCACAGCAAGGACTTGCCGATTATGATGTCAGTGGCAACAATGTCGTGGAAAAACTTGAATACAAAAACGGCAAAGCGTGGATCAACGCAACACAATTCTTCGACAACGTTCCGTCCGATGTATGGAATTTTTATACCGGCGGCTACCAACCCGCCCAGAAGTGGTTGAAAGACCGTAAAGGACGGACGTTGGATTTCGATGATATTGTGCATTATCAGAAAATCATTCGTGTTTTGAAGGAAACAATAGAAGTGATGAACGAAGTGGACATCAGTCTGATTTAATTATGATACTCAACACACTAAAAGAACGTTTTAAGGCTGCATTGCAAACTCTAGCAAGCGAGACGGATTCCTACATGGAGATGATCCGTCCTTCGCAGGACCCGAAGTTTGGCGACTTTCAAGCGAACATGGCAATGCCGCTCGCCAAGAAACTGGGCAAACCGCCTCGTGAAGTTGCCCAGCAAATCGTCGAGAAACTCGACATCGGCGACATCTGTGCGCCGCCGGAAATAGCAGGACCCGGCTTCATCAATCTGCGACTAACCAACGAATTCATTCAAGCATTGCTACAACAAGCGATTGCCGATGAAGAGCGACTCGGTATTCCCGCGTTTGAACCTTCAAAGCGGAAAATTTATCTCGTCGATTACTCCGGTCCGAATGTTGCCAAACCAATGCACGTCGGACACATCCGCAGTACCGTCATCGGTAATGCTCTGACCCGAATGTTGAAATTTCAAGGGCATCACGTCATTACCGACAACCATCTCGGCGACTGGGGAACACAGTTCGGAATGATTATCTACGGGTACAAAAAATATCTTGAAACGGAAGCGTACCAAAAGAATCCCGTCGAAGAGTTAAGCCGACTTTATCGTCTCGTTTGGCAAATGATGGATGATCCGCACGCTGACGTTGCCGCTGCCGTTCTTCAAGAGACAGCAAAACTCCACGCGGGAGATGCTGAAAACTTGAGAATCTGGAACGAAGTGTTGCCTCATTCACAGGACGAAATCAATCGGATTTACCAGCGGCTTCGTATTTCCTTCGATCACACGCTCGGCGAAAGTTTTTACCAACCGATGCTTGCCGATGTCGTCGAAGATTTGCTGAAACGCAAAATCGCCGTCGAAACCAATGGGGCAATCGGCATTTTCTTCGATGGGGAAAACGACCGACCAGCGGGAGAGGGCAAAAACGAAGACCGACCGGAGGGAGAGGGCAGAAGCACAGTCCCGATGCTGATCCGAAAGTCCGACGGGGCTTATCTTTACGGCACGACAGACTTAGCGACCGTCAAATATCGGCTCGACACTTTCAAGCCGGATGCGATTCTCTATGTTGTTGACTTTCGGCAATCGCAGCATTTTGAACATCTGTTCAAGGCAGTGCGCTTGCAGGGGATCGAGAATGTTGAACTCTCGCATGTCAAATTCGGTACGGTGCTCGGCGAAGACGGCAAGCCGTTCAAAACCCGAAGCGGCGATACGGTGGGACTCAACGGCTTGCTCGACGAAGCCGAACGCCGGGCTTACGAAATCGCCGCCAGTCAGAGAGCCGCCGACTGTGTCGGCACAAATACCGATGCCGAACTCCGGGAAACGGCACGCCGTATCGGCATCGGAGCAATCATCTACGCCGACTTGTCACAGAACCGTGAAAGCGATTACGTATTTAGTTACGACAAGATGCTCGCCATGACCGGCAACACGGCAACGTACATGCAATATGCTTACGCCAGAGTGCGTAGCATCTTCGCAAAGGGAAACATCGACGCAACGCAGTTACGTCAATCTGCTGCCGTCTGCACCGGCGGGCTTACGCCCTCCGCTCTTACCGTCTCTCATCCGGCGGAAAAAGCATTAGCGTTGGAACTGCTCAAATTCGGCGAGGCTATCGATTGGTCGCTTCGGGACTACCGACCGAACATGTTGACGGCGTATTTGTTTGAGTTATCGAATCGCTACTCGGTCTTTTTCGAGCAGTGTCCGGTCTTGAAGGCGGAGGACGATGTCCGCACCAGTCGCCTTTTACTCTGCGATTTGACAGCACGGACATTGCAGAAGGGGCTCGAACTTCTCGGCATTAAAACCGTCGAGCGGATGTGATGTTTCCGTCACTATGTTCTATCGTAATGGAACAGTCCCCCAATAATTATGAAAAAGCGGCGAGCATAACCCCCCGCTCGTTTTTTGTGCCCCTTGCTCATGCGGCGGGGGCTCCGGTTTTCACAACTCATTGCCAATTTCCATGTCATCCAGAAAATACGTTGTCTTGTCGGTCGTTCGCACGACATTGCTGAATCCAAACCAATGGAACGTACGCCAATCGGCATGATGGAACTTCAAACCTTCGAACTCCTTCTTTGTTCCGTCCGCAAAAGTCAGGCGGAGTGTCCATTCGCCTGTCGATTGCTCGCCGATATGAGTGAGAATCTCGTAACGAACCCATTCATTGACAGGATACTCAATCGGTTCGAGACCGGCAACCAGTGTTCTACCCTTCGTGATGCGGAATCTCGGACCCACTTTGTACGGACCCGAATTGTCCCGCATCTCCATGTCGAGTTCGGCATTCTCCTGCATCCGCAAAGAAAACGCCACCCGCACGAGCCCCTGCGTGTGGTTCGGACTGTAATACAAATGCGGTTGCCACGGTCTCGACAAGTCCGGTGCATAGACAATCTCCAAGCACTGTTCCCCGCTCGCAGGATGCTCCTTCGTCAACCGGATGAGGTTTTGCCCATCATCGCTGGCAGTACCTTTCCAGATGGGATCGTTACGTGGAGTCTCGAAACCATCAGAAACCCAGAACGGTGCCACCGGCGGAACATGCGGATGCACCGGCGTGACAAAATCTTTGGCACGCTGTATCCAAGCCTCGTCTCCATAGACTCCCGCTTTGGAAAAATCAAACGGTACAAACCCCAGTTGCAACGCGGGGGAGTTTTCACGCAGTCGAAAATCGTTATTCTTCACATCGACAAAGAGGGGATCGGCAACGATACTGCCAGGGTCTTTGGCAAGCCATTCTTCTGGCGTTCTGCCCTTAAAATCAACGGGTAGCGCGTTCCCCTCTGCGTCCGCCTTCCACCAGAGATTGTTTCGGAATTCGGTTCTCGCATTGTCCGTCTGATAACCAATCGCCGAACCTTCCGTCCAATAGACGATGTTGTTTTCAAACTTGATCGAGAGGTGATCTTCCACCCGTGTAATCGCCACCTGATGCGGCGTGCTATTCACCAAGATATTGTTTCGAGCAGTGTTATTTCTGCCGTAGTGTTGGTGAAATGAACCATCCGTCGTGTTATAGACGAGGTTATTTTCCATCAGGAAATCTTCGGTTCCTTCATCGGGATAGAGTCCCCAACCGCCGTAGGAGTAAGACTTTACGTTGAAAATCACATTGTTTCTGAACACCGAACCTTCGGAATTGCCGAGCGTGTAAATGCCCCCCATGTCCGCCAAAATGCCCTGTCCGAGATCGTGAATGCGGTTGAACTCCATGACGTTACGCCAAGCCCTTCCGCCTTGATAACCCCAAACCCAACCGGCAGAGATTCCCGTGTAATAAAAGTCGCCGATGTCGTTGTGCGTAACCCAGTTATCCTCCGTATTCTGACCGAGCCAAACGGCAACCGCCGAGGCATGAAGACGACCGCCGCGATGAATGATGTTGTTATTGACAACGATCAATTTCGTCGTTCCGACCCCGCCGATGCGTATGCCGCCTGCTCCCAAGTCGGTCAAGGCGTTACGTTCGATTCGGCACTTTTCGGAGTTCTTAATCCAAATTGCATATTCTCCGATGTTCGTGATTTCGCAATCATAGATTCCCATCCCTTCGGCGTTTTCGATGTCAATCACGGCATCTGCCCAAAATACGGCTTGCACCGGATCAATCTGCCCGGGACCGGGATACCGCAAGTCGCCCGTTACTGCTGGATCCAGTTCTGCCCCTCGCATGACTTGTTCCCGGCGCGGCGAATCGGTATAAGCAAATTTTATCTTTGCAAACCCGATGCTGGTCGCGCGTTGCTCTGGCTTTCCTTTGACGATGATCAGTTGATTCAGACCGCTACGAGGAACGATAAACTTGGTATCTTCAATACGTTCACCGGGCAATGGGCGGTACAACGCCCTGCTGTTGACCCCATCGTAAAACCATTCCCCCGGCTCGTCGAACGCCGCCCGAATATTTTCGACATAATAGAGCGAATTAACCCGCCAGGGATTCCACGGCTTCATCGGTTCCCCTTTCATAATGACCAGATCGCGTTCCGCGTCGTAGCCGAGCGGAATGCGGCGGGTGGTATCCCAACTGTGATGAACGACAATTTGTCCGAAACGGAGTTCCTCCTGCGGCGTGTCTTTGAGGAAATCGAGTTCACCCTTCTGCGGCATCAGGAACTGCCCGGTTGTATTTTGCTGACCGCGCTGGGTACCGATAGGGATTTCCTGCTGCACATCCTGCGGACGGAAAAAACCATTGTTCGGTGTCCTCGCCCGAATAGCACGGCGACCGCCGATGCCAGGATGCACGACGAAAAGTTGCTCGAAATAAAGGTCTCGTCCGTCCTCTTTTGGCAGATCGACGTACCAGATTTCGTCCCCGGTGTCGTTGCTCTCTTTTTTCCAACCATCAAGAGAACGTCCGCCGCTGATAATGGTATTCGGTCCTTCGCCAATGTAGAGTGTATTGGAATCCCGTTCGTCGAGGACGAATGGTTCTGTCCGTTCATGCACTCCAGTGGTAAGTCTCACGGTGTTGGTTGCGTCAGTGCTGGCGCGTGCGGCATCCCGTGCTCGTTCGAGTGTCGCAAAGGGTTGTATTTGCGTACCGGGATTGTTGTCGTTTCCGCTTGGTGCGACAAACCATTCGGCACCGTAACAGAGCGACGATGAAAGTAGGAAGAGAATGAGTAGGGTGTAACGTTTCATTTTTTTTACCTCGTAATGGGGTGAGAGTTGAACGTGAATTGTAACATGAACGATAGGAAAATATAAGATAGTGCAAGAGCAGCAGTGAGCAACGATCCTTCACCAAATGCACACAATTCTCCACCTGCCAATGACCGCGAACCACAGTGAACGAATTGAAACGATTAACCCCAAAGGCTCATTTTGTGATCGGATATTGCGTAGGAAGAAGTAGTGTTGGGTCAAGCAACGGCACCATGTCGATGGTATCAAGTTGCGACGCAAAGGCGATGTCATCTTCCAATCCGATGCTCAAAAGATTTTTTCCGCCGGTACTTTCCCGGAGCAATTTTTCCAGTTCCGTTGCACTCACCGGTTCTCGCCAAAGTTCGGCAGCCCGCGTGGCGGCTTCGTTTAGTTGATAATTTCGTCCCTTGTGCAATCCATCCTGACATAATCGGGCAGTCAAGCATCCAGCGAGGAGTAAGTCCTCTTCGGTTTCCACTCCATTTGTCCCGGCACAAATAATGGCAACGTTCCCCTCGCTTTGCAAATGTTCGACAACCGCCGCCGCATTGAGAAACGAAGCAATGCAAATGGATCGGGCGGTTTTTGCCGCATACATCGCTACCGTACCGTTGGTCGTTGTGAAAATCAGCGTTTTGCCCGCTACTCTTTCCGGTGTATAATGCTGAGGGGAATTTCCCAGATCAAAGCCTTGAATCGGCAATCCTTGCCGTTCTCCGCCGAGCAGCACTTGATCCGGCGGATAGTTTTCTTTGAGACGCATAGCTTCGGCAACCTCTCGGACAGGGACAATTTCCCGAATACCGGAATGGACAGCATAAGTGAACACCGTCGTTGCCCGCAGAACATCAATCACTACGGCAACCGTCCCGCACAGTTGCGATGGCTTCACCGAAGAAGGAAGTGAATATACGTCAATGGAGCATTGCATTGGAGACATATTATACCCCCAAAAACCGACCATTGAAGGTATTACCAGTAAAACTGCAAAGTCCCCTAAACAGCGTCATTCCCGTGCAGGCGGGAATCCAGAGGAAAGACGTGAATCCTGTTTCCTAGACTCCCGCTTTCGCGGGAGTGACGGGAAAACCGAACTTGTTAGCGGTGCACCCGACTCTCCCACCGCTCTTGTCAAAAGTGGGGGATTTTGCTACGATGGTGCGTATGACCCATTGTGATCTTTGTCCGCGACACTGCTCCCTGTCCGAAGGGCAACTGGGATTCTGCGGTGTCCGGACGCTCCGAAATGGCAACGTTGCGTTGCTTTCCTACGGTCAAACATCGGGCTTTGCAGTTGACCCTATTGAAAAAAAGCCGCTCAATCATTTTTATCCTGGTTCGAAAATTTTGTCGTTCGGCAGTATCGGTTGCAATCTTTCCTGCCGGTTCTGTCAAAATGCCGGGACTGCTCAATCCCGCGATCTTTTGCTCCTGACCACACCGGCAACGCCCGATGACGTTGTTCGACGTGCAAAGCAGTATCACTGCGAAAGCGTTGCCTTCACGTACAATGAGCCGATTATTTCGGCAGAGTACGTCCAAGATGTTGCCGCCGCATGCCGAGATTCCGGACTGAAAACGGTTGCCGTCTCCAATGGAACCATTTCGGACACGCGCCGCTCCGCTTTTTTCGACTCGATGGATGCCGCCAACATTGATCTCAAAAGTTTTTCCGACTCGTTTTACCGGGACTACTGCGGCGGCACCCTCGAACCGGTCAAGGAAACACTACGGTACTTGGCAAAGTCGGAGACTTGGCTCGAAGTGACGACGCTGTTGATTCCGACGCTCAATGATTCCGATCAAGAAATCGGCGAACTTTGCGATTGGTTCGTTCGGCATCTCGGCAGAGAGGTGCCGCTTCATTTTTCGGCATTTCACCCTGCGAACAAGTTGCAGACATTGCCTTCGACCCCGCCGCAAACATTATTTCGGGCACGGGAGATTGCGATGGCATCCGGTTTGCGCTATGTCTACACGGGCAACATCGACGATCCGGCGGGACAATCGACGTACTGTCCGCAGTGCCATCAAACCGTCATCTTTCGGAACCGATACACCGTGCTCGAATATGAAATTGACGACGAATCTTGCTGCAAGTATTGCGGACAAGGCATCGCGGCTCAGGTCGCAACACGGCAGTAGGGAAACGTTGGTTTTCGACCGGTTAGCACAGCAACCGGCACAGTCATTGATCGAAGCGAACCATGCCGATTTGACCGAAGTGTATCTCAAAGCCCGACAGGAGGCGGTGCGGACGGTCTCCACGCTCAGCAATTTGCGTCGCCTTGAATTGGACACCCGACTGAACAAACAGGTTTCCAACAGGCTGTAAAAAATCGAAAACGGAATGTCCGCTGGCGTGCAGGCGATGTAAGTGACACCGACTCCGCCGCTATTGGAAGGGATGCCCTCTGGCGGTCACGGCTCTGGTGCCTTACCCCGAAACATGCTTCGGAAAGAACAATTCACGAAGAATGCCGAAGCCGTATCCAAAGTGAATTGTAAAAAATGCAACAATCAATCCCGGAAAGAGACTCGGACGTTTTTGCACGATTGCCAGTCGTGCCGACTCCGCTAGAACGACCAATAAATACAAAGCGAATACCGAAAAAATTGTTACAAGTAAGGGCATACCAAAATAGGGCGGCATCAAAGGTGCTACGATACAGAGGAATAAACCAATAATCGCGCCCAACGTGCAAAATCCGGGAGCAAAAGTTTTCAGCGAAGCCGTATGCCGATGCTTGCGCCACAATCTAACACGTCCACGACCATAGCGGTTCACCTGATATGCCAGTCCCTTCACTGTCTTCCTCGGCTCATACCGGATGGCGATTGCCGGTTCAAACCAACATTTCAAGCCTGCTGCATCGATGCGGGTGTTCATTTCGACATCTTCGGCGGCATCGAAGTTTTCGTCGAATGTGCCAACTTTCTCAAAGACCGACATGCGATAGGCAACAGCCACACTGCTCGCCGGGGAAAATTGAGCCTGACCAGAATAGATAAAGGAGTCGGGATGATGTCCCAGCGGACTTCGCCGTGCCGTGGCAATTGCCCACTGTAACGTGGTGGCATCCTTCATTTCGAGCGGCTGCGGCCTGCCGAGACAGCCTGCCCCGGACTGGGTAAAC
>Ga0123353_10010799_pt1 | contig 12777 bp, 11 predicted proteins | sample TergutLab28metaG_3_FD_92763 | JGI IMG/M metagenome (GOLD analysis project Ga0123353, IMG submission 92763) | Labiotermes labralis P3 segment gut microbial communities from Petit-Saut dam, French Guiana - Lab288 P3 | ecosystem: Host-associated > Arthropoda: Insects > Digestive system > Gut ...
GGCGGATTCGCGTTTGACAAAATGAGAGCTTCGGCGTCCAGCTTCGCACGACCCTATAGCATAGACGGCCTTTGCCTTCTGTCAAGTGACTGGTGGAGTGACGCTAACGTAGATTACCCACCCTCCGCGCTTTTTTCCTCCCTGACAGATCAAATCAATCCAGAGAATGTGGCGTTTAAACCATTGGAGGATTGGTATGAGATCGGCCTGGATGTATATAACGACAACAGAAGCGGCAAACCCCGTATGCGCTTTGCCAATGATGGCAGCGCCCTGGAATTCGTGATGGACACCGGGTTTTACATCGAAGGCCGTTTGAAGCCCGCAAAACTGCAAGGCTGGGAATATGACACCGTGGCGGATACGCTGATAAAACGCTTTGCGGCTACAGGAAATCAAACTAAAACACCCCCGCTGACCCCCACATTCCTCTCGCCGGAGCAAGGCCGCGAAGCGCTCAAGCCCCTGATCTGGGGCTCAGACGGCTGGTGGCTCGACGCCCAGGGCGACTATATCTTCGCGCACTTTTACAGGTATACCCTGCGCTACGATGTCAAAACGAACAAGATTGATAAAATTATCGACTTGGGCGATGCGCCGCAGTCCTGGTGGTATTCCTCCACTTACTCGCCCGATGGCCAGAGCTGCGTTGCCCAGGCGCAGGAGTTCGATGGCCCTGGTCACACCGGCAAGATGCTCATTGATCTGAAGAAGGAAACCAGCAAGCCCACCGAGCAGGAGCATTTTTTTCACAGTACGCAGACCAGCCCCTATCAGGTGGAGGCGCGTTTGATGGAACACGGATACGGCTGGTTCATCAATGACGTGGAAATCAAGGCCCTGCGGCCCTATGCGGGAACGATTACCGAAGTCATCGCCATGGACGGAAACCGCGTCGGGGCGCTCTTGCCCGTTTCCGACGACGCCAACGGATACTTGGGCTATTACAAATTCGCGGTGATCGACCTGGCGCAGGACAAAATCGTGCAGGAATGCCCCATGAATGTGCTTGATAAAGGGGAGCAGTACCCGACCTATCCCGCTGAACCCGAGCCGGAGCCCCTGCTGATCGGCTATCATCTTCAGTCTGTCACTGTGCTGCGGGCGCGCTTCCCGGCGGATGGGCGATCCTCCTATGACGGATTTGGCGTTATAAAGGTTGTGGATGCGCCCGCCGACGTGGCATCCTTCGAGGAATGCCTGAAGCGCGGCGCGTGGGAACCGGTTGACGAGGGCAGTTGGCTGAAATTCGAACCCTCTTCCCCTCAAAACGATACGCCGATTTTGTATATGCTGGGCGAGGATGGCCGGGGCCTCATTGCGCATCTGTTTTCCGGCCCGGAACAGGAACTCCCCCAAGGCGGCGCGGTTTCTCTTGTGATGTGCGACACCATGCCCACACCGCCTGAGAAATACCGGGATGCCATTGGCTATAATGAATTTGAACGCTACTGGGTTTCGATAGATACCTATAAGATATTGTATGGGTTGACGGTATAGTTTAGAGCGCCCGTCCTGTTTGGGCAGGTGCTTCGTGTCCTGCATTCGTTTATTTTTCTTGCAAATTGGCATATGATAGCATGGCAAAATCTTAGAATGAGCGTATGGGTGCCCACTTTTCCTTTCGCGTCAGTTCGCCGGAAGCGGCGATTTAAGCAACTGGGCGCTTTGCCTTTTCTAACCACCGAAGTAATACCAATCCTGCTGGGAAAACCAAAAGTGAAATCCATTGTGAAGTGGAGAGCAGAAATACTCCTCGTCCCATATCGCCACGGAAAAACTCAAGAACAAATCGACCGGCGGAGTAAATCATGAGATAAAGCGGCAATAGTATTCCTGGGCGTTTGCGCTCCGGATGTAACAGTACCATCGCGATAAAAATGACCAGGCTAAAACTGGCTTCGATCAACTGCACAGGAATACGTGAAATACCATGTGGTGTAACTATTTCGCATCCATAGCAACATCCGGCAAAAAAACAGCCTAGTCGTCCAAACACAAGGAACAATGAAATAGCTGGCACTAAGATGTCAGAGATATCACGAAAATCAATTTTCCTAATGCGAACATAAAGCAACACGGCCAGCAAGCCTCCCAGGAAACCACCATAAAAAACGCCGCCACTTCGTAAAAGCCTCATCCAAACTTCTGCGGTCCAAAAGCCAGGCATATCAGCGTATAGATAGATGTGGCCAATGATCTTGAACAAGACTCCGCCAACTCTTGCGCCAGCAATGGCAAACAGCAGCGAAAAGAATACGTCCTTGGCAGATGTCCGAAAAAAACCGTTTTTCGCGCGCAGCAACGCAAAACCATAAGTAAATAAGATTCCGGCTATAGCGCTAAGCCAGTACATGTTTATCCCATAGCCAAAAACATAAATAAAGGGTAGCATAAATCACCTCAAGCTTTCACTAACATTTCTCAACTGCGACGCCCGCCTGGCGTTTATTCCAAACGGGCGCGCGCGATAGCCTCTAATTTGCCTTATTGCGTTGCTGCCGCGATGATGCTTCTCACTTCACTAACAGCTTTTTTGTCCTTTAATAGAATAACGCTGTTTAGCGAAGACTGTGTATAAACAGTTGATTTTTCTTCAACGCAGTTTACTGCTACGATATAGGTTCCTCCCTTTTTCACACTCCCTTTCATCATTGTTATGAAGACAATGTCTTGGGATAGTCAAATCAAGAAGCCGCAAAGCCTTGTATATCAAGAAAAATCTTTTGCTTGACAACGCCGATAAAATCTGTTAAAATTAAACTGCAAAAAATCTTGCGATTGTTGATTTTCCGCACAGGTCTTTCCGAAACACCCCACGCAACCCCTTGACCTATACGGCCTAAAGATGGACGGCGTCCGGACGCCAAATGACCCCTTCGGGGGATTGAGACACTGTTTTGGTTACTACTGCTCCCTGGAGAGCAACCCAGGCTCTCCGGACGCCAAATGACCCCTTCGGGGGATTGAGACAGGATTTCCCGATCTTTCATCGCCACTGCGGGCATCTTGGGTCCGGACGCCAAATGACCCCTTCGGGGGATTGAGACACGACCGCGCGGTGCAAACCATTTCAGCTGGAATTTCCACTGGAAGCTGCCTTTCGCCGATTTTGAGCAATGTCTTTCTGTTGGATTTCGACTATAAGCTCGACCGCGGCGCCGGCTTTCATTCCCGATAGAGATAGGAGTTTTTCCGGTTTGGTTTTTTCGCGGGTCAGGTACAGTCGCCCGCCCTATAATAACCACAGTCGCCCGCCCTATAATAACCACAGTCGCCCGCCCTATAAAAACCACAGCGGCCTGTAATAAAACAACGTGTTTTGTATATGCGGGCGGTTGTGGTCAACCGCCCCTGCAGGGGTACACAAATGGATATAAAAAAAGCGGGAGTTGCCTCCCGCTTTCATTGTTGTGGAGCCTTTCAGGCTATGCGGACGATTCGCGCGTCCTTCTTCAGGCCGTAGCCCTCCCCGACCGTGAGCTCTGCGTGCTTGTTCAGGAACTTCACGTTGAAGTCGAACGGGATCCCCTGCCATTCGGCACGCAGGTCCACCCAGTATACGCCGCCACGGAGTTCGCTATTGAGGGTCCTGTAGGAGATGCGCGTGCCAGAAGGCACACCATAGCGTTTACAAAGATATTCGTTCAGACCGCTGAGCTGCTGTTTGGACATCATCTCGACAAAGCTGGGATTCTGATTCTTGATTTTCATAACGTATGCCTCCCCTTCTATTATGTTGTGTCAGAGCTGGCCAGACTCCTTCACACTTTAAGTATAGTGCATTAAAAAGATAAAGTCAAGGGGGTTGGCATTATTTTTTTGGGGAGACGCGGGAGGGCCCTGGCCCTTCAAAACATTTCGTTCTTTCATTGGCGGGCGGCTGTGGTCAGCCGCCTCTACAGGTCCTACGCCGCGAAGAAGGCAGCGCAGGCACGCAGCAGCATGGCGACATCGGTCTTGGCCGCGAGCTCGAAGGGGGCATGCATACTGAGGATGGGTACGCCGAGGTCCACCACGTCGGGGCCCAGCTTGGCCAGGTACATCGCCACGGTGCCGCTGCCGCCCTCGTCCACCTTGCCGAGCTCGCCGGCCTGCCAGAGGACGTTCGCGCCGTCCAGGACGCCGCGCAGCCAGGCGAGGTACTCCGCCGAGGCGTCGCTGCTGCCGGATTTCCCCCGGCTGCCGGTGTACTTCGTGAGCACCACGCCCTGGCCCACGTAACCGGCGTTGTGCGGGTCCATCACGCCGGGCCAGGTGGGGTCGAAGCCCGCGTTGACGTCGGCGGAAAGGCATTTTGTCGCGCGCAGGGCCTTGCGGGGGTTCGCGCCCTGGGTGAGGGCAAGCCCGGTGATGAAATCGTAGAGGTAGTTCGCGTTGAGGCCCGTGTTGCCCTCCGAACCGATCTCCTCCTTGTCGGCCAGGACGACCACGGCGGTGGTTTCAGGGGATTCGCACTGGAGGATGGCCTCCATGCAGGGGTAGGCGCACACGCGGTCGTCATGGCCGTAGGCGCCGAGGAGCCCGCGGTCGAACCCGATGTCGCAGGCCTCGAAGGCGGGCACGGCCTCGAGCTCGGCGCTGACGAAATCCTCCTCCGTGATGCCGTAGGTATCATGCAAGATGCGCAGTATATGCAGTTTAAAGCCCTCGGCCTTGCCATCGAGCATCAGGGGGCGCGAACCGACCACGATGTTGAGCTCCTCGCCCTTCACGCCCTCATTGAGCTTGCGGCCGGCCTGCTCCTTGCCGAGATGGGGCAGCAGGTCGGTGACGCAGAATCTGGGCTCGCCGGGGGCCTGGCCGATGGCGATGCGCACGGACGTGCCGTCCTTTTTGCACACCACGCCGTGCAGCGCCAGGGGGATGGCCGCCCACTGGTACTTCTTGATGCCGCCGTAGTAGTGGGTCTTGGCCAGGGCGAGGTTCTTGTCCTCGTAGAGGGGCTGGGGCTTCAGGTCGAGCCGGGGGGAATCGATGTGGGCGGCGGCCAGGCGCAGGCCCTGCTCGAGGCTCTGTTTGCCCAGCACGGCGAAGATGGCCGCCTTGCCCCGGTTGTCGAGATAAATCTTGCTGCCGGGGGCGTAGAGCTTGCCCTCCTCGTAGGGGGCGAAGCCCTGCGCCCGCGCACGCCCGAGGAACCAGGCGGCGCACTCGCGCTCCGTTTTGCAGGCGTTGAGGAAGGCCTTGTAGCCCTCGCAGAACTCGTCGGCTTGGGCGATTTCCTCGGGGGTGAGGACCTCGCAGGCGTGCTTCTGCCGCCGGAAGAGGGATTCGCGCAGCTGGTCGGCGGGGGTTTTTTCGGTTGACATGGGGGACCTCCTGAATAATTCGTAATTCGTAATGCGTAATTATTGCTTTCTTCCATCGCGGATGAATTCGCCGTACTTTTCGTAGGCCTTCATCACCTTGGCGACATAGTGGCGGGTGTCGGGCGCGGGGATGTGCGCCAGGGCATGGCCGTCGGGGGAAAGGGAGGGGTCACGCAGCCATTCGTTGACCCGCCCGCGCCCCGCGTGGTAGGCCGCCAGGGCGGTCTCGGGCGCGCCGAACTCATCGAGGTGGAAGCGCAGCAGCAGCGCGCCGTAGCGCAGGGAGATTTCCGGCTCGAACAGGGCTTCCAGGGGCAGGGCCTCGCCGGTTTTGCCCAGCAGCCAGTCGAAGGTCTCGGGCATGATCTGCGTCAGGCCCCGCGCGCCCACGGAGGACACGGCCCGGGGGTCGAAGCTGCTTTCGGTGAGGACCAGGCCCATGAGCAGGGCGGTGTCGATCCCGCAGCTGCGCGACATGCCGTCGATGAGCTTGAAGTAATCCATGGGGTAGAGGAGCGCGCGCTCAAGCTTCGGGCGCAGGAGCAGCAGGAGCAGCGCCGCCAGCAGCAGCGCCGGGATTGCCAGCCAGCGCGTGGAATGCCCGTTCGATTTCATGGCGCAGCGCCGCCTCCCCTTCTGATGTATCGATGATGGTGTGCGCCAGCCCCGGGGGCGGCCGGTAATCCACCTGCCGCTGCGCTTCGATGCGCCTGCGCGCGGCCTGCTCGGACAGGCCGTCCCGGGCGAGGATGCGCTGAAGGCGCAGGTCCTCCGGCGCGGTTACGATTAGGATATGCCGGCACAGGGCCGCCAATTCGCTTTCCAGCAGGGCCGCGGCATCCAGCACAATTGCTTTGGCGTCTTGCAGTGCCTGCGCCCGCTCCAGCGCCAGGGCCGTGATGGCCGGGTGCGTGATGGAATTCAGGGCCCGCCGGGCGGTTTCGTCGGCGAAGGCACGATGGGCAAGGAGGGGCCTGTCGAGGGTTCCATCTTCGAGGAGGATGTCCCCGCCGAAGCGCGCGGCCAGCCGCGCCAGCACCGGTGAGCCGGGCAGAACGATCTCCCGGGCCAGGGCGTCGCAATCGATCACCCCGCAGCCCAGGGACGCCAGTATGCGCGCCGCGGTGGTCTTGCCCGCGCCGGTGGGGCCGGTGAGGCCTATGACGGGGCAATTCGTAATTCGTAATTCGTAATTCGTAATGACTATACCTCCCGGAAGTTTGCGGCCCGCAACAGGCGGTTGTATACGGCCAGGCCGAGGCCCTCCTTCGGGGGGCAGCGCACGAGGGCGGTTTCCCAGCCGCGTTCGTCGATCTCGCGCAGTTTGGTGAACAATTGCCGCGCCTGCTGCTCGGGATTGTCTCCGTAGCGCAGAACGGGCCAGCTGCCGGGAATGGCGTCGCCGTCGAATACCAGGAGGCCGCCGGGGTGTTCATGTGCGGCGAGCTCGAGGAACGCTTGCAGCGAGCCCCGCACGAGGGTCAGCTGGGCGAGGGGGGCGTAGTGCCTGTACTTCATGCCGGGGGAGGGCGCGGGGGTTTCCGCCGCGGGGGCATGGGCGACAGCGGGGGATAGCGCGACGCTTTGGCCCAGCGCGGCCTCCAGCCGCTCCACCGGAACGCCGCCCGGGCGCAGGAGCACAGGGGCTTCGCCGGTCAGGTCGAGCACGGTGGACTCCACGCCCACGGCACAGGGGCCGCCGTCCAGCACGGCGGCGATTTTGCCGTCCAGGTCGGCCAGGGCGTGGCGGGCCAGGGTGGGGCTGGGCGAGCCGCTGCGGTTGGCGCTGGGGGCCGCCAGGGGGACCCCCGCCGCCCGCAGCACGGCCTGCGCCGCCGGGTGGGCGGGCACGCGTATGGCCAGGGTGCCCAATCCCGCGCTGACGATGGCCGGGATGGATTCGGCGCGTTGCAGTATGATGGTCAGGGGGCCGGGCCAGAAGGCCGCCGCGAGGCGCTGTGCCGCCGCGGGCCAGCTCTTCACCAGGGGGCGGGCCTGTTCGGCATCCGGCACGTGGGCGATGAGGGGGTTATCCTGGGGGCGGCCCTTGGCGGCGAAGATCCCCGCCACGGCGGCGGCGTCGAAGGCGTTGGCCGCCAGGCCGTAGACGGTCTCGGTGGGGATGGCGACCAGCGCGCCGGCGCGCAGCAGGGAGGCGGCGCGGGCGAGGTCGTCATTATTGGAGGCGGAGAGGCGTAGGGTGATCATGATAGTATACCTGCTGTAGGGGTGGCGTGCCAGCCAACCGGTATATAATTCATAGTGTGGTTGTGTATTGCGCGGACGACCGCAGGTCGCCCGAAAACAACGAATAACCTTAGTCCGCGTTCGATTTCAGCTTTTCCGCCGTGTCAGCGGTGATGAGGGCGTCGATGATCTCGTCCAGGTCGCCGTTGAGGATGGCCTCTATCTTATATAAGGTCAGGCCGATGCGGTGGTCGCTGACACGGCCCTGGGGGTAGTTGTAGGTGCGGATGCGCTCGCTACGGTCGCCGGTACCCACCTGGGCGCGCCGCTCCCCCGCGATGGCGGCGGACTGCTTATCCTGCTCGGCCTGGAGCAGGCGGCTGCGCAGCACCTTCATGGCCCGCTCCTTGTTCTTGTGCTGGCTGCGCTCGTCCTGGCACTCCACCACCGTGCCCGTGGGCAGATGCGTGACGCGGATGGCGGAATCGGTCTTGTTGATGTGCTGGCCCCCCGCGCCGCTGGCCCGGAAGGTGTCGATCTGCAGGTCGGCGGGGTTGACGTCCACATCGACCTCTTCGGCTTCGGGCAGCACGGCCACGGTGACGGTGGAGGTGTGGATGCGGCCCTGGCTTTCGGTCTCGGGCACGCGCTGCACCCGGTGCACGCCGCTTTCGAATTTAAAGCGGGAATAGGCCCCCTCGCCCTCAATGGCGAAGCTGACCTCCTTGTACCCGCCCAGCTCCGTTTCATTGGCGTAAAGTATCTCGAGCTTCCAGCCCCTGCCCTCGGCGTACATGGCGTACATGCGCAGGAGCACCCCCGCGAACAGCGAGGCCTCCTCCCCGCCGGCGCCGCCGCGGATTTCCACAATGACGCTGCGGTCGTCGCTGGGGTCGCGCGGGAGCAGCAGCAGTTTCAGGCGGGACCAGGATTCCTCCGCCTGCGCTTTGGCCTGCTCGAGCTCCTCCTGGGCCAGAGCGCGCAGCTCGGGGTCGCTGTCGCGCAGGAGCTCTTTGGCCTCGTTTTCCTGCCGCAGGGCCGCTTTGTGGCGTTGGAAGGTGTCGATGAGGGGCTCCAGGCGCTTGCTTTCGCGCATCGTGTCGCGGTACCGCGCGATATCCGCCAGGATTTCCGGCTGGCACAGCTGCGCCTGCAGCTGCTCCCAGCGCTGCTCCACCTCCTGCAATTTTTCCAGCATGGCATTTCCTCCGTGGCGGGCCACACAATATTTCGGGACCGCTGTAATATTTTTTAAAAAAAGTGTATTTTTTCCTGAAATAGGGTTGACTGGCGAGAAAAGTTATGATAATATAGTGTAGACGATCCATATCTTGCGCAAAGAGGAAACTTTTTCACAGTTTACCAAGTTACACTTTTACATTATTGCAGCGCAATCTTGTCGCCCCGGTGTAATAGTTTTACGCGCAAAAGAGGGATCTTGGAAGGGGATGTATGAAAATCCGCCGGAACAGGGTAATTATACCATAGCCTCAGCAGAATGTCAAAAGAAAAAACCGGCGACTTGGAGAATATTACATCACCTTCGGCCATAGAAATAGGGCGGGAGTAAAAAAGCCGAAAGGGAAAGGAATGAAGTCTATTATGAACAGCTTCCCACCAGAGGGCCAACTGCTGGCCACCCCGGAAAACCAGCGATATTTATCCTCGCAGGCGGGCATACGGGAGGCGCAGGCCTCCGGCGCGGTGCTGGAAGGGCGCGTGCTGCTGTGCGACAACGAACATAACCTGCACGTGGACCTGGGGGCCATACAGGGCATCATCCCGCGCGTGGAAGGCGCTTTGGGCATCGCTGAAGGGGAAGTGCGCGATATCGCGCTGATTTCCCGCGTCAACAAACCCGTGATGGTGCGCGTGGCGGGGTTCGACGTGAAGGATAATGGCGAGCTGGTGGCCGTGCTCAGCCGCGTGAGCGTGCAGCGCGACTGCACGGAAAATTATATCAACCGGTTGATGCCAGGGGATATTATCGACGCCCGGGTGAGCCACATGGAGAACTTCGGCGTGTTCGCCGACGTGGGGGCGGGCGTGAGCGCCCTGCTGCCCATCGACGCGATTTCCGTTTCGCGCATCCCCCACCCCAATGCGCGCTTCACCGCCGGGCAGATGATCCGCGCCATCGTGAAGGGCCGCGACGACCAAGGCCGCCTGTTGCTGTCCCACAAGGAGCTGCTGGGCACCTGGGAGGAGAACGCGAACCTGTTCGCCCCCGGCGAAACCGTGCCTGGCATCGTGCGCTCGGTGGAAAAATACGGCGTGTTCGTGGAGCTCACCCCGAACCTGGCCGGGCTGGCGGAATACAGCGAGGAGGTGGCCGACGGCTACCACGCCTCGGTGTACATCAAGAGTATTCTGCCCGAGCGGATGAAGATCAAACTGATCATCGTGGATTCCTTCCCCGCGGATTACCCCGTGAAGCCGCTGAAGTACTTCGTGGAGGGCGACCATATCGACCGCTGGGTGTACTCCCCCCCCGCGTGTGAACGGGTGACGGAAAGCGTGTTCACGGCGGACGCGTAAAATTCCCACAGGAATTCATGCCCCTTCTGACGAGGGGGCTTTTTTATTTGACAAACTCTCGAAAGACTGACCATTTTCGATGGTTTGAAAATTTTCATTCCCCTCTTGCATTCCGCCGTCTTTTACTTTATAATGTTAGAGTGAAATGGAACGGGCACGGGAGGGGGTGGAGGTAGCCTTGCGGCTGCTGGAGGAGCGCATCGCGCGGGAGGCCATCGTGCCGGCCCCGGACGTGCTGCGCGTGGACATGTTTCTCAACCATTTGATCGATACGCGGCTGCTGGACGCCATGGGGCGGGAGTTCTATCGCCTTTTTGAAGCCGAGCGCGGCCGGATCACGAAAATCCTCACCGTGGAGGCCTCCGGCATCGCCATAGCCTGCGCGGCAGCCGCGCACTTCAACGTGCCCGTGCTCTTCGCCAAAAAGGGCGTGACCAATAAGACACTGGACAACGAAACCTGGTCCGCCGTGGTCCGCTCTTTCACCAAGGACAGCCTGACGAACATCACTGTGGCCAGGCGGTTTTTGCGCGCGGGGGACAGGGTGCTGATCCTCGACGACTTTCTGGCCAACGGCGCGGCGGTGCGCGGCCTGCGGGAGATCATCGCCCAGGCGGGGGCACAGCTGCTGGGCGTGGGCGTGGCGATTGAAAAGGGGTTCCAGCCCGGCGGTGAAGGCTTACGCGCGGAAGGAATCCACCTGGAAAGCCTGACGATTGTGGAGAGCATGGAGCCGCTGACATTCAGAGCACAAAATTAAATTTTATATAAGGGAGGAACTCAAATGAGAAGACACGCGAAATTCCTGGCGATCCTGCTGGCGGCGGCGCTGTTACTGGGCCTGGCGGCCTGCGGCGCCACGGAACCCCCCGCTGAACCGGAGACCACCGCCGCGCAGCCCGCCCCCACCGAAGCCCCCGCCCTGTTCGAGCCCATTGCGGCGGACGTGATCGTGGTGGGCATCCTGCACATCACCAGCACGAAGGAGGACTCGGGCTATACCTACGCGCACCACAAGGGCTTCATGGACATGGCGCAGGCCCTGGGGCTGCGCGACGAACAGCTGGTGATCAAGGATAATATCCCCGATGAAGACGTGACCAAAACGCAGACCGCCTTACAGGAGCTTGTGGACGCCGGCTGCGACATCATCTTCGCCACAAGCTACGCTTATATGGATTCCATGGAGCGCTTCGCTGAGGAGTATCCGGACATCATCTTTTCGCATTGCTCGGGCTCCAAGAGCAACGACACGAACTTCAACAACTACTTCGGGCGCATCTACCAGGCGCGTTATTTGGCGGGCATCGCGGCCGGCCTGAAGATGAAGGAGGCGGGCGAGCCCCTGGCCGGGTATGTCGCCGCAAAGGGTTCTTCCAACAGTGAAGTCACTGGCGGCGTAAACGCCTGGGCCCTGGGAATCCAGAGCGTCTACCCCGAGGCACAGGTGAAGGTGAAAGTCACGGACGATTGGTATAACCCCGAAAAGGAAGCCGCCGCCGCGCAGGCCCTCATCGACGCGGGCTGCTTCGTCATCGGCCAGCACTGCGATACCAGCATCCCGCAGATCAAGGCCCAGGACAACAAGGTGTTCGGCTGCGGCTACAACTCCGACATGACCAAATTCGCCCCCGACGCGCACCTGACCGCCCCCGTGTGGAATTGGGGCGCGTACTACACCGCCGCCGTGGAGGCCGTGATCGCGGGCACGTGGACACCCGCCAACTACTTCGGCGGCATGGCGCAGGGCTTGGTGGACATCTCCCCGCTGAACGAGAAGGCCGTGGTCCCCGGCACCGCGGAGGCCATCGAGGAGGCGAAGCTGAAGATCATCGAGGGCAGCCTGGCGGTGTTCGACGCGGGCCTGACCAAGGCCGACGGCACCGCCATCGGCCACGCGCTGGACGACGGCGAGATCACCGGCGGGATTAACTACTATATCAAGGGCGTGGAGCTGTTATAGGATTTTTGTAGGGGTGGCTGACCACAGCCACCCGCGTAGAAAGTGCGTTGATCAGCGTTTACTTCGGAGTTAGGAAGGATTGCTATGCGCGTATTGTTTATCCGCCCCAAATCCGGGTTTTATGTCAATTTCTCCCCGCAGACCCCCCTGGGCCCCCTGGCGCTGGCGTCGTTCATACAGTCCAGGGGGCACACGGTGCGCATCTTCGACCACCAGGTGGAGCACGGCCTGATGGAGGCCGCCGCGGCGTTCCAGCCGGACGCCGTGGCGATCACGCTGCTGTGCGAATCCATGATCCCCGACGCCATGGAGGCCTCCCGCGCGTTCAAGGCGCAGGGGCTGCCCGTGTTCTGGGGCGGCCACATGGCCAGCGCCATCCCGGAAGAGATCGCGCGCTCGGGCTGCGCGGACTACGTGGGCATCAGCGAGGGGGAGTACACCCTGCTGGAGCTGCTGGAGGTGGCCGAGGGCAAGCGCGCCCCCGAAACCGTGCTGGGTATCGCGTACGTGGACGCCAACGGCGAATACCGCCGCACGGGGGACCGGCCCTTCGCCGATCTCGCGGATTTCCCGCCGCTGGATTTCTCGCTGGCGCCCGTGGAGCAGTATTTGGCCAAGTCCCCGTTCGCGAACCGGGCGATCATGATCATGGCCTCCAAGGGCTGCATCTTCAAATGCACGTTCTGCTTCAGCAACGAGTACCACCGCTGCCAGCTGCGTGTGTACCCCAGGGAGGTGGTGTTCCAGCAGCTGAAAACGCTGGTGGAGGACTACAAC
>Ga0123353_10010802_pt1 | contig 12777 bp, 7 predicted proteins | sample TergutLab28metaG_3_FD_92763 | JGI IMG/M metagenome (GOLD analysis project Ga0123353, IMG submission 92763) | Labiotermes labralis P3 segment gut microbial communities from Petit-Saut dam, French Guiana - Lab288 P3 | ecosystem: Host-associated > Arthropoda: Insects > Digestive system > Gut ...
CAGACGTTAATACGTCCATCTTCAGGAGCTAGCGAGTACTTGTTGTGTTGTGTAGGCTGACTTGAGGCGTGCTGGTGTTATGTAGCGGGATTGTCTGTTGGTAATGTGGTATCCGAGTGTAGGCTGAACCACAATACGCATAAGATTCTACGATTCTTGGTTCGATTCTCTACACGTGGAGATATTTTCTCCTTTCCAAAACGTCTGGACCGGCTGAGGGGCTCGTGTAGCTTCTTCTTTAATGGACACTGAGAGCTCTTTTTGCGAGGACAAAGCGGCCGGATCTTGAAGATGACCACCTTCATGTACCTAGTGTCGTTAAGAATGAGTGTAGCTGTATTTGTGTTGCCCCATTTGGCATAATTGCCTGCAGAGCGGCAGCTTTACGCGTTGCTTAGAAGGGATATAAATGGAGGCGCGGTGGTGAGTCTGGAAGGCGCAAGAGTGTTGTAAATGGTGGGCTTTATTGTCCAGCGCGGATGATATGTTTTTAGCAGTATGCTTACTGCTGACGTTGGAGCATGTAACGGAATCCACATTCCTGAAAGGTGGCGTGGCAGCGAAAATGGCTTACTATACGGTCAGGGCTAACCTTTATATACCGTGAGAATTCTTTGTCAATGTGATGGTTACTGTAATGTAGACTTCTTATAGCATATTCGATCGAAGTCTTCGGGAGATCAAGCGCACGGAAGAACAGGAATATCCTTACCACTAGCTGTGGGGCGTACGAAGAAGGCATGACCGTTGAAAAATCATTACGTCTTGCAAAGAACGCTTGCAGGCCTATTGTATGCCAGTTTGATACAGACACTCCCCCACGTAACGCAATTTCATATTTCATACGTAAGCAAAATAAAACGAAATACATTATAAGCGTTCTGAAATGCGCGCCGAACTTTTTCTTGCGGGATTGAAAGCACAGTGAGACGACGGTGGCGGAGGAATACTGCTGGACGATAAAACAGGCCGTGGGGCGGTCGTGCTGCGGCCGATTAGGGTCCAGTGCGTTGGATTTTAGCTGGCCTTCCTTGCATACTGTACATACACGGTACAGTTGGCCGGATGTATGCTCAGTTCCGAATTGCGCAAAAAATCGACTTGCGCTGTACTTCGCGGAACGTAGCAGTTACGTAAGTCGGAGTGTGTGTGTGTGTGTGTGTGTGTGTGTGCGTGCGTGTGTGTGTGTGCGTTGTGTTACCGCCAGACACTGGGTGTCACGTAGCACAGTAGTGCTGTAATAAGCCCCACAGCGAAGCCCTGTAAATAATTAAGGTCCGATTGTAACATGCTGTTGGTGGAAGGGGCAGAGGTCCATGGGGAGTTGTGATTAAAAGGGGCTTGGGGATACCAGACTGGGCGTCTTAATTTATGTCTGCTAACAATAAGGTAGTAATGAATGCGCTTAAGTGAAGCTCGAAGATTGTGTCTTTGGCGGTGGAGTTATTAAAGATCCCCCCCCCAATTCCGCACGCACGCGATGCAGTTATATAACAAACACCCTTGGATGGGGTGTTACAGTTCATCAGCCACCACGAAGCAAAAGTATAAAAGTCGCTGCTCTAGTACACGGTTGAGTTCGAATGTGCGCGTTTGTGTGTGATGTGCTTAACTGCTGTCAGTTGTCCAGATTGTGTAGCGTCAGTTGCAGACAAACGAGCATGCTGACAGAACAAAGTACATTTGCTTGAGTTACGTTGTGGCAAATAGCACGTGGACCGGCCCGAGATTGAACTCTGCAGTCCGCGGCGATATTCCGGCGATGATAGCACCTGACCTCTGGCACGGTACTGCGTAGTTTTTAGAGTTAAGGAAATTTGATATTGCGTGTTATGTTGGAAAATGACGTAGTGTGTGTTCGTTTTATGTCTTCAACAATACGAGAACGTAAAGAGTGAATTAACTGTGAATCTTATTTGTGGAAGGGACTGTATAAGTGAGTGGAAGATGGTATAGTAATTTCACTTCTTCCATTCCGTGCATTAGTTCAATGACTACAGTTCGAACCAACGGATGCACACAGTTCTATTAAAGCCACAGCATTACAACACACCAGCTCCTACGTGCTTCGAGCCTCACTGGCCCATCGTCAGGGAGCGCACAATTGTACATAACAGTTGCTTAACATTTTACGTATGTAGCGGAACTGCCGATAACTCATCACTGTGTGTTATGTAGTAGATCGAGCTGTGCACTGAACACTGTAAAATTTGAAACATGATATTACAAAAGTCACGTAAAAGTTATAAAATATCGCCCATTGCGGGCTGTGACGTGTATAAAGGGAGATACAAACCGCGTTAAAATAAAAAATACAAATGTGTACATGTCATAGCCGCAATGAGCAATATTTTATAACTTTTAAATAATTTTTGTAATATGTTTTATATTTTATAGTTTTTCAGTGCACAGCTCGATCCACGACGTAAATATCACATAAAAGGTAAGAAGGTAAAGTTCACCCTATAACGGGCCACGAAGGCCCACAAGGGGGATAGAGGTATAGCTCTGCTCTTTCTTTAACTTCGGCGCTAGATTGGAGTGGGTGGTCAACGCCACGCCTCGGCCACTTTACCCCCAGAACCCATTGTATAGGAGGCTGGGTGGGCCCCAGAGTCGATCTGAACAGGTGCGGAAAATCTCGCTCCCATAGGGATTCGATCCCCGGACCGTTCAGGCCGTAGCGAGTCGCTATACCGATTACGCTGTCCCGGCTCCAACGTAAATATTACACAATGAGGAGTTTTCGGCAGCTACATGCAGAAAACGTTAAATTTATGTTCTGTATAATTGTATGCACCCCGTGATGATGGGCCAGAGGGGCTCGTAACATGTGGAAGCTGGTGTGTTGTAATTTTGTGACTTGAACAAAACTGTGTGTATCCGTTGGTTCGAACTGTATTTATGGGATAATTAATATTACATGGGATATGATATAAATAATGTAGGTAATGGAGCTGTAAATTGAATAGATGTAACTTTGAAAAGAGCTAAATGTTGGGCTTTTGTTCTAGCAGTGCTACACCACCAGTTGTATAGGCAGTACTGTTTTGGGACGCTAAATTGTGTACGAATGGGGATATGTATTTCTGATTTTCCACCCCGTTTTCATTGAGACAGTAACAGCTTAATTCTGCTACCATCTGATTCATACCCGATCCTCTAAACTGCCATAGCCCACGTGCCTTGTTGAGCTAGACTTAAAGGATGGTAAATCTGTGCCATTCTGCAGCCAGTGCTCCGCGATAAAAACCGAGCGTAATGACCATTTTCATTTACAATCCACTGACGTAATGAGTTCTCTGATTATCGCTGAAAGAGGTCACAACGTTCTATCCCGAGGCTGTCCTCGCAGTTTGGAACAAAAGAGCAGAGATTTTTTTCTGTGCACATTGTGAGAGAAAGAATTCAAAAATGTTTTTTACTTGAACAATTCTACCCGCATATTTGAGGAAGCCATTTTAGCTCAGTTACTGCGCTCTACATCAGCTACAGAAAACAGCGAAGTATTGCCAGAATAATGAGCTTTACTCTTCGTCCCTCGACCCCCCCGAAGTGTTCATGAATGCGTTTACTTTACAGACTTTAATTATAAACGAGAAGTTTAATGTTTTAATGGACCGATATTCAACGGCTGTATCCAATATGGAATTTAAGGGTCGCGCTGACCTATAAATCCGCTCAGCATATCCCAGCGGCGTGCATACTTCACTTGAAACTTTCGCTTCGCGTTCGATGTACAGGTCGTTGCGCATTACGATGCAGGTGGATTAACCTTCTAAAGCCTACTGATTATGTGATGCACCAATAGGTTTAACATTCCATAATTGTACTTCCTGACCACACTGTAATTATTTGTTTTGTATTTATCTGAGAACAAACAGCGACTTCTGCTCTATACAACGTAAGTGACTGGTTTTTATAACAGAGATAAAGTGTTCACTGCGCGGTACGAACTGGTCTTTTAAGTAAAGCAGTCTGCGCTTCGTCGTAAATGGTTAACCCTTTAACGATGAGTTAGCTGTTGAAAAGACCCAGTTCGTACCGTGTAGTGAACACTCCGTTTTGGTTATACAAACGAATCAGTCAGTACTGTGTAGGGCAATAGTAGCTGGTTTATTTTGAGACACATAAAAGCACTTTACTGCATTACGTGGTCAGAATGTACACATTCTGACCCTTGAACTTGGTGTTACGTAAACTGCTAGGCGTAAAAGGTGGAAAGGTTGGCCACAGAATCTGCTGTAATCTTCATAAAGGGCGAAGCGGGATGTTTGTACGCGCGTGCGCATTGAGTCGTTTCCAGCGTTGTTACTAGTGCAGGTTTGTGTGTTGTTTGTTTGTTTTTTTTTTTTTTTAATTGGGTGTAAAATTGGTTTGGTGGGGATTTTACGTGTGTACGCGATTATATAGTAGTAATATGATACTATTTCAAATACATCATTATATATACTGCGTATCATTGATTATCCTAGTAGATTTATACAAACAATACTTTCGTACCTTGTGGCTGGACTTTAATATCCCAAAAACCGTTCCCTTGTCATCGCTGGAATATTGTAAATTACTCAAAATTGTGGGTTAAATTTAACTGCAAGGTTGGAAATTGGTTAATTCATCAGTATGCCAGTACGTGTGTGTTTCGGCTGAATAAGTGTGACATGCATTTGGGACTGCGCTCTTCTGGGCTTATTACGCAGCAAGTAGTGGTAATTCTTACCGACGTTTCGGGGCATCTCATTTTTCCCGAAACGTTGCTATTGCAGTCGTGTGGATCTGTTTACACTCTCCTATGCTGCTGTTAAACGTGTGATTATTGCCTTTATTGGTTGGCGAACTTTGCTTTGAGAGAATGCAGAATTCTGTAGCATATACTGATTTATCACTCGAGTTTCGCCACAGTCTTGTACGAGTGGTGCACGCGGGAAGTTTTAAGGTTAGGTTCACTGAAAACTGAAGGTCTCCACATTACGAGAATACTTAATTAGAAATTAAAGTTCTGGCCGTTACCCATGAGTACAGCTTCGAACGACAGTTGTGGATTAAACATGTAAATCATATCAAAAGTATATGTGTCTGTTACATGCCACTGATTGCCATTTGTCATATGTTCAGTTCGTAACCAGCTTAGAGTCAAACTTAGACGCAAAACTGTAACCAGACAAAATTCAGAAGTGAATTACATCTTGCGTAACAGAATTGACTTGTCCTCTAAAGAGACGACAGCAGTTGAGTCGAAACGGTGTAACTTGATTCTTATAATAAAACCAACTAGATGCACTAATTTCTCAGATTTATTTTTGGAATAAAACTCTACATGTTTCGGACAGTTCCTCTGTCCATCATGAGTTTTACACTGTACACACAGCAATGGTATATATCATACAGCTTGCGAGCAAGATCAGGACGGATCCGTCCTGATATTGCTGTCAGCAAAGCTGTATGACATATATCATTGCTGTGTGTACAGTGAAAAACTCCTGATGATGGACAGAGGAACTGTCCGAAACATGTAGAGTTTCATTCCAAAAATAAATCTGAGAAATTAGTGCATCTAGTTGGTTTTATTATAAGAATTTATCACGATGCACGGTCACCTGACCGTAATAGTGGTGTAACCTGCAAAGTCATTATCACGGCCTGAATCGTGCTCGTGAGCAAGAGCACTAGTTCGCCGTTGCGTCCATATGTGTACACATAGATTGGGTCTAAAGTTGTATTGACATGTGGGCTTTAAACATAGTCCTACCGACTTAATAAGGAAGCAGGCCCGTTGCGCTTAGTTTTGCAATACTTTGTGAACTTAGGGCAACCTTAAGTCCGACACACACAAGCGTATTGTGGTGTACAATCAGAAGCTGTTCGAGGAACTGGTACTTGCTAGGGAGCAGGAAATATTGGTTTGACTAGGCAGTCGGTAGACAGTTTAGACAGTTTGAAGTCTTTACCTTCTACCCTTGCGGGTTGGATGTATAGAAGAGGACGACAATTTAGAACCTGCAACTTTTTAAAGTTTTCAGTTTTTGAGAACTCTTTTTCTTTCCCCTGGCGGTAGTGTTCCATGTTAGGTTAGCTGAACACCGATCCGGCCTCAGCTGGTTTCCTTCGAAATGTCGATGACTGTATACCAGGCGACATGTCGTAACAACCCAGAAGACTTGACTGTTCTGCTGTAAGGCACCTCATACCTCACATTACGCTAGATCAATGTTTTCCAAAGCTTTTTGCTCGCGGTCCTCTTTTGGCTTCGAAAAATAACCACGTATCCTCACATCCGTAGCTACGAATACATACCAGTAGCTAACGTAGCAATACATTGCACGATTTGACCGTAACAGAATGGAAGTGATACCGATAGTAATATTATCTACTGGAGTAATTCCAAAGTCACTATCACAAAGTCCAACAAGACTTAACCTGCACCCCAATACATATATATACAACTGCAAAAGTCTGTAATTCTTGGCACATGTTCAATTGTAAGAAACTTTTTAAACTACAAATAAGACAACCGAGCCTAATCCTAGGGTAGGTGAATATTTCCCAGCCAAAGCTGAGAAGTGAGAAATTCTATAATAATAATAATAATAATAATAATAATAATATAAACACCATCACAACGACGAAAGTAACAAAATTCGATGAGTACGCGTAGGCAGTCTCAGTAAGTACTTACTGTCGGTTTTCGTATTATCTGTTCCTTATAGCTCCGAATCAGCAGTCTGAGAGTATTCTGTTCTGTATATTCTAGCGTAGTCAGTATAGAGACCAGGCTAGGAATTGGACGGTCCGGGGTTATTTTCGCGGCGGTAAAGAGATCGGAGGGTGAAGTTAGCCACTGCATGTAGTGCTGTATGCTGTCCCGCGGTACCCCTTCATGGCGTGCACAGGGGCTTTACATGTGCACGAGGTTTACTGAAAACTCGGTGCTGCAATTTTGTGAACGAACATCACACATGCCTTATCAGGCAGGATGCTAGTTACGGCGCTCTGCGTCTGACATAAGCAATTACAAGCCTCTTCTCCCACAGCCCCTGGGACTCTTTATTTATCGTTAGGGACGTCAGTGGGATAAAGGGGAGAAATTCTCTCTTTGTTCTTTCCTATTTGCATAATTAATACAATTCTTGGCGCCTGTTAAGTGTAGGCCTTCTTGGTACAGTCACTCTGTCATGTCCTTCGTTTGGTACAGTGCAAGGCCAGGCACCGTGGCACAGCACATGGATATAGCCTCATCCAGCCTCATATTCACTGGCTACCGGGTTAAAGAGGGCGGAACTTGAGGATGTTTTCTTACAACTCCGAGGTGCGTGTCTGTAGTTTCGAGGGAAAGAGTAACAGGCCATATATTTTGCTTTATTAGTGCCGTAGAATGTGTCAGTGACCGACCTTGCTTATGTGTACATTTCAGCACTACAGTGGTCACACAGATGCCGGGCGCTAAGTCGACGTGGCGACTAAATTTTATGCGGTGACGCCAAATATTTGTGGGTCTTCAGTGTGGTAGGCTGCGTTTGAAATGTGATGGCACACGCATAGAAACCAGATTTCGTCTTTCGGCGAAACGGACGGGGCGGGGGCGTCAGTTCAGTCGACTACTGGCAGCCGTGGTGTGCACATCAGCGGTAGTAATGCTGGATACACCATGTTCCGTGGTAGTGTGAAGAGTACAGGCTGCCCACTCCATTCGCCAGTTTCCCCTTCACTTCCCCTCCCATGCGTCACAGTGTGCCATCACATTTCAACTGGACTCTACATAATCTTAGTAATTAACCAACTTAATGCACAAATTCTTGTTTTATAATAAGTTTATTATGTGTGCATTAAGTTGGTTAATTACCAAGCTTATATTGAGATGCACGGTCATTAAAACATCAAAATTAGGACTGTACATTCTTCTTGTCACCCTCCTGGCGCTCAGAATTATGAGGTGGTTGCAAGATTTTCGGAGAGTTTGTATGTACCGGACTGGTTCTCCGTAGTGACGTTATTACGTCTTTTTGTTTTTTGTGGGCAGCAGGTTTCTCGGAAATGTTTGTACCTTTTTAACAACGTGGTTCATCTTACTTTTCACTATTTCTTGTCAGCTCTTTACGCAGTTTCTCTTGTCCAGCGGTGATCTCGTGTCTCTGAGCTTTAAGGTAGCCCTGACAAAGCCCCGTTGTAAAGTCCATCAACTTTCCATTTCACAGGCCCCGCGTGTTTGTCTCATTCCCTGCATGGAATTGTTAATTAGCCAGCAGATGAAACAACAAAGGCAGCCATAATTGTACTCTGCTTGCATTTCTACTTTGTACGTACCTGGAGAGGCTGTGACCACACACCGGCTTTACAAACGGACACGTAATGTTTTCATTTTGGACCCGTTCGTAAATTGAATCACCCAATTTGAATGTTGTTTATACAGTTGTGGATACATCAGACATTTTCGAATAGCGGCGCTAGAGTGGTTGATGTAATTGCAGACTGGCGTCTAGAAGTTTTTGCTTGTTGAGTGGGTTATCATGGCCGCAAAACGGCTGACTCCTTAGGGACCTGTTAGTGACCAAATCATTACGTGGGGTTTCCAAGGCAGTGGACGATTCCCCTTGCATTCACCCGTTTATTGGTCACGATGTTTTCTATTCGAGGCTACATAACATTAAAATTTGATGGTGAAATGTAGAATAACTGAATGCCAGCCTTCAGAGCGCTTTGCTTGCTTTGGGTATCCCCTGCTTGGGTATTAACAGAAAACCTAATTTTTTTCTAACGATGTTTGTATTTCGTACGATTCTCTAAAAAAAAAAAACAGTTATTTCCTTGAGCGGCATTAATCGATTGGTCTGTGAAATGGAGGCCTTCTGTGTTTCCTGTGAGATGGGAACGTAATTCTTAAGTACTGGTAGATGAAATTCAGTTGTACAGTTTTTTGGCCCCCTTCGCCCCTCTGTCATATAAATTTTGCCGTGCTATCGCAAGCCGTTCTGTGAAAACACAGAGTTTGAAACATGGACTGAGATGGAAAAGTGCTTTTACTCGAAGGCCAGATAGCGCCATTGAGACGTGATCGTCGTCCGTGAGCCTGACGAGAAACATTCTGTAACTCATATAGTGTGACGTTACTGACGTGTTCGTATGTAGCGTGTGCAGATATATATGAAAGGGGGGGGGTACTTTTGAATTACCGAGGTGGAGAGGATATTTCGAATTGACATATTTATTTATTTATTGTTTAGTTAACAGCGTTGTGCAGTAGCTGTGTGCTGTTGAGCACCGTTAAGAAGAGCCTCGGGGTAAGGTTCACCGTAGAACAGGCCACGAAGGCCCAAAGGGGGAGTAGAGGCATAGCTCTACTCTTTACTTAACTTCGGCGTTAGATGGAGGTGGGTGGTCAACGCCACGTCCCGGCCGCTTTACCCCCGGGAAAGACCCAGTACCCATTGTATAGGAGGCTGGGTGGGCCCCAGGGTCGGTCTGGACGGGGCCGGAAATAAAGGACTGGGAATGTCTTGATCAGCTGAGCTACTGTAAGCGTCTCAGGGAGTACACAGCCGGGTGGAGTTAAAGAGTAACTGATGTAGAATCAGCTTGCGCCAAAGGAACTGTTGCATAGTGCTGCTTGATTTATTGTTTGTCAGACAGAACAGAGTGTGCAGTTCCAGCCAGTGTCATCGCTAAACGACGACATTGGCTGGTTGAGGCAAAGCAGGGATGTGTGTATTTATTGCGAACATGAAAGGTTTGGGCTTCTCTTTGTGGTGTACAGCGCAGACGATAAAGCCGGCCTTTTCATCACATTGATTTCTGATTGTGGCGGAAGGACAGACAGGTGTCGGTGTTACTGATTTAACTCAAACACGGTGTAGCGGTGACCAAGGTGCACCATTAGCCTTCTAAACACTGACACAAGACGTAGTTATCTGACAGACCCGGTCGAGACCTGTTCATTAACAGTTTTGTCACCGTGCAGCATTTCATACTTCCGTAGCGAATATTTGTGAAGTAAGATTTCCAGCAGTGGAATTTACAGGTTGCCATAGGTATAAAGCAGCAGTAGATGTTACAGCCCACACAATTTTACTTTTAAAAAGTGAACACAGAAGGAACGTGTGAAAGGGGCGGCCCGTTCAATAAGTAGTGCGAAGCATTCGTGGCTGTACCGTAATATTCGGGACAGTCCCGGATCTAGTCCTGCTGTTGGAGCCAGTTGCGATTTATACACACCGAGGCCTTGCTGTACTCCGGTTTGTTCTGGGCCCCTTTTCCCCCTTTAACGCCCATTGTAAATTTAGGGCACTTAATTTACATCGTCTCATTTTCGGCCAACGCTGTGTGGCTGGCTTTTGTTCGTCTTATTATTTTTTTTTTGGTGGGAATACAGTTTTTGGGTTAGCCTTTTTGATGTACACCGACGACTTCAGAAACACAACGAGGGCGTAGAACAAGACCTTGGTGTATTTATTTATTGTATGTTCAACGGCGCTGTATATGTATATATGACGCCATTACTATGTAGCGTCGAATGGATGTTTGGCGAATGATGAATTTGGCAATGTGTTGAAGGAAACAAACCTTGTATAATTTGAGGATATTATCCCAGAATTTATTGAGATGGTCGAAGGAGAATCAGTAAGGGCTTAAGTTGGGATAGTCGGTTACCAGTCGATGCTTGTACCCGGGAACATCCCGAGCTAAGAGACAGAAGCTTCAGCCAACTCTTGCGGTATCCATCATGAATAGATTCTGTCGGCTCCATGTAGCTGTATAGGTGACCAGAGGTATAACTCCACTCATTCTTAACGTCGGCGCGAATGGGATCTGAATGGTGAGCTTCACGCCCCGGCTGCCTTACACTCGGAAAACAGTCGCGGTGCTCATTGAATGGGAGGCCGTGTGGGCCTCAGACTTGAGGTGAAATATCAGAATGTCCCTGCTAGATTATTATGTACTCAGCATTCTTAAGCATCATCCAGCAATGTGTACGTGCGCCGGTTGTCCGTTATATTAGCTAGCAGTGAACAGCACACGTGTTGTCGCAGTGTTACATTCGCCTCAAGTGGCCTGTCAGGTTTGCAGCAGCATCTTCCAAGGTTGGCCGGGAGTAGCGCAGTTGGTGTAACGCACATGGCGTTCCTAGCCTATTGCGTCGTGGTTACCGATTCTCTTTCCCGGGTGTAAATCCGTCGGGGAGTGACGTTGACCACCCACCCGCTTCTAGCCCCGAGAGTAAAGAAAAGGCAGAGTTTTACTTTCCCTTCCCCTTGTGCCCCGTGACTTCATGGCATGTTACAGGGTGAACTGTTACATCTAGCAGTTACGAATACGGGGCTTTGAATGTAGGACGGTGCTTGAATCCGGTGTAAGAGCTGAACTGGTCTAAGCTGGCCGGCTTTTGTAATTATGTTCGCTGCATCATAATCACGAACCCCTGTAGTAGGTACAGTACATGTACCGCATTACTGTGTGGGGCTCGGATTCACCTTATGTTTACACCCTCCCCAGTTCCGTTACTTTGCTATGATTTATTTTCATTATTTCTGTTGGCAGGTCACACCCGTAAGTTTTTCTTTCGTTTGTACGTGATAGTTGAACCGTAAAGATGGGTACTCATATGCAGCCGATAATATACTGAACTTACAAACATTGCAAGCCGGTCCCAGTTGCCGCGCGGTCTAAGGCATACGTCTTCGGCCGCTCGCCTGCTGAGATTGTGGGTTCGATTACCACCGGGGGCATGGCCGTTTATCTGTTGTGAGTGTTGTATGTTGTCAGGTAGAGGTCTCTGCGACGAGCTGATCTCTCGTCCAGAGGAGTCGTACCGACTCTGGTGCGTCGTTGTGTGTGATCTAGAAACCTCGTGAATGAGGAGGCCCTGGCCCAATGGGGGGAGGGGGCTGTCGCGCCAAAAACAAACACACAAACAAACAAACATGTCAGAATATTAGTATAGTCGTTCAGACTCCAGCACGAGACTGTAGAGCCTGGGAAGTTTCATTACCGACGTTCATTATTCTGATGTTTTGCTGACCGTGCGTCTCAGTATAATCTTAGAAATTAACCAACTTAATGCACAAATTCTTGTTTTATAAAAAGTTTATTATATGCCTCTACATGTTTCGAGCACATAATGCTCGAAACATGTAGAGGCATTTAATAAACTTATTGTAAAACAGGAATTTGTGCATTAAGTTGGTTAATTGCTAAGCCTAAGTTCATTATTCTGTTTGAACTTAAGTTTCGATTGAGATAATGTTGAATAGTTTGTCAATTTAGACGTTTGTTTCCTGGTTGGCCCATGTGGGTTGTAGCGTGAAATTACCCCGTTGTCTTACTATAACAAGATTATCACACTTTGCGTGATGTGTACTTTGGATTTGGTACTGTAGTTTTTGTTGCGTTGGGTGTCAAATGGGAAGGTAGTCTTACTGGTTTACAGTATAGAGCGGGAGAGTTTTTTTTTCTAGACGTAACGTATATTCTCGAATCTAATCCGCACCATTTTTACAGTTTCAGAGGGCTAAAAAATCAGATGCGGATTAGAATCGCTTGCGGATTCGATTCGTCGTCGTGAGCTGGATTTTGGAAAAATGATAGAGCCGCTGTACGTGCCGTAAGAACAATACAATACAATTTATTATTTTATTTATTATTTATAATATATAATATTTATATTTGGACCTAGTAGGGACGAGGTAACGGGGGAATGGAGGAGACTGCATAACGAGGAGCTAAGTGATCTGTACTCCTCACCCAATATTGTGCGGGTGATAAAATCGAGAAGAATGAGATGGGCTG
>Ga0123353_10010803_pt1 | contig 12777 bp, 9 predicted proteins | sample TergutLab28metaG_3_FD_92763 | JGI IMG/M metagenome (GOLD analysis project Ga0123353, IMG submission 92763) | Labiotermes labralis P3 segment gut microbial communities from Petit-Saut dam, French Guiana - Lab288 P3 | ecosystem: Host-associated > Arthropoda: Insects > Digestive system > Gut ...
CAGCCAAGAGGGTGAGCAGAGCAGAAGCCATTTTGGCAACAGCCGTCACCGTAAATCGACACCTTTCATATCTATGAAGCCGATAGGATAGGTGGGCATAAGGGTTAGGCGGTTGGAAACCCCCCGGTAAAGGGTGATGTCCATAATAAAGACTGCCGGTACCTCTTCCGCGATTAGCTTTTGGATCTCCTGATAAATGGGCACCCGTTCTTCCGGAATAGCCGTTGCCCGCCCTTGTAGCAGCAAACTGTCTATCTCCGGGCTGCTGTAGCGGGTAAAGTTATTGTTGTGGGTGGAAGAGAAACGCCCCAGCACTGCGTCGGGATCCAGTTTACCGGAAAGACCTATGATCGTGGCTTGGTGGTTAAAGGCGCCGTAAACATCGGTAAGCCACTGTGCCCAAGCAATGGGTTCGATATTCATCGTCACCCCAATTTGCTGCATTTGGATCTGTATGATTTCCGCCGTCTGCATATGGAAGGTATACTCCGAAGGGACTTTGACGGTAAAGCTTAAATTGCTGTAGCCAGCCGCCGCTAACAGATCCCGGGCTTTCTGAGGGTCGTAGGGGTAGGTATTTTCTAGGTTGGGAGCTGCATAAAAAGCCATAACCTCACTGAAGTTGGTGCCCAGCTTTTGGGAGCCTGGCGCCATTAGTTCGATAATAGCATCTTTATCGACGCCGTGGTTGATGGCTTGACGGACACGCAGGTCTTTAAAAGGCTCGAACTCGGTGTTCAACGCCAGCAGCTGAGGCATATTCTGAGGGGTCTCGATAACCTCAAACCGGCTGCGATCTAAGGAACGGAGTTGCCCTAAAGTGAGTTCGCAAATATCCAGTTCGCCATTTTGCAACGCCATAAAGGCGGTGTTACTGCCGGGGTCGAAGATGCGAAACTCCACTTCGTCCAACTTAGGTAAACCTTCCTGGTAAAAGAGGGGGTTTTTGACCATTTTTAGGTTAACTCCCGGGTTGTAAGAGACAAAGGAGAAGGGACCTGCTCCCACGGGGCTTGTACTTTGGTTCGGACCTGAACCTAAGGGGATAATGGCAGTGATGAGTTTGCTGAGCAAGGAAGCATCCCCCTGGGATAAGTGCAACTCCACGGTATAGCTGTCAGGGGTGATAATCTCCGTTACGGCGTTTAAAGAAGAAGACAAGGGGCGCTCGCTCTCCCCCACCTTACCCTGCAAGCGTTCCAGGCTATATTTAACATCTTTGGCTTCCACCGGATCCCCGTTGTGGAAGTAGGCATCTTCCCGTAGAAAGAAAGTATACAACAGCTGGTCCTGGGAAATTTCCCAATGGGTTGCCAGTTCCGGGACAATTTCACCTCGGGTATCGGTATTCACTAAACCGGTGAATACGTTAAACATAACCTCCTGGGTACCGGTGGCACTGGAAAGGTGAGGATCCAGATTGTCCATATTCTGCGGAATACCCACTACCGCACGTTTGGGCTCGGTAGGAGGCGCCGTAGGAGGTGAGGCGGTTGGTCCTGCCGTAGGAGTAGTGGTAGGGGCAGTGGTAGGGTTGGAGTTACCGTTACATCCAGTCAGCAGCAGTAAAAGGCATAGCAGAGTGCTAAGCAATGCCGCACGGTGGTGGCGCCGCAGCATCGGGAGATACAGGGTCATTTTGAAGTTCCTCCTTATTAATTTGCGCTTGGCTTTATTATACTATTTTTACATGGTAAAGAGCAAGAGTTTCGCGAAATTCATTGCTAACCATAACCCTCTCGTGCTATACTCGCCGGGTAATACTTTCGACAAAGGAGAGGCGAAAAATGAGCAAAGCAGAAATCCATTTAGCCAAAGGCGGCACGGTCACCATTAATTTCTTTCCCGAAGAAGCACCGGACACCGTGAAAAACTTTATTGATTTAGCCCAAGCCGGCTTCTACAACGGTCTCACCTTTCATCGGGTCATCCCGGGCTTCGTCGCCCAAGGCGGTTGCCCCAACGGCAACGGCAGCGGTGGTCCCGGCTATACTATCCCTTGCGAGGCTGAGAACAACCCTCATAAGCACCTGCGAGGCACCTTGTCCATGGCTCATGCCGGCAAGGATACCGGAGGAAGCCAGTTCTTCATCTGCTACGCTCCGCAGCCTCATTTAGACCAAAAGCATACTATTTTCGGTGAAGTAAACCTAGGGATGGAGCTGGTAGATGCCATCCAACCGGGGGATGTTATGGCCAAGGTCATCATCGTCGATTAGGTAAACCCAAGATAGCTGTAAAGGAGTAGAATGGTTATGCGTGAAAAAGGGGTTTACAGCAAGAAAGATCAGGAGATGGCACTGGGTAACGATGAGCTTATCTGCGCTCATCTGGGGGACGAGTATGAAAAGTTTATGGGCGCCGTCATCCCGCCGCTTTTTCAGAACTCCCTGCATGTCCACCCGGATGTAGAAACCATGTGGTCGCCGGCTCCCGGTAGCTTCGTCTATGCTCGCGTCGCCAACCCCACCACCGATATTTTTGAGCGTAAGGTAGCCGCTCTGGAGCGAGGCGAGAAGGCAGTAGCCTTCGCCTCGGGGATGGGTGCTATCACCGCTTCGATTCTGGCGGCTGTCTCCTGTGGCGGTCATTTTATTGGCGTCGAGGGGATGTATGGCCCCACTCGCACCTTTGTCCAAGACTTTTTCCCTAAAATAGGAGTAGAGGCTACTTTTATAACCGGTAGCGATATCAACGAGCTAAAAGCTGCTATTCGACCCAACACCCAGTGTATCTACCTGGAGAGCCCTTCTTCGGTAGCCCTTAGGATGCAGGATATCCCCGGGATTGCCGCTATCGCCCGGGAGCACGGCATTGCCACGGTTATCGATAACTCCTGGGCATCACCTATTTACCAAAAACCTCTGACCATGGGGATTGATATGGTGGTACATACGGTATCCAAGTACATAGGAGGGCATTCTGATATTGTAGCAGGCATCTCCTGTGGCTCGGCAGAATGGATGGCTAAAGTCTCCAAAAACCGGGAAATCTACGGCGCGATGATGGGTCCTTTTGAATCCTGGCTCGCTATTCGGGGCTTGCGCACCCTGCCCCTTCGCTTGAAGGCAGCTATGGCCAGCGGCTTAAAGGTGGCTAACTTTTTAGAACAGCACCCTATGGTGGAGCGAGTGGTTTACCCGGGACTCCCCAGCCATCCCGATTATGCCCTGGGGCAAAAGCAGCTCAGCGGTTACGGTAGCTTGATGAGCTTTGTCCCCAAGGGAGATTTGGAAGAAGCCAAGGCTTTTGCCAATCGCCTTACCTGGTTTAAGCTGGGGGTGTCCTGGGGCGGCTTCGAAAGCCTAATTACTGTCAGCCGCTACAACCCTTCCTTAGAGGAGCAGGAACGTCGCGGGGTTTACCCCAGGATGATTCGCATCTATGTAGGGCTGGAAGATGTGGACGCTCTTATCGCCGATCTTGATCAAAGTCTTAACCAGATAAAGCTGTAGGTAAGTTATCCCCAAAGTTATCCACAGTTGGGGATAACTTTGGGGATTATCTTCTGCTCAAGCTGTGTATATGGTGTGTGTTTTGCCAACACCCCAGGCTAATCCCAGGGGAAACGCAGGTAGCGGTGACCTGTGAGTTGCTCCATATAGGCAATATCTTCCGGGGATAAAAGGCGAATATGCTGCACCAGCTCCTGGAGCTCCCGGGTTGCCACTTCCGGAGCGAAGTTTAAAAGCTCCACGGTGGCAAAAGCCACTCCACTTCGGGTTAGATCGATAAGCAGGGGTAAGTTATCTTCTGCCGCCAAAAAGAAGCACCCTGCGTGCTGCAGCACCGGTAGCCTTTCTTGAGCATAGATATGGTGGGGTGCGGGAATGAACTGCGAAAATCGCGAAGCAAGATGGGAGCGCATGGCAGCAGAAACCGGTCCCGGGTAGATAGTGCCAGGATAAAGCAGCACTTGGGACTGATACTCCTGCTCGGAGGCATAAAACTGCTCCGCTTGCTGCAGAATTATTTCGGCTAATTGTTGAGGGCTTACTTGGCAGGTATCTATTACCAGGTCGTAATGGGAGAGATCGAAGTAATCCTCACCGTAAAAATTTTGAAAGCGTTCCCTTTCCGAGGCCGCCCGTTGCAAAATATGCTGTCCTGTCTGCCAGATAGAGTTATAATGCTCTACTTTGCCACGATTATCGTCGGTATAGATTCTGGTAGCTGCTACCTCGATATCGACGGTCAGAAAGACTTTGAAAGAGTGAGGCACAAAGTGCCACGCCATGCGGGAATCGAAGATGATACTCTCCTTGGTGCCAACTGTAGCAATACGCACCACTTCATCGTCGATAAGTTTGTCGTGCTTGCTGTCGCTTTGCATGAACAAGTTTAGCTCCAGGGTAGTCATCCCCATCTTTTGAGCCAGTTGGCGCTGCACGTCTCCGGTGGAATAGCGGGTAAAACCATATTGCTCGTGCAAAAGCCGACACAAAGTGGACTTGCCACTGCCCAGGTTGCCGGTTATGGTAATATGTATGCTGGACACCTCCTCGCCACCTATTAATTCCCCTTAGAGGGAGAAAAACCTTCTTTAGCGTAAGGCGGTCTACAACCGCATTACCTGTTCGGAGTGTCTTTTTAAGGGAAACGTAGGTGGGGGATATAATAAAGTAACAATGTAATACGAAGGGAAGTTTTAGCCTATGAGCAAAAACTTGGTAGATTTAATACTATCCAACGGCAAAGTTTGGACAGGCAACCCGATGCAGCCGACAGCGGAGGCAGTAGCCATAGCCCAGGGTCGCATTGTAGCAGTAGGAGATAATGCCACCATTCTTCGAGACTACCAGAGCCAGAACAGCTACGATATGGCAGGGCGCCGCCTTCTCCCCGGCTTGCAGGATAGCCACTTACACCTGATTAGCACCGGAACCTTTCTGGGACAGATTAGCCTGGTGGGGTGCCGCAGTATCGGTGAACTGCAGGAAAGGCTGCGCACCGCGCCTGCAGGGGAGGACTGGATCGTAGCTCGGGGTTTTCTCCAGGATGAGTTTAACGAAAAGCGGATGCCCACGCGAGAGGACTTAGACGAAGTATCCGCCACACGTCCGGTTTTTATCGTTAGGGCTTGTGGTCATGTGGCTATCTGCAACACCTTATTGCTAAATATGGCAGGGGTGGTTAAAGGTTTTGGGCAAGTCTCCGGCGGTGAAATTGGCTATGATGCCCAGGGAGAGCCTAACGGTTTTCTGGCGGAGAACGCTATCGGCTTGGCGCGCCGCTTGCAACCAGCCACCACCTCCCAGCGGTTGCAAAGCTCCATTGCCCGCGCCGCTGCCGAGCTACTCCGTTCCGGTATAACTACTGCCCAAAGCGACGATTTTGGACGTGACAACTGGGATCTAACCTTCACTGCCTACCAAGAGGCTTACGAAGCCGGTCAGCTTCCCCTACGGGTTAACCACCAGATGCGTTTTAACACTCCTGAGGATGTAGCTCGCTTCGTGGCTTGGCGCGATACGGTGGCTTATGCCGCTGGCATCCCCCGGGAGCGCTTCGCCTTTGGTCCCGTCAAGCTGATGTGTGATGGTTCCCTGGGAGGACGCACCGCCGCCATGGCAGACCCCTATCATGATGCTCCTCATACCCAGGGGGTAGCTATCCTTAGCCGCGAGGAGATGACGGCTATCTTTCGGGAGGCACATGCTGCCGGCTTCCAACTGAGTGGTCACGCCATTGGCGACAAGGCTATTACCGACCTAATTGAAGCCATGGGGGCAGCTATTCCTGAAGCAGAGCGGGAGCAGGCGCGTCCCCGGGTCATCCATGCCCAGATAACCACTGAGGCTATTCTGCAGAGAATGCGGGAGCTGAAAGTTCACTGCGATATTCAGCCTGCCTTCGTGCCCACAGATTGCCCCATCTTGGATGCCCGGGTTGGTCCTGACAAAGCAGCTACCAGCTATGCCTGGGCTACGATGCGCCACACCGGCATTACCACTTCCGGCGGCTCCGACTCTCCTGTCGAATCCTATAATCCTTTCTATGGTATCTACTGCGCTGTCACCCGTCAGAATTCGGAAGGCATCCCCCTCCAAGGGTGGTCGCCCCAAGAGCGCCTCACCGTGGCGGAAGCCCTTAAGCTCTACACTTATGATGGCGCCTATGCCATTGGGCTGGAAGGGCAAGTAGGACAGATTGCTCCTACCCAATGGGCAGATATGATCCTTATCGATAGAGATATCATAACCGTTCCTCACCAGGAGATCAAAGATATCCAGGTGGTAGCCGCCTGGGTAGATGGCCTTCTGGCCTACCAACAGTAGGAGACTATCCTTAGACCCCCAAGGTGGGGATCCTAGGCTGCCTTGGATGCATAATAATAGCGACATCGTGCTTTTAGCCAGGCACGATGTCGCTTTTTGAGTTATTTATGTTGCTGCATTTAAGCAGGTTGTTTATTTACAGGCTGCTTATTTATCGGCGGGGATATGAGTATTGAACCAGCGCAGTATTTGACGCAGGCGGTCGGCGCGGTTTTGGGGTTTGCCGCTGCGAGAGAGCTCGTGGTTTTCGCCGGCGAAGCGGACAAACTCGGCAGTAACTCCCAACCGCTTGAGAGCGACGAACCATTGCTCAGCTTGTTCCATGGGGCAGCGGTAGTCTTCTTCGCTATGGATAATTAAGATAGGGGTCTTTACCTTAGGGGCATAACGGATAGGGGAGCGCTCCATAATGAAGTCTTCGCTATCCCAGAGGTCCCGCCCGGCGAAACCGGAGCGGTTGCCTGTCCAGCCGTTATCGGCTACCCCATATTTGCTATACATGTTACTGATGCAGCGCAGGGTGACAGCGGCGGAGAAACGAGTGGTTTGACCTACAATCCAGTTGGTCATATAGCCGCCATAAGAGCCGCCAGTGACGCCCAAACGAGCCGGGTCAATCCAGGGGTTAAGCTCCAAAGCTTTATCGACGATGGCCATCAAGTCTTGGTAGTCGCCGCCTCCCCAATCGCCGATAACCCCCAAGGCGTGCTTTTCACCATAAGCGGATGAACCCCTCGGGTTCGAGAAGAGGACGGCAAAACCGTTGGCAGCCAGGAGCTGATACTCGTGGAAGAAAGCGTAACCGCTGGCGCCGTAAGGACCGCCATGAATCTCCAGCACCATAGGGTGCTTTTTGTTGGCATCGAAACCGTAAGGTTTCATCAGCCAACCGTGGATTTTGCCGCCATCGGGGCTGGTGGCTTCAATAGGTTCGAGGTCGGAAATGTGTACTTCCTCGATGAGTGCCTTGTTTACTTGGGTGAGACGGGTAATCTGTTTGCTTTCGGGGCAATAGTAGTAAATATCGCTGCCACACAAGAAGTTGTCTATGACCATAGCCATAGCCTCGCCGGCCATGGAGAAGCTGGTGACGGTATGGTTGCCGGTGGTTACCTCTTCCTTGCTGCCGTCTTCGACAAAGAAGCGCTGAATATTGTTAATGCCATACCAGGCAGCGGTGGTGAGCACAGATTTGCTGTCGTCACTCCAATAGATAGAGCGTCCTCCACCATCAGCACGGCAATCGCCGCCCACACCGGAGCCCACGGAGTAGTCATAGGCGGTGGAGAGATTGCGGGAGGGACCGCCCTCGGCTGGGCGCACGAATAACGAAGTGTTAACCCCGTTTTTCCCCTGCCCCAGTTCGTGCCCCAGGTAAGCAATCCATTTGCCATCGGGAGAGTAGTTAGGGGCTCCGGCGGTTCCTTCATTATGAGTAAGCGGCTCGATTTCTCCGCCGTCTACCGGAATACGCCACAGGTTCTGGATTTGGTTGAGGTCGTCTTCGACTCGGGAGGAGGTGAAAGCGATCCACTTGCCATCGGGAGAAAAGGTCGGTGAGGACTCGCTAAATTTGCCGTCGGTTATTTGCTTAAGTTCCTTAGTTTTCAGGTTTAAGGTGTAAAGATGGCGGGGACGGGTATCAATGAATCCGGGAGTGCCATTGGACTTGTAACGGATGCTGGTGATCACAGTCATATTCGGGTTCTTCTTTTCTACTCTGGTGCCGGGAACCCGGGAGGAAAAAGCGACGAGGCCGGGCACAGCAGTACTCCAGGCAACTTCGCCCATACCCTCGTCCCACTCGTACCAGAGAACGGCTTCGCCACCGGCTAAGGTGATACGCCACAACTGGTTACGACCGCTGCGGTTGGAGAAGAAGTAGATGAAACGGCTGCAGGCAGACCAATGGGGCTGGGTGTCGCGGAAAAGGCGTTCGCTGTTTTGGTGAACCGTAAACTGGCGGGGTTCGCTCCAGCCGTTGGCGGTTTTGTCGATAAGCCACAAGTTGCTACGGTAGCCGTTTTTAACAGGATCCATTTCCGTAAGAGTGTAGACAATGTGTTGACCATTGGGGGAGAGTTTGGCAGCGCCGGGGAACTTCATTGACCAAAGATCTTCAACAGTAATAGGGCGTTTGCTCACGAAAACTCACTCCTTTCATGTTATCCGTTACTTCGTCAAAAGAAGGTGCAACTCCTTTAAGCTAACTTCATCTCCAGCAGTTCCAGTAAGCATAGCTTTGTTTACTCGTTCTGGAGCTTCGCTCCTGGCCCCGGTTTCTGTGGTGGAGTAGAAGCCTGTTTCTATCATGCCATGGGTGAACGCAGTTCATGGGCTTCTACTCTGGCGGTCTTATATATCCTCCCCGGTCGCGGATTTCCGCCTGGATGGCGGCTACGACTGCGGCGTCAGTAGCTAAGTGGCGCAAGTTGGTTATGCCTCTATCCAGGGCGATGGCTACGGCAATGGCGGCGGCTTCACCCTCCGCCATACCTACCGGCACCACACGGGCGGAGCCGTGAGCTTCCGAGGTATAGCCGGCAGAGCGTCCCACCACGAAGAGGTTACTGGGTCCCCATTGAGGTATCAGTGAGCGTAAGGGGATACCGTAGCCTCTTTGCGGAGCATAAAGGGTGCGCTCCCGCTCGTCGGTAGATACCGCCTGCAGGTCTACGGGATAAGCACCTTGGGCAATTTCGTCCCAGAAGTGCCGCTCAGAGATAATATCTCCCAGCGTAAGGTTATACATAGATATCAGATGACGGCTCTCCCGGATGTAAAGTTTGGGTGCCACTCGGGAAAAGGTGGCTTGGACAAAGCCGGGAGCTACCTGCTGCAGAAAAGCCGCCACCTGTCTGGCTTCTGCCTCTCCTCTCCGGCGAGCTTCCGCCAGAGAAGCGGTATCTAAAGGATCGACTTCAAAAATTAAGAGAGCGTTAATAAGTACAGTAGCATCTTGTCTATCTCCGGTGGCCGCATCTTGTCTTCCCAGGTTAAGACCTCGTAAATAGGTTTGGGGGTCAGTGGGCTGGTAAGCGGCGACTATTTCCCAGTACGCCCAGGCAGAATCACCGCTGGCACCGTAGCGAGGATCCGCTAACCCGCGGGCATAGGCGACAACTTCGTCCCAGTTCACATGCTCCATTTCAAAAACCAGAGTGGGGGCCATAAAAACCTCAGGGCGTCCAACATCAGCCCAGCCGAAGGTGTAAGGGGCGTTGGTACGAGCCATCAGATCGCCATCGGCCGTGGCATCAATAAAAAAAGGAGCGGTGGTGCGGTACTCCACCCCTGAAGAAGAGAGAAACTTAGTTGTTACCAACAGTTCGCTCCTTACCCCCTGAGGCTCCAGTGCAGTGGTCAACAACGTGTCGCCTAAGCGCAGGGTCAGGTTAGCTTCCTCTGAGACCATCTCTAAAAAAGCCATATAAGCGGCATCTACCTGGAAAGAGAGCGGCCGCCAAAGCTTGTCCCACCATTCCTCGAAGATGCCACCGGTGAGCAGAACCGGCTCGCCGGAGCTGATATCCCAGCTCATATCTAAAGAGTTAAGCCAACCTAAAGTGAAAAGACCTCCCAAACCGTCATCGGGGCCTAGGAGCAACGTCTTGAGACCTTGACGAGCGGCTGCTACGGCAGCGGCTATCCCTTCCGGCTCTGTGCCGTAGACTATCAGGTCCCAGGGTTCAATTACCGACCAATCAACGGCATATTCTTCCTTAAAGAAAGGGTTTATGGAAACCCAGCGGTGAGGGTTTAAGTACATAAAGGTGAATAGGGCAGCAGTACCAGCCAGGAGGCACACCAGCAGAAAAAAAGCCACTCTCTGCCACCAAGAGAGCCTGCCTTTGCGTTTGTTGGGTTCCAAGGGACGAGCTTTATAACTTTGGCCACCGAACCTGTTCATCTTCTTCCAAATCCCTTCGATAGAAATGCTCCAGGGCAATGGCGACGGCAACGGGAAGGGACAAAGAATCTATAGTTTGGGCATGGGGGATAACCAAGGAGATGCCTTTATCGCGGTAACTCTCGTCCAAGCCAGAGCTTTCGTTACCAAAAACTAAAGTGTAAGGGGTTTGAGGAGGGGGAACTTGAGCCAGGGGTACTTTCCCCTGGAGCATAAACGGGTAGACAAGATGCGCCGGGTGGTGGCTTAAATACTCATTAAACGCAAGATAGTAAGCGAAGTTTAGAGAAAAGACGGCACCCATCGAGGCGCGAATCACCTGAGGATCCCAAAAATCTACCCCCGGGGTGATGATAGCTAAATCTGTTACCGCAAAGCCCAGCATGGTGCGGATAATGGTGCCCAAGTTGCCTCTATCTGCCGGATTAACTAATAAAAGATGGGAGCGGTTGGCTTCCAGGGGAGCCTCATACTTGTGGAAGACCCCTATCAGGTAGCAATTCTCTTTGGGGCTTATGCGGGTAAAAGCCTTGGCGTCCGTCTGCACAGGAATGTTGTGGGCTTCCGCTATAGCGGCAACTCTGGCAGCAGCCTCGCTGTTGGCAAAACTGGGGTGCATCAGGAGAGCCAACACTTGCTCAGGGCGACGCTGTAGCAGCTCGATGGTGGGGAATGCTCCCAGAGAGTAGGAGTGGGTACCTTCTTTGCGGTAGCTTTTCCAGATAGGCATGGGGTATATGCTCCTTTTTACATCAGACAACGCCAGGAGACCCCTTCGTGGTTTTGCTGCAGAGGAATGGTTCCGTAACAGGCGGAGATAGCCAGGGAGCAGCGGGAGACAAAGTGACAGCCGCTGGCGGGACGAGCATGGAGGGGTTCGGCTGTACCGTGCAGAGTTTCAAGAGTATGACCGCGTAAGGCAAAGGAGGGGAGAGCGCCTAACAGCCCTTGGGTGTAGGGGTGACGGGGGTACTGCAAAATAGCTTTCGCCGAACCGCTCTCGACCACTCCTCCGGCGTAGAGTACCACCAGGCTCTGGCAAAGATGCTTGACCACGCTAATATCGTGGGAGATAAGAAGCAATGCCATCTGTCGTTCTTGGTGCAGGCGTTGCAGTAAGTCGATAATCTGACGCTGGGTGGTAATATCCAAAGCCGTGGTAGGCTCATCGGCAATAAGTAGACGGGGTCGGCGCGCCAGAGCAATGGCGATCATCACTCTTTGACGCTGTCCTCCCGAAAGCTGATGGGGGTATTTGCTGCCGGCATCTCGCGGCATTTCTACCTCTTGGAAGAGTTGCTGCACTTGCCGACCGGCTTGCTCTTTACTCAAGCCGTCGAAAAGGATGAGCCCTTCCGCGACTTGATCTCCCACCTGCATAAGTGGGTTTAGGGCGCCAGTGGAGTCTTGGAAAACCACTGCGATTTCAAAACCGCGCAAAGAACGGAGTTCAGCTTCCGGCATCGTGGTAATCTCTTGACCATCAAACAAAATACTACCGGCCTCGTAGCGTACCTGGGGAGCGTTTAAGCCGGCAATGGCCATGGCAGTAAGGGTTTTTCCTGAGCCGGATTCTCCTACCAACCCCAGACTTCCTCCGGCAGGCAGGGTCAGAGAGAGATCCCGCAGGGCGAGCACCCTTTGAGGAACGCTTCCTTCCCAGGGGCGAGGCAGAGGGACACGAAAAGGCACGGAAAGTGAAAGCCCTGTTACCTGCAACATTACTCTCGCCTCCCGCCCCTAATACCTTTCTTTTTCGGTTGCCTGAAGAAAAATCCTGCTTTCCCGTTTAAGTAAACTAGGAGATTCCCTTGCCTTTAGCGAATGAAGTAAATGGTGGGAGCCTCCGTGTAGGATCACCTAAGCAATATCACACCATTTCATGAGCCCTGGGCAGCGCCTCTTAAGGCGGGGCAAGCTGGCTCAAGGTAAGGAAATTCTCTTACATTGGCAAAAATCCTATTTAAAGGCAGGTTTTTCGGTTGATTGATTTAACCATAAACCCCCAAGGGTTGGCGGCGAATATTGCCCGAGCTCGGGAGCTGGGGATTATCATTCCCACTTTTTCCGCTATGCGTTCCCAGGAAAGTGGTGAAGCGAAGGACGAAGTGCCTTCCGCCATCACCCAGGCTTTACAGGAAATCCCTATGAACGCGGTTAACCCCTTAAACCTTTTCCGTGTCAGCTGGAATAACGATACCAGTGGTCATAATACCTACGGTACAGTCAATTATATTGAAATTCCCCCCGAAATTACTGGGGTGAAAGCCAAAATTATCTGTCTGGTGGGCAAGCATTTTCCTACGGGCTGCCATAAGGTAGGAGCTGCCTTTGCCTGTTTGGTTCCCCGCTTGGTTACCGGGCAAATCAACACTACTACCCAACGTACCGTGTGGCCTTCCACCGGCAACTACTGCCGAGGAGGGGTTTATATCTCCCGCCTGCTGGGGTGCAGCAGTATTGCTATCCTCCCCCAGGGGATGAGCCAGGAGCGCTTTAATTGGTTGCAAGATATGGCAGAGGAAGTTATCGCCACTCCCGGTTCGGAGAGCAATGTCAAAGAAATTTTCGACAAAACGAAGGAGATTA
>Ga0123353_10010805_pt1 | contig 12777 bp, 3 predicted proteins | sample TergutLab28metaG_3_FD_92763 | JGI IMG/M metagenome (GOLD analysis project Ga0123353, IMG submission 92763) | Labiotermes labralis P3 segment gut microbial communities from Petit-Saut dam, French Guiana - Lab288 P3 | ecosystem: Host-associated > Arthropoda: Insects > Digestive system > Gut ...
AGAGTTATGTACGAGAAGGAAAGTCTCTCTTTGGATTAAATTTTAATTAAATTATTGAAGATGTACTGAGATTGTGTGGCCTTCTAAATGCTCCCCTCTACAAGAAAACCACTGTCGTGTGTTTATTATTACTATGCTATAAAAGACAACAACAAAAGCTTTAAGCATCTTACTAAAACCTCAGGAAATAGATGGCAAGTTGATGGTGGGTAATAAATTTAAAAAATTAATCCCTTGAATAAAAGGGTAAAATTTTATTTCAAAAAAAGACTCACGCTGAGAGATGTGTATTATGGAGTAGGGTACAGTCCACTCACTGCCAGTTCGTATAATTTAATATAGATCCTGTTTTCAAAGTGACTTATTTGAGAAACTTTATTACGAATTTTGAAATGTTAGTTACATACCAGTTCAACATGTCTTAAAGAGCTCTCCAGTTTTCAGTGCGTAGGTTCAAAAGATCTACTGTTCCTTATCTCAATTTGTAAGGTAATTTGGTTTTGGCCTTAAGATTCGAATCCATCTTCACTGCTTAAGTAAGAAACACTTTACATATAGGCAATAATATCCCACCTAGTAAAAAACACCCGATGAAAATCCAACGGGAATTTTCTTGTAAATGTATTTATGTACATCTGAAGGTTGTCGGAACATTAACATCTCTCAGACACATAATGTTATATATAGGTGAAAGTACGTACATAGCGAGAGGCTGAATGTAGCCCAAAATAAATCTGCACATTTGGATAGGAAATAAATCCCTTAGCTCTCTCGCGAATCAAAGAGAAATGCGTCTATTTTCCAACCCATAACCAGTCTTCATAAAGAATCATCTATCGTAACTAGCCATAGAACCAGTCTGCATTGGAGAACTTTTTAGAGAAAAAAAACAGACATATCACAGTAAACACAACGCCCAAGCAAATATAAATCTAGTGTATTCCAGTTCACATCAGTGCAATATTTCCCTTTCACCAATGCCTCTCCATAAATTGAGAATTGAGTGTTTCCGGGAGGATAAATTTGTCATCTTACTTCATGGAAGATTCTTTAAGACACTTTATAGGTCTAGTGATATGTTCTGGAATACATATATGTCTTTTAATTTGCATTTTTTTATAGACTATTTCTTGCGAGTGTGATAAATCGGGCTAAGTTACCAATTGAGAGATGACTCCAAAATCGTTGCAGTTTTTCTCAGCGTCATTAAATGATACAGTCTTCCGTTCACAAAGTAGATACATGCTGCAGTCTAGAAGTTCATGTTGAAAAACGTATGGACTAGTGTCTTCCACCTTCTTTCATCCGTACTGTAAAATCCTGCAGGTTACACCTGAGGTCTATACATACCAATTTATGTAGTGGCCGGTATAGGCTTGCCACTTAAATTTTAGGGGTAGCTTCCTAAAATCTGGTGGTAGACTGTAAGGGTTTGCTGCAACTGAAATTATTACTTTCCCTAGTAAATTACGCGCAAAGACTATCCATATCCACAACAGTAAAAATTAACAATAACTTCTAATTGCGTTATTTTACTCTAGTCACAACGCAAAAAAAAAATTGAACTTCTCAGTTTAATAACACAAAATCACTTACTAACTATTACTCTTTTCATCACTATTTCAACTTAACCACCAGTTCTCTCTGTATTCTCCCTATAAAGTTTCACCTGCTTTACACAGTACATTTCTCTTTCTCCTCAATTTCACAGGCTTCAAAACAGTTGTATCACCCTTGCAATTATTCAACAGGTCCATACAGCCACAGATCTCAGCATTAGAGTGGCGCACATTTTGACTTCGTGAACACAAGCAACAAAGGCGACTGTTTGTATGTAGAGAGACCTGGAATCTTCGCAATGGGTTTGGCGGCAGGTATTGTGTTAGAAACAATACTGTTTTCAATTATTTCATTGAAATCATAGAAACTTATACAAGAACAAGAGAGGCAATATAGTCATAAGCGTAACATGGAAGCGCGTTCGCGTAACAATTATTGCAACCAAAAGCAATAAGAAGAAATACTGAGCGCATGTCTGTAGTATTGGTTACCCAGCATAGGACGTGCGCGCGCCGTTCTAAATTGTTATCTATGGCCACTCTGTCTCTGCCAGATTTTTCCACAATATCTCATAAACTGCACGATTTTCGGGAAAGGGTCATGGAATAAAACACGCGTGTTTTCAATTTCTCTACAATTTTTGTCTGAACATTTCCCTTTATGAGAAGAGCCGAGCGAGACTTTAGCATTACATCGTTTAAATACCTGTCATTCTTGTCATATTTCAACGAAACTTGAATTTGCCCGACAGATTTTCGAAAATTCCTCAAATATCAAGTTTCATGAAAATCTCTCCAGAGGGAGCCGAATTGTTCCATGCAGACGGACGGATAGACAGAAAGACGAGCATGACGTAGCTTATAGTGTCATTCCGCAATTTCGCCCACGCACCATACATGGTATGCATTTTACGTTGGATACTGAAGTAAACAATGAAGAAGGCCTACTGTGTAAAGACTTGAGTGTCTGAACCAAACGAGTAATCAGCACGGGCTGAAGTTGTGGCAAGCGACGCATTAAGACCTGAGTATTAACGACTTACAATTATCTATCGTTAGAGGAGGGACAATAAATTTCGCGCAGTCTCCGTTATGCCTGGATATTGCGCGGCAGTAGGAGTGGTCCTGCTGGCTTCAGTTTAGCGCTACTTAATGCGACTCTCATAAAGAGCGCCGTTCCATCCCAAAGTTCTGATCACGGGACATTAAGCTACACAACCCTAACTTCTGCGCTGTTTGGTTGCGCTTCGTTTCTTGTTAATGTAAGTGCGTGAACATATGTCTGCAACACAATGGAGAGTGAGTTAACAGACAGCATTTCATAATGCTGCAATCCTTATACCAAAATGAATAAATAGATGGGAATCTAGTTAAATAACTAACTAACAGATCAACTAAGTAGCGAAACAAGGAAACGGCGAACAAAAAAAAAAGTAACCACAGAAACAAATCGAACATCAACCATCCAAATAGTATCTATCCACGTGGATAGGTCATGTTCTACCTACTTATTTAACTGAGTAAATAAATTGTTACAAGTTAGACCAAGAAAATGCACACACTTGAAACTTTTAACATACAAATCTCCTACATGTTTCGGATCTCACCGACCCATCATCAGGCAGTAAAACTTTAAAGTGTGTGCATTCTGTTGGTATAATTTGTAGCAATCATTTCGCAATGTACGGAGTGAAGAATGTAAAAAATAAATGAGTCTTTAAACATCCGATCCCGATGGCCGTGCCTTCTAAGGTTCAGTTGTACAGCCGCCTGATTTCTGGGATCGCAAATTCCAATCCCGTTGAGGCGTCTTTTTGTGGTCGTTGGGTATCTAGTAGGTAGCAGCCACTGCCACGAGATGATCACTACTGCAGAGGAGTCCTATCGGATATGTGTCTGTAATTGTATGTAATCTAGAAACCTCAAAAGTGAGGAGGTCTAGCTGTGAGTTGGGGAGTTGCGCCACAGAAAAAAATAACCTAACAAGAAACAAATAAATAACTATTAGCTACATGGAGATCTAACTTGCTATCTTCTTCATTAATTAAGTAACTGAGTTACTTTATTAAATTTTCAATTAAATTCACAGTACCTTTCACCCAGGAAAACATTCCTTTACATGGCAGAAAATACTGAAGCAATAGGAAAACTCCAAACAGGACGCACTATACACTACGTCACCTAACCATCAGTATTTTAGCTTACTTAAATGTAGGTGTCCGATTTCACCCACTTCCTATCCTGCTACCGACATTACTGTAATCCGTGCAGGTAAATTCCTGTGTACAGAACTGTATAATCTCAATATATTGGAAAGCAAAGACTATTATTCATGAAATAAGTATGAAATGGGAACGACAATAAAAAGCATAAAGCGGAGGAAGAGAGAATAAAGAGGATGGACGAATACATCGGAGTAACAAACTTCTCAGTTATCGCCCATAAAGTTTTATGAACCGAAAATATCAAACATCAAACAATGTATGCTTATGGCAAAAATCCCCCTCTAGGAGATTTTATATTTTGCAGCAGTGTGGATTGCATATACTCGAATATCAGTAACATATATGCGCAGGGTTCGGTCATGTGATGTGTAAAGTTATCGTTTATATTTCTTCTGTTGTTAGAATTCATGGGTTCTGCTAAATGGGATCTACCCGAATTTAGTTTTATGGCAGGCATTTACACTTTTATAAGACATCGTTTCCGGTGTGTTTGGGCGTAGCAAGATAGGCCTGCTTCTTGCGAGAGGCAATTCCTTTTCTCAAAATTTTAGTTAGCCGGAGATGTGCAACAACAGAACAACTAGAAAAACGACGTGCTGGATGCTCTGTGGTTGCCTAACTTCGCCCAGGCGGAACCTTCTCATTCAAAAGTCCCTAGGAAATATTTCTTAAGATTCTTTCAATAGACGATCATTGCTAAAATCTTGTCATTGTAGAATTCTTTTAATTCCTTCCGATACTTCCAGCGTCCTCTTTTATTACTTATGACAGACTGCTATGTATAAATTTCCTTGCTCTGCTAGGACCCTATAAACATAAACCTTTCCGACATATCAGTTGTTTTCTATGTACTGTGTACTATCCTGTGTTTGACACAAATTATAAACTCAGTTTTATTCGTAATTATATTATTTCTCGTGATACAGATTCAAATGATATCCAGTACACAGACTAACGCATTATGTAATATTTAGTTAGATTAAATGTAGGCGATAAAAGGAAGAGTAAAGAATAAGTCAGTAATATTTTCATCTCCTCAAATTCAATCATCTGGGAATGAACAACACATCATTGAAGTTCTAGAATAGTCTCGATTATTTTCTAGCAGTCGCAGCTGTTATAATCTACAAACAACGCGCCGTGCTTGAAGAGGACTCCCTCCAGAAAATATTTGGAAACAAAAAAGAAGAAAATATAAGAAAATAAATTATGGTAAAAAATAAAGAGGGACTTCACGATTTAGAAATTTGTAGGTCACTTAATATGACGCAGTTTAGGAGTACGGTACTTTGGGTTGGACATGTTGTTGGAGAAATCTATTTAATTTGAATGAACGTAACCCAGAGAAATAATCCTGAAAAACTGGTTATAAATTTGTGTGTTGAACAGAAAACCCACCAGACTAATCACGTGTTCGAATTAAAAGCTCTGAAAATGCATTGAATATATGAACTGTCACTTAATTCAGAATATGATTCAGCGAGATGTTCACTGTTTATTGCAGAGCAGAAGGTAAGATATCTAGTGTTATGAGGTGAGAAAGTAAGGTGTAAATGGTTGCAAAAATAAGTTTCAAACATTTAAAAAGTAACCAATACTCTTTTCTTTGCAGACTATCTTAGAACAGTTGAAAAACTATTAGAAAGCGTTTTTTATGAACTCATTTGATGTAAGTTATTTACTGTGTATGTGCCTTGCAACTGGACCTAGATACTAGATTCGAAAAACAGACTATGCCCTTTTTATTTAATTGCTTCCATCAATTGGAAACAAACGACCATTCACAAAGAAGCATCCATTTAGCCGTGTTGTAACTTTCGACGTAAAATCGTCGATTGCACGAATAATAAACACAACCAACAAAGTGCTGACGAATAACAAAATAAAACATATACTCGTATTAACAGCTGTTTCATTTTCAGCGTGGTGTTCCTCTTTACGAACACCCATATTGAAGCACTTACACGATTTTTTTGCAGGAAATTACATGTTATTTTCCAAGTAACACGCTGTAGTGTGAGGCCAAAGACTGTTGGCCTTGAATTCTTATCGATTTCAAGAATGGAAATTTGCTCATCCTAGTGGATTACACATATATAAATGTGTTATTTGATACTCTAAAAGAGAGTGCTGGGAATTTATAACATTTATTCCACTTGTTACAAGGGCTTTTCTATATATTTCAACTGTTGTCTGATAAAGGTTTTTATTTAAGTCGCAACAAGTGTTGCCAGCCGAATATCTCAGTCGGGGAACATGACTTCTTCTCAGGGAATTTCACATGTGTTGGTGGTCACAGGGATAGAAGTGTAGGTCTATGGACCATGATTAACAAAGTAATTATATAAGAGTCACAATATTTATAATACTTATTTAGTTCGTCATGCGAGCTTCATCTGCCCAAAACCAAAGTCAGCTGTGTGTGGCACTGAAACTTTAACCACCACCGTTTGTTCATTAGATTTCCCACTCTTTTGTGTCCCTCGACTGGGGTTTACGGAGGCTTCTCACCTCCCATCTCTCGAACTCAGCTTGAGCTGTTTTCCGGACCACTTACCCCTGATAAAACAAATGCCCTCAATTTTGTGCTGTGGCTGAAAGTGCAAATCATTATTTTTTTGTAGGAATTAGAGTGACAAACCCGACACTAACCCTCAGTTAGGGTAGCCGAATTCCTCCTCGCGACAAGTAAGGTAATAAACTCAATATTATCGCATTTCTCGCGATGTCCCAAGGCTCTGAGTCTCCTACCTCCCATTGTGGCTCTTGAGCTTCGATCCAATGCTCCAGTATCTATTTCGTTTGAATTCTATTAAATTTATAATTAATTGAGCCAAACGTAAATTAAACTACCTACACGCCGAGCGAACCTGTGATCTGATCTTGAACCAAGGATCGCCAGTAACACAAGTAGCACCATCACGATCAAAAATAAAATATTTTCTAAACGAATATTGTCCTCTCCTTCAGTTTATTTTACACACCACAACGGAGTATCCAATTTTAAAATGTAATCTACTATTTCAGTTTTTTAAATTTTCGCCCCCTTCCACCAGTAGCCACATTATGGCGTGACTAGACCCAAAAATAATTACATGTAAGTGGGTTTAAATGATATTTACGTTATGTGATGTTGCAAGTGTGAGATGGTTTCAATAACGTTAGATTATAAAAATATTAACATGTAAAAAATTGTGTAATATTAAGTCAGTAAAATTTGAAGAAACTGATGTGGACGTCAACCCTGGTCCTACTTCATAGGGTCTTTCTCGTGGTAGGAAACTGTAAGTTAAAGCTTTGAAAAATAAGTAACTGTTTAACAGTGAGTAAGGCCTACATAACCCTGAAAGTCGTTTGTTGAGATTAATTTAAAACACACTACTTTAAAAAATTCGTTTATCGCCATCATACAAGTGGTTGTGGTTACTATGGTAACAGAGGCGTACAAAATGGCGAACATTACGAAAGTCACAAAATAAAACTGAAGTATCTCGTATTCTTTTACTGTAAATAATAACTTCGTTTATAAACAAAAAAAAAAGATCTTTCCTGTTTCTTCCCTATATTTATTTCCCCCCTTACTTCTCTATTACGCATATCTTCCATTCAAGTTTATCCTTTTAAATTTTTACATCTTGTTCTCCCCACAGCACTTAAATGTTCACAAATTCATGCGTCATAACGAGATACCGTTTGCCAATCAAGCTACCACAAGATGAACGCATTACAACAGCCGTGCAATTCATAGGCCTTGCACAATACAATACACCATGCATCTTAATTTGTGTAATGTAGCAATATTTGAAACTAAGCAGAACAATTTACCCTGCAATAAGTGCAAAAAAAACTGTGTAGGTATGCATGTGCTGTGACGTAAAACATTTGTTCCAGTAGCACAGACACTTGTACATTCTCATCAACTATGCAACTTTACCAAGATTTCAATCAAAGTATAACTATTTGTATCTTATATTGTGTGGAATCGAAAGCGGGAGATGCGTCTTCCATAAAAATGATTCATATGATAGGGAAATATGTTGTTCAGACTGAAATTATTTTCTTAATATGAGTAAAGAGAAAATTGCCAGTGAGGATTTCTAAATTAACTTTTATTTATTTGACAACACTTCCTCACACACACACACACACACACACACACATATATATATATATATATATATATATATATATATATATACAAACGTTACATGCGCAGGTTCTAATGACAGAATGAGTACAAATTCTGGCCTAAGAAATCTAAAGAAAGGGATACGGGCTTCTTTTTTTGTCTGGGAAAATAAAAAAAAAGAAAAACCATAATCCAAATGCCCCGACTTGCCGAATGGCAATCGAAAGGAGTGCTTTCACGGTCCATAACAGAACTCCACTATACTATTACAAATATTTATTTCCAACCTAATATGGCATTCCTGAGTAATAATATTCTTAAATTATTTCCTGAATTTTGCGAGAATTATAAGGTGTTTTTCAGAAAAATTGGTGATTTTTTACTTAGAGTAATTAATAATATTTGATGCCGTTTTTTCAGACCAATTCGGAGGTAATATTTTGATACTGCCAGGAGATGCAACCGTGAATACGTATCGCAGGAGTTTCCGGTATTCATAAACAGTTCCATATTCAAAGTAGATCCACTGTTGCAAGAGATGTACTGAATTTTCAATATAATTGTTGTACCTATTCTTATGTGTGCGTTACTGTCAGTGAAATGTCGCACAATCATGTCGGTTTCTCACAATCTTAAAATCCTTTCCAAAATGGCAAGAAAGAAATTAACCAGACAAACGAAATTTTTGTGACACAGTAAGGAAATTAACAGTCGTTTCTCTGTTTAATATAATTGTTTGAATGCATTTCGCCGGAATAAGAATAGTTACCATCTCGTAGCTAAAATTTAAAATTGTTTTCTATGTTTATAAGTTATTCGGAATACTTTAAATATCAAGGAACAAGACGGAGGATATAAAGTGTCATAATGAAGATTCAGCCTTTCTTTTCAGTAATAAATGTGCTATTCCTTCACAAGATAATATCTAACTGCCTGAGTAAAACTCCCTATATTTATTCCTTAAAAGATAACGAACACAGAATAAATCAAAATATAAATTCCTTGTTTCTTCTCATTCTTCTGACAGACAACATATTACAATTTTATATACCGCGAGCATCTATATGAATTGCTGCTTAAATAATTGAAGTTTACATTTCAGGAACGGAAGAGTTGAAGCTATCAGCCGTCTAACGTGTTCATTTTGGTGAAAAGAAAAACGCGTGGGACTCACCCGTGTCAAAACTGTATTCATAAAGGCAATATTCCTTATACTGTAAATCTTCCCAATTTTCCTTCTCTAACCTTTATATCAGTTTTAATACTCGCATCTAAAATCACTACGTATGTGAATTTTCACCCAATCTCTGAACCAGCATGGTGCAAACCTCTCGTATTTCCAGTCTGCTTAGGATTAAGTGTTGAGAGAGCGTATTCGAATTTTGTGGGAAAAACTTGAATTCTTTTCTACGTTTCTGCGTCTTTTGTTTTTCTGTTTTACAGATCTTATTTAATGAATCCTCTTGCCTCTGTAATCAGGGTTTAAATTTAATCAAATAACATTACGACTGCATTTGCCCTAATGTTCCAGGGCTGCACAGTATGAAAATAAAACAACTGCATTTTGGACAGAACCAGTAAGCAAGTAACTAACAGTTTAAATTGGAAATGGTGGTTAGATATAGCGAACATTTTTTGCTGTTGGGTTGCTATCTGTGCAGTGGAACTGAATGTATTTCCCTAAGATCTTTCGCGGTTTATTTTAGATCTTGAAATTGATAATTTTTCACAATTGTTATTCCGTTTAATATTACACGATATACAAAATGCCTCAAATAGCTGTACAAACTTCCATTCCATTTAGAGATCAATGAGTTATTTCTTCTAATACTTTTAAATAAAACTTCACAAGTCTAGTTACCAAATCAATCTGACGTGCAGCCTGTCTGATGGTGACCTGACATTCATACTGTGAAACGTTTCATACTGCAATTTACTTAACATATTATTGTAATAATTTTTACTCTATAGCTTTGTGCAGTGTACGTAGTATGTGAGATTTTCGAGTTTTATATCTCAGCTTGGATACTGGGTATCCTAATTGAGAATTTGTGTGTTTTTCCATAGTCTCTTTGGACAACTAAGGAGATATGACATCGACTTAAGATATGACAACACCCTCCTAATTTGCTTTTCACTTATTATCCCCTCTCTTGACATTATACATATTTCTTCGAACTACAAAATGGGCCAAAAGTAGATACACAGTATATAATTACTGTATTCCTACTTTTGGCCCACCTTGTATGAAAGCACAAATACAAATATATAAAGTCAAATTTATGTTCCGTCTGTGCTAGCTATGAAGGAGTGTGGGGGACTTGGGGTGTAGCTCCTCTCATTCTTTACCTCTACAGCAGAGTAAGGTCAGTTACCGCTTTACCACTGGATTAAGAAACCTCTGCTTTCTTTGGCGAGGAGGCTAGTTTGGCTTCAGAGCTGGCTTGAACGTTTCGGTGGAAAAAAAAATTTTCTGCAGGGATTTAATTTTGTAGAAACTGTATACTTCGAATGTGTTCAAAATTGTTTCATTTTCTGTCATACTTTCTTGTAACTACCCATCCATATTTATGTTTCTGATACTTATCCTGCATGTTTTGGCACTTTATTGGTTTCCAGAACACTTAGGCCTACTTATAACACAAAAATATACAAGTGAACACAAAATTCGAATAAAAAAAGTGAGCTCGTATCTTTAAATAAAACCCAAAACGTATGTTTGAATAAAACTCAGTTATACTTTTGGGCAAACTCCGTTTCTATCAACGCTGTTTACAACGCGAGATTTTCTCCTCACATGGTTAATAAGTAATATATTCTAGGTTTATCCCATGAAGAACGAAATAATTCGAAATGAAGTATTTATGGCACAAGAATAAGCATCGACTTCGAGAAAGAACATGGATGCTTTCTCGTCATGTTAACCCTGTCACTGCTGCAAGGGCACAAATACCTTCTGCTCTTTCTCATTATTATTGTCTGGAAGACGCTTGAATCTGGAATGAGTGTGAAAGGTTTCTTCTTCTTTTCTAAAAGCTTTCTTGTCAGCTGTCGCTCCAAACTACGAATAATAAAGTAAATCTGTTCCGCTAAAGGATTTTTATTATTTTTCAGGTTTCTACTGCTACTCGCTTGTTGGACCACATTTGACAAGGGAGGATCTTCCTTGGTTTTTATCAACCAGGCTCTCAGGATAACGACAGGTCTCCAAGGAATGCAGCCGCCTTGCTAAGAACCTGCAGACACTGAGGGCTTTGTCCCACGAAAGAATTATTTATTACCCAAACAAAGAAGCAGGTGTAAGAAAACGCGAAGGAGCGAGTGGCTGTCTAACCTACCATCAAGTTAAAACGAGCAAATATTTTCTTAATAGGAGACTTTTGATACAGCGATTTTAATATTATTTGAACTCAAATTGTAAAACTCTATACATTTTTACAGCATTTAAACAATTTGTGTATTTGGAGCAGGAAATTATATGAAAGTCCCTCTGCCTGTCTCTGTCTGTGTACGATACAATATTAATGTAATTTTTATTTTTACAAAATTACTCACTGATGTAAAAGAACTGACACGAATTAGAATTAATTTCCTATTCTGTTAACAACGGAGCCTTGAAAATGGGGGTTTAATTTATAAATTATTGGAATTTATACAGAATAACCAATGTAATATTATTTTGATTTTGCTAGCAAGTAACATCAAGGTAAAAATATTTTCCAGGTCTTTTGAAAGACCTAGAATAAGCAGAAGAGAAAGCCCAATATTTGGACCTCAAAAGCATTGAGTTCTTGTGCAGACTGAAAAAAAATTAAGAAGACACAATGAACATTACCTTGTAAAATAGGTGTGTCAGCGACCGTCTGAAATTGAGTTGGCCATGTTGACGTGAAGTATTCCAGTCCTTCATAGGCCAATACTTATTTCAAAGAGAGGATAATTAGGGGACGCAATACTTGCAGTTATTACATTACTGAGAATGCGGCACATGTTTTTTTTCGAGAACCCGTGACATAATATGCTGTAGCGGTAATTCAAGAAATTACACTATATTTCGTTGTTGGTATAAATTGTCATACTTCTGATTCATTGCTTGAATCTACCGTTTCGTATTCAGGAGGTTCCGTGTCCAGACGTCGTCGCAGACACCAACTATTCTGACTGAGATTCTTCGTGGTTTTTTTCATTTCTTCCAAACGAATGTTCTGATAGTACGTGAAGTTAGAAGACAAAATTACTTTTCTTTTATTTTTCCTCCAAAGAGGGGTAAACGTTAGTGCAGCTGGTTGAAGCACTGCACTACAAACTGGAGGCTCGCGGATTTTATTCCTGATGGGTTCATTAGTCTCATTGACTTAACCTTTAACGGAAATGAGTGCCCGTGATATCTGGTAGGGGTTAAGGCGGCCGGTGCTTAAGGCTGACAAACTTACCACCTTCATTAGCCAATTTCAGCCAATTGTCTGGAAATTCTGGTAGCGCAATCTCTTGGAATTCTCGGGGCCTGTCCAGGCCTGCAATGGGATAGATTTACCTTCCACCCAAAGAGCCCAGACAGGATTGTGGCCACCCAGTCTCTTATTAAAAGAGAAACTTTGCTAATTACCACAAAGGTAGAACAAAAGAAACTTGAAGCTGATCATTCACCCCAATTAATGCGTGTTCATAGGAGGAGTGGAAATTTTCGTTGTTATCCTGTGCATGTTGTCAAGTCACTCAATTATTATACCAACCACTGCACATATAAATTTATAAAATTTACACATTAAAACATTAAAAACGCTCCGACATGTTTCGGTCCTAGGACCATCATCAGGGAGCTATATCGTCCTTGCTAAAGTTACACTATTAAAAGTCACATTAA
>Ga0123353_10010809_pt1 | contig 12775 bp, 11 predicted proteins | sample TergutLab28metaG_3_FD_92763 | JGI IMG/M metagenome (GOLD analysis project Ga0123353, IMG submission 92763) | Labiotermes labralis P3 segment gut microbial communities from Petit-Saut dam, French Guiana - Lab288 P3 | ecosystem: Host-associated > Arthropoda: Insects > Digestive system > Gut ...
CCTGGGACTAAGCGAGAAAGAAGCGGAAGAAACGATCCTGAAAGGATTCCTCAAGTAGGGGAGAGGGTATAGGGTATAGGGTATAGGGTATAGGGTATAGGGTATAGGGTATAGGGTATAGGGGACGTGGGATGCGATGTCAAAATCCATAATTAAGCATTAAGCATTAAGCATTAAGCATTAAGCATCAGCCCCTGATTATTGCGTATACGAAGTCATGTATACAGTTCATCTCGTACCAGTGCAACAGACTGGAGAACTTGACGCCATACTCATACATGTCGCCGGTTCCGGGTCCATAATCATTAACAACTTTGCCCTTAATGCTCAGCGACAGTGAAATATCGGAATCACCCTTGCTGAAACCGAATGTAAGCTTATCGCCGATCTGGTACTGATCGCTCGAACTGAAACGCAACCCCTTTCGGCTGATATCGAGCACATATACATCATGACCCTGGTCTTTACCCTCGATAATAGCCTTTATTGGCGGGTTGCTGGCTCTTTTATCTGATCTTCTTGCCATACCGAACATCGTAGTTACCTCCTAAATAGCTTTTAACGCGCTGATGACGACATCGCCTACTCCCGCCAGATCTTCTGCGTTAAACGCTGCGGGAGTGTTTCCGGAGAACAGGATTTGTGCCGATGGCGGGAATTCATCGTCCGGTGTCCAAAGGATGAGCCGGCATACTACACCGCCCATAAAGTGCAGATCGAACGAGATGTCACCGAGATCAAGCTTCAGACCGCCGAGCGCTTCGGCGGCTTTTTTTAGTTTTTCGGGGGAATAACCGAAACTATACGCAAATCGCTTTATGCAGCGGCTCTGGAAGTTCGCGTCATACAACTGGCCCCAGGGCAGCTCGCGGTATGCTTTGAACAAACCGATGGCAAGCGAGGCGGCGCCTTCCAATAGAAAGCGGATTGTCAGGATTTGCGCGGAGAAGCCATATAATACTTCCGGACATTTTTGCGGGTCCGCCGGGATAAGTTCAAACTCCGGCCACAGGGCATATATAGTCAGGCTGAGGACTTCGATTGAAAACCGCCCAAGCTCCGCGTCAAAGGCACACCCGGTCCTGATCGCCGCTTCTTCAGGATCCAGACTCCGGAACCTTTCTTTATAAATCTCAAGCGGCGCTTCATATATCTGGTTTTTTACGGAAGTTTCCATATATCTCTCCGGTCTGCGTTATAATGCAGATGGAAAAAGCGTAAGATCCGTATGCGGCAGGAAACAGGCGGCGATGAACTCGTCCATATAACCGGGCTGTGTGCTGAGCTCTATATAAGTCATGTTCGCGGCGACCTCGTGGACGCGCCGCCAGGCGTCTTCCGAAACGAGCATGGAGTAAGCCCCGCTCAACGAAGAGTTGCCTATATAACTGTATCTGTCCTCATTTAGGTCCGGCAGCATTCCGACGCGTATCGCGTTTTTTATATTTATACCACTGCCGATGCCGCCCGCGATCTTGACAGAATCGACGTCCTCAGGGGTGAAACCGAGCGGAGATATAAGCGACATGATCGCCGAGAAAACAGCGCCTTTGGCTCGGATAAAGTTGTCGATATCGACCTCGTTTATCGCTATATCGCGACCGGTCGCCGAGTAATCGGCAAAAACAAGCACATAACTGCCGGTCCCGTACTCGTCGCGCCGGATCCTGGCGCCATCGCGGCACAATTTGCCCCTGGCGTTTATTATCCCCGCCGTAAACAACTCGGCAATGACGTCGATCAGACCGGAGCCGCATAATCCTACGGGTTTTTCCCCGCCTATAACTATGAACTCCGGTTCCATAGAAGCCTGATCTATGGTACAAGCTTCAATAGCGCCGTCTGTCGCTCTCATGCCGCAACTGATATCGCCGCCCTCAAACGCAGGCCCAGCTGAGCAGGCGCAGGACATCATAAAGTCGCTGTTCCCAAACACGATCTCGCCGTTTGTACCCAAATCTATGAGCATCGACATCTCGGGCCGGTTCCACATCATACATGCCAGCGTGCCCGCCGTGATATCTCCGCCGACATAGCTGCCTATGTTAGGCGCAATACCTGCTTTTGCGGTTTCGGCAAGTTGAATGCCGATTTCCGAAGGGTCAAAAGGTTCGAGTTCGAAAAAGGCCGGTACATATGGTTCGGTGCGAAGAAAATTGGCGTTTATCCCCAGCAGGAGATGATTCATAGTTGTGTTTGACGCAATCGTCATCCGGTATATCCTGTCGGGGGATATCCCGGCAGCCTGGCACAGACCGTTTATAAGCGGAAGCAGCGTATCGGACACAATAGCCTGCTGCAGCCTGTCGATACCACCCGGCTTTTGCTGTTCTATGATGCGGTTGATGACGTCCGCCCCGTAGCGGATCTGGCTGTTTCCGGTGTTTGCTTTAGCCAGTATGACTCCGGTCTCCAGATCGACAAGCAAGCCCGATACCGTAGTCGTTCCGACGTCTATGGCAAGTCCGCACGCCGGATTCGTATCGTTTACAGGTAACAAATCGAGTATCTCAACATAACCGTCAGCGGAAAAAACAAGACAACGGACATTAAAACCGCTGTCCCGCAGCATTTCGGGCATTTTCTTCAGAATAGCATAGGGGATAAGGATTGCGGTCCGCCGATCATCGAACGGTTTTGTTGCCGTATCGCCCTGCGACCCATGCTCAATTGCAGCCCCGGCAGCATCGCGCTGCCTGGTGTTTTGCAGTGAATATGAAGTGATCCCCAGCGCCGCGGCCACAGCGCGGCAGAGTCGTTCGTTATCCGGAGTCGTATCGTCAAGTCCGGGAGGACTTATAGTTAAGCTCAAAGCTCTGATACCGCAGCCGAAAACAATACCTGACGAAGCGAGGTCTTGCTGAAGCGACTCTAACACGACAGATTCAGCAGGCGAAGAAAGATCCGTGACCTTCAAGCGGTTTTTATAAGCGGAAGCGATATCGGGTACGAGCAGCTCGGCGTCATTATTGACTATTGAGGCGCACGCAAGCCGCCAACCCCCGGCATGTTCGAAATCATTTATATGCCGCGGCTGATCCCCGCCGACAGTCCCGCTCTGCAATAAAACCCTGCATTTGCCGCATGAGCCATTGCCGGAACATGGCGCGTCTATGGTCACATTTGCCTTGCGCGCCAGGTCGAGCAGTTTTTCTCCGTCAGCGGCGAAGATGGTAACATCTTCGCCGCTCTCAAATTTAAATACAATTTTAAACATCTGGTACCTTTAAAAGTTACATTATCTCGTCCATGGAGAGCGCCGGATGTTTTTTTAAGTGCAGGTATTTAATAACGTCCGCAGAGTCGGTAGCAATAGTCTCGTCGCATATCATATCGATAAAGTTATCTATGTCGTACAACGCTTTTGCCGTTTTGTTGAGGCGCGCTGCCACGTCGTCCTTGAGTTCTTTGGGCATCCATACGATGCGCGTGATACCGCCCTCGGCCGAGACGAACTTCTTTGACGCGATGAAATGCCTGCCGTGACCCATGAACCCCGGAGTTTGCACGCCGCCGCCTGTCATAGACGCAAGCTCGCCAAATGTCATGCCGGACGGCGTCATCCCCTTATACTCCCGGTTTACAACGACGACACCCTTAGCTTCCGGCAGTATCCCGCATATGCACTCAAAGCAGCCGCAGCTCGTCATCGGATCTTCCAGCAGCGAGTAAAGGGTGACGCGCTTGATCGCGCCGTGGGTGGCGTCATTGACTATCTTGTTGACTTCAGTATAAGCGCCGGTGCGTTCGTTAGTGCAGCCAACTTTTGAGATCGGCTGACAGGGACCGTGTATGGTCAGTTCTTTGGTCGCTTTTGCATCCAGCCAAGACACTGCGCCGCATAACCCCAAACGTTCCGGTGTGACGACGCAAGCGTGCGACGGCGCAAACGACTGGCAAAGCACGCAGGTGTAGAACGTGTCGACGCTTTCGTCTGTCATCGAAGCCAGACGCTCGTCGCGCGCCCTGTAGCGGGGTATACATCTCTCGTCGAGCAGAGCTTGAACTTTATCTTTTTCTGTGAACAATGTCACTTTACACTTGTCGACGACCGCGCCGAACTCGCCCATGACCTCGTGATGCAGCACCTCTCCGAAATCCTTTATGCGCATGCCTTTATCATATGCGTCATTGCTGATCCTTACGCGGATCAAATTTCGTTGACCGGTGTGCATGACGCCTTCTATATAGTTGAACCAATGGTGTATCTTGCGCTCTATGACCGGTTCAAAATCGACCTGCATCTTATCGCCGGCGACTTCCACGAGCACTCCAAGGGGAAGCTCGACAAGCGACGCGCCGTCTATATCCGGGCCTACGACCGATATAGCATGGTCGTCTATGTCCTTTATGGTGCGCATTACAACAAGCTCGCAAGCAGGATTTTTACCGGAATAAAACTCGGCGCGCGATTCGGCTTTCTTGATTATCTCGCCTTCAAACGCTGACGCGAAATTCACCGGAATATTGATATTTTTGGTTTTTACCTTTATATTCCGGAGTTCAAGCGACCGCGCCACAGTGTTCGACAAATCAGTGACCGACTCGAGCGCTCCGGGTACCTGGTTTTCACCCAAATCGACGTCGGTGATCACAGGGAAACCGAGAGCAATGGCGCCGGCGCCGACCGATACCAGGACCTCGCTTAGCGGGCCGAAAGTGTTGATAAAAGCCGGAACGCGATCTTTCGTGTATGCCAGCAGGCCTGTCAGGTCGCCCGCCTGGAGCCCGCCAAAGATCAGCGCTGCCCGGATGGCGACAGTAACAACGTGAATAGCCGCTGTTATTCCGGGACCCAGCGGGATCACACGGTAATCCAGACCCATTCTAACGCCGTTATTAAGAGCCTGGCCGATCACGTCGCCTATCAGGAATGTCAGCAGCCCTTTTGTCTGGTAGTCCTTTATGACCTCCGCCAACATAGCGGAGTTGTCCGATTTTCCTATGACAACTGCCACGCCGGGAATGTCGCCGGTGACAAGAGGGACGCCGAGGGAACGGATCACAGGGTCAGGTACGAAGCCGATTCCCAAGCCCTGGGCATAAGGGTTACCCTCGATGAAACCCAAGCCTTCAAGTATCTCCGCGCCGACTGCCGTCGCGAGACCCGCATTAAGCGCGGCGCCCAGATCTTCCTCGTTCGTGATAAGGCTTTTCAATACGCCGACGCAAGCCGTCAGATCTCCGAGCTTCTGCACTTTGACGCCGGTTGCCGCGTATATCGTCGGGAAGAAGTACGCGGTGTCCGGAAAACTCAGGGTTTGTTCCTCGCCATACTTGGCGATCGCGTCATTTACCGCGTTTTCGGTAAGGCCAGCGACTGCGTTCGAACCGGCATAAATAAGATCGGTTAACACACTCATTTGTATTCCTCCTCTTTATAATCCCAGCTCCGGGATGATCTCACGGAGCGCTGTTTTAACCGGGCTGTCGTCCGGTACGCCGGAACTCGGTAAACCATCCGAGTCAAAACGGTATACGTTCTCGTCCTGCGGAAGGATACCGACCAAATCGAGACCCTGGGCCGATATTTCTTCCAGGACTCCGGGGCCCGGCCCGCCTTCCGGGGCGCGGTTTACTATAAGCTTCATAACTTTCGGGTTTAACTTGAGTTCATGTACAAGCCGGAAGACCCGTGCGGCTGCTTGTATCCCGCGCCGGGAGCAGTCGCTCACCAACAGAAGCAGGTCGACCCGGGGCAGCGTACCGCGGCTGATATGCTCAAGGCCGGCTTCGTTATCGACGACGATATACGAATAGTTATCCGCGTATCTGTCGATCTGTGTCCTCAGTACGCCGTTGACATAACAGTAGCAGCCTTCGCCTTGTGTCCTGCCCATTACGAGCAGATCATAACCCGGCTCCTCGAAAAGGGCTTCGCCGAACATGAAATCCATGTACTCGTGTTTGGTCATGCCGGCTGGTAAACCTCCGTCAGCTCCCTTTTCTTGCATATCTTCACGGATTTGGCCAAGCGTAGTCGGCGCTACTACACCGAGAACCTCGTTTAAGTTGGAATTCGGGTCAGCGTCGACAGCCAGTATATGACCTTTTTTAGTGTCAACGAGATGCTTTATCAGCATTCCGCAAAATGTGGTCTTGCCCGTGCCGCCCTTTCCGGCGACAGCGATGGTCATTGGCATCAAAGACCCTCCGCAACTGTTTATTTCTTCGTCAAACGTCCATTGACAACTCAGATGTCAAGGCACTGATAGGATTATATACTATTACTAATAAAAGTCAATATTATGTGAGTCAGGATAATATTTTACACAAACTTTACATACCACAACACCGGATTTTACATTTCTGCCGTAATCTTGACCTGTAAGCTGGAAAAAGAGCGCTGAAAAGCGTTTTGTATATACCGACTGTGACAAGAAGACGATTATGGAGGAATCAACCAGATGAAAAAAATATTTGCATTACTACTCGCCCTGACGTTTACCCTGTTGATAGCGGCTGCCTGCACTCAAAATCAGGAGACGAATACAGGATCGCAAAACAACCCGGACTATGGCGCGCAGGATAATTCCACGCCAAACAATTCACCGCCAAGCAACGGAACGCAAAGCAACACATCGCCGAACAATGAAACGCAAGCCTCGCCAAACAGTGCCGCGGCACCTGTAAGTGATTTTAACACAAACAGCATCATTGCGGTATACACCCGCGAGGATGGCAGCGGTACGCGCGACGCGTTTGTAAGCATAACCGGCGTCGGCGGAGATATGTATGTTGAAGCAATCGTCAATAATCAGACTGACCAGATATTGACAAATGTGGAAATGAATCAGTACGCGATAGGATATGTCTCTGTAGGATCGCTAAACCCCAACGTAAAGGCGCTTGAAATAAACGGGATCAAACCGTCAAACGAAACGATCATAAACGGGACGTATACGCTTCAGCGCCCGCTTCTTGTCTGCATGAACGCAGAAAATGAACGCAGCGCGCTTGTCCGGGATTTTATAGATTTCATGCTGTCAGCTGAAGGCCAGAGTATCGCGGCGACAAAATGGACCTCAATTATTTCCGGCGCCCCGAACTATACATCAGGTGGTCTTTCAGGTACGCTGAAAGTCGGCGGCTCCACCTCGGTAGAACCCTTGATGCAGGCCTTGAGCCAGGCTTACAAAGTCCATAATCCCAGCGTAGTTATTGAAATCTCGGGCGGCGGTTCCGGTACTGGAATAAGCGAAGCGACAAGCGGTGTCCTCGACATCGGCATGTCGAGCCGCGCGCTCAGGGATAACGAAAAAGACGCGTTAACGGGTGTGGATATAGCTCTTGACGGAGTAGCCGTGATCGTGAATCCGGCAAACCCCGTCACAGGCATGACAATAGAGCAGATAAAAGACATTTTCACAGGCGAGACCACCAGATGGAACATGGTCTCTTAGAATGTAGAATGTAGCGTGTAGGGTGTAGGGGCGACCGTCCCTGGTCGCCCGTCGTAGGGCGCGACGCCCTCGGCGCGCCACCGGTATAGGGTGAGAGGATCTAATGCTCAAGGCAAGAGAAAAATTAATGCGAGTTGTATTCTTTATCGCAGCGCTGGCATCCGTGTTGTCAGTGCTGCTTATCTGCGTTTTTCTTTTCGTGCAGGGACTACCGGCTATCCTCAGAATAGGAGTTTCGGATTTTTTGCTCGGGACAAGATGGGCGCCGCTGCACAGCAATCCCGCTTTTGGCATCCTGCCTATGATCCTGGGCAGTTTATATGTGACTGCGGGAGCCATTTTGCTCGGCGTTCCGGTCGGTATATTCACCGCGATATTTATGGCGAGGATATGCCCGAAACCTCTCTACCGCCTGATAAAACCAGCGCTTAACCTGATGGCGGGCGTCCCCTCGATCATTTTTGGATTTTTCGGGATGATGGTCGTGGTACCGACGATATTCAAACTTCTCGGCGACAGTCTGGGCATGATGAGCGGCGACTCTATGCTGGCTGCTTCGATAATACTCGGGATCATGATATTACCTACGATCATAAGCGTAGCGGAGACTAATCTGCGCGCCGTGCCGCAGGAACTATACGAAGGAGCCGTCGCGCTCGGAGCGAGCCATGAGCGGGCGGTCTTTAAGGTCATCCTGCCGGCAGCCCGCTCGGGAGTCATGGCGGCAGTCGTGCTCGGCGTTGGACGCGCGATCGGGGAAACGATGGCTGTCAGCATGGTCGCGGGTAATCAGGCAGTTTTAAGGATGCCGTATGAGTTTTATAAAGGCCTTCGTACAATGACTACGAATATCGTTATCGAAATGGGTTATGTAGAGCATGGCAGCCTGCACAACGGTGCGCTTATCGCCACCGGCGTAGTCCTTTTCGTTTTTATTATGATCATAAACACGCTCTTTTCAATTTTGAACAAGGACAAATAAAAACGCATGAAAAGCAAAACAACAAGAATATTTACTCTTATCCGACGGAAAAAACCTATGGACTGGGTGCGTTTTCTGGTCGTATGGGGCTGCGGCTGCATTACTGTCGCCGTGTTACTATACCTGGTCATATTCATTCTGGTCAGGGGGCTTCCGCATATCACCCCGTCGTTGTTCTCGCTGACATATACCGTAGAGAACCAGTCATTATTCCCGGCTTTGGTAACAACGCTCATTATGGTGGGGCTCATCCTGCTGATAGCCGTACCGCTCGGAGTGTTTACAGCGATATATTTGGTGGAATACGCGTCGCGCGGCAGCCGGCTGGTCCGTCTCATACGCATGACGACCGAAACGCTTGCGGGCATCCCGTCGATCGTGTTCGGGCTTTTCGGGTACATCTTTTTTGCAAACTGGCTGGGTTGGGGCAAATCGATACTCACGGGTTGCTTTACCCTTGCAATAATGATCCTGCCGTTAATAATGAGAACTACGGAAGAAAGCCTGAAGTCCGTGCCCGACGCTTTTCGCGAAGGTTCGTTCAGCATAGGCGCCGGAAAACTGCGTACAGTTATCCGAATAACGCTGCCGTCGGCTTTACCCGGTATTTTTGCCGGAATAATACTTGCCGTCGGCCGTATAGTCGGCGAAACAGCAGCCCTGATGTTTACGATAGGCAGCGTTATCAAAATCCCTGAAAGCCTGTTTTCACAGGGAAGAACGCTGGCGCTGCATGTATATCAACTATCCAGCCAGGGCCTCCATCGCAACGAGGCATACGCCACAGCTGTCGTACTGCTGGTCATAGTCCTTGGAATAAACTCTCTTTCGACGTGGATCGAACGACGATTCAGGAAAAACATAGAAAACTAAACATTTTATGAGGAAAAATCGTGAAATTTGTATTATCAGATGTAGATTTGTGGTATAATGAGGTTCAAGCGCTGAAATCCGTCACAATGAATATTGAAGCAGGCGCGATCACCGCCCTCATCGGGCCGTCCGGCTGTGGCAAGTCGACTTTGGTCAAAAGCCTCAACCGTATGAACGACCTGATCGAAGGCTGTAAGATCACCGGCACGATATTACTGGACGGAGAGGATATTTACGGTAATATAGACGTAAATATGCTGCGTAAACGCGTCGGAATGGTGTTCCAGAAGCCTAATCCGTTCCCGATGAGCGTTTACGATAACATCGCATTTGGCCCCCGGACGCACGGTATCAAAAAGAAACCGGCGCTGGACGAGATCGTCGAGAAATCGCTTCGCGACGCAGCCATTTGGGATGAAGTCAAGGATCGTCTGAAAAAAAGCGCCCTGGCCCTCTCCGGAGGACAGCAGCAGCGGCTGTGCATAGCGCGCGCGCTGTCAGTGTCGCCGGATGTGCTTTTAATGGACGAACCGACAAGCGCGCTGGACCCGATATCGACAGCGAAAATCGAAGACCTGGTTTTGGATCTTAAGAGAAGTTATACTGTCGTTATCGTTACGCACAATATGCAGCAGGCTACGCGCATTTCCGACAAGACCGCGTTCTTCCTGTTGGGGGAGATGGTCGAGTATGGAGACACCGGGCAGGTGTTCTCGATACCGCGCGATAAGCGCTGCGAAGACTACATTACCGGGAGGTTTGGATAACCGCTATGAGAAACAAATTTGACGAGCAACTGGACAATCTCCACAATATGCTTATCCAGATGGGCGCGATGATCGAAAAAGCTATCACGCTCGCCATACACGCACTGGTCCAGCAGGATGAGGCGATGGCTAAACAGGCTATCGACTATGACAATGAGATCGACCAGATGGAAAAACAGATAGAATCGACATGCCTGAGATTGCTTTTGCAGCAGCAACCGGTCGCGAGGGATCTGCGTGTCATATCGGCCGCGCTGAAGATGATAACCGACATGGAACGCATAGGGGATCAGGCTGCGGACATATCTGAGATCGCGATGCTGCTCAGCGGCGCGACATATATAAAGAAGCTTGACCATATTCCGAAAATGGCGGAGGCTACCTCAAAAATGGTGACCGAGAGCATCGACGCATATGTGAACATGGATCTTAATCTGGCGCAGCAGGTGATCGATTACGACGATGTGGTCGACGATCTTTTCAATAGCGTTAAAAACGATTTGATCGAGTTGATACAGGCGGACAAGGCAAACGGCGGACAGGCGATAGACCTGATCATGATCGCGAAATATTTCGAGCGTATCGGCGATCACGCGACAAATATCGCCGAATGGGTCGTATTCTCGATCACCGGAAGACATGTAGGGGAGTAAGATTTGCGCAGGATTTTTATCGTTGAGGACGATGAGGACATAAGGGAAATCGTGATATACGCGCTGGACTCCGCGGGGTTTGAGAGCACAGGATTTGAAACGGGCGAGGATTTTTTCGCGGCGCTTGAAGCCGGGTCACCTTCGCTCGTTTTGCTTGATATTATGTTGCCGGAAGACGATGGGCTTGCGATACTAAAGCGCCTCCGTAAATCTCCGGGAACAAAAAACACTCCTGTGATCATGCTGACCGCCAAAAACAGCGAGTACGATAAGGTCAAGGGCCTTGATATGGGCGCTGACGATTATATATCGAAACCGTTTGGCGTAATGGAGCTTTTATCCCGGGTAAATGCCGTTTTGCGCAGAAGCGGGGAGGAGCAAAGCGATAAGCTGGAGGCGTCCGGGCTCGCGCTCGACCATGCGAGGCGCGAAGTCCGCTCCGGGGGCGAGCTGGTTAAACTGACGTTCAAAGAGTATGAGCTTTTGCATTGCCTTATGCTCAACGCCGGGTTAGTAATGAGCCGTGATAAAATACTGGAGTCTGTGTGGGGATACGACTTTGAAGGCGAAAGCAGAACAGTCGATATGCATATCAAGACTTTGCGGCAAAAGCTTGGTTTGTCCGGCACGCTGATCAAAACAGTGCGGAATGTGGGGTACAAACTGGCGTAACAGTTGACAATTAGCAAATAACAATTAGCAATTGACGGTTACAGGGAGGTGACGAAGCGCTGTATGAAAAAACGGATATACCAAAGCTTTATACTGATAGTACTGCCAAGCGCGATGCTGTTGGCCGTCCTGCTCAGTCTGCTGTTCCACAACGCGGCAAAAAACCAGGAACTCGCCGCCGTAAGGGATCAGGCAATGCTTCTGTCAGATTTGCTGAACAGCGGCCTGACCGGCGATTTTTGGTTTTCAGATTATATCAACCATAATATCAAAGCGACCCGAATGACGATCATCGGGCCCGACGGTACGGTTCTGCTTGACAGCAGCGCCACCGCGCAGATAATGGAGAACCACAGCGACAGGCCAGAGGTCGTCGACTCGCTGGCTGGCGGAACCGGCGAATCGCTGCGTTACTCCGATACGCTCAGAAAGCAGATGTACTATTATGCGGTAAAGCTAAACGACGGCAATATACTCCGTATATCCAGTGCTATCGGAGGGCTTGCCGATGTATTTGCCGTGGCGCTGCCTGTAGCGGCTGCCGTAACGGTGCTTATCCTGGTGCTGGCGAACTTTACTGCGCGTAAGCTGACAGAGCGGGTCATCGCGCCGCTCGGAAACATTGATTTTGACAGCGAAAACCTCGCCGTCTACGAAGAACTATTGCCATTTACCAAAAGGATCGAACGCCAAAAACAGGAGATAAACGAAAAAATGGCGCAGCTCTCGGACCGGGCAAACACTATCTCGGCGATCACAGAGAATATGAAAGAGGGCTTGATCCTCATAGATAATGACGCAGCGGTGTTAGCGGCAAATAACAGTGTTAAAGCGGTTTTCGGCGATAATATCGAGGGAAAGAGCGTTATGCACGTTTGCAGGGACCCGGAGTTCCAAAACGCCGTTAAACTATGCCTTCGGGGGGAAAATGCCGGGATAACGATGGAACGCGGCAATCAGATTTTCAGCGTGTTCCTCAGTCCGGTCTATTCTGCCGGAACTGCCGGCGGAACGGTGATACTGTTTCAGGACGCCACAGAGAGATACAAGGCCGAAAAACAACGGCGTGAGTTTTCGGCAAATGTATCGCACGAGCTAAAGACGCCGCTGACGACTATTTCGGCGTTGTCGGAGATGATAGAGAGCGGGATTGCGAAGGATGAAGACATAAAGAGCTTTGCCGCCAGGATATCGGAACAGGCCGGCCGGCTGCTGGTGCTCATCGATGATATAATCCGCCTGTCGGAGTTTGATGAGGGCGGAGTAAAAAAAGAAGACACTGTGTTTGACCTTTGGGAGCTCGCTTCGACCGTGACAAGCGCTATTAAGGATCATGCCGGCGGAGTGGAGATCAGGCTGACCGGCGAAAGATTTGACATATCCGCAAACCACCGCATGTTCGACGAGCTTCTCTATAATCTTATA
>Ga0123353_10010812_pt1 | contig 12774 bp, 5 predicted proteins | sample TergutLab28metaG_3_FD_92763 | JGI IMG/M metagenome (GOLD analysis project Ga0123353, IMG submission 92763) | Labiotermes labralis P3 segment gut microbial communities from Petit-Saut dam, French Guiana - Lab288 P3 | ecosystem: Host-associated > Arthropoda: Insects > Digestive system > Gut ...
CTCCTGGAGATCCGTCCTAATATTATCCACCCATCTACGCCTAGGTCTCCCCAGTGGTCTCCTTCCCTCCGGTTTCCCCAGCAAGACCCTATTCACCCCCCTTTCCTCACCCATACGCGCCACATGCCCAACCCATCTCATTCTTCTCGATTTTATCACCCGCACAATATTGGGTGAGGAGTAAAAATCATTTAGTTCCTCGTTATTCAGTCTCCTTCATTCCCCCGTTACCTCGTCCCTCCTAGGTACCAATATTCTCTTCAACATAATTTTCTCAAACACCCTCAGCTTCCTTTCCATAGTCTTCTATATACTTTGAAAATCATTATTCACCACCATAAAAAAAATTCGACGTTAAATACAGCGTCATAACATAAAATGAAACTAAATAAATAATTACAGCTAATTGTCTTTGATGAAATGTGTATTATGCGATATATATATATATATATGTAGTATATTTAAATTAAACTTTCACCGAATGTTTTTTTCGCGCTTATTTTCGTATAAATAACTTTTAGTCACAACACTGCAGCCGCGAGTTTTGCTTCTTGAAGGCGAGTTTTGTCTTGTCAGTAGCTGAAAGGTGCGGAGGTTCCTCAGTTCACTACAGCGTGTTCGATACATCTGACTCGGCTGCCGTCCTGGTCTTGCCCTTAGAATTAGCAGAAGTTTGCTCGTATGTGCAAACGAAAGTTTTGCCGTCTGAGAATTTTCGCCACTCCGCCATTGCCATAGCATCCGCTGCTAGGTATCTCGCCAGAAATTGTGCCCATTTCTAGAAATTGTTGGTAAGATAACTTCGGTAGGACTCGCGACACTTTACTGTCACTTGTGCACGCTGCCATAGGCTTTTATATTTAGTCTCTAAATAGCGTCTGCAAATCTCACATTCCTAAGACGGATAATTTCTGAAGATAGTTGATGTAACGAGCTGTTGTCAGAACATCTTTTTAATTCCGGTTAGACCAAAAACCTAACATACCTATTAGGTTAATACAAATGTTTTTAAAATATCGGCAACGCTGTTCTGAATGTAACGAACCAGTGAAGGTGAGCGAACAGAAGCTGTTGTCAAGATACGGCCGACCGACCTGGAGGAAGGACCCCCTGCGTCGCTATTGTTGTGAGTTCTCCTCGTGGAATCTTACCAGCTAGCTGAACTCGTCACCAAATTCAACAACACATTGTGAATAACAGGTACCTCGAAAAACAACTGTAATTTTACAGTTATACATTTTTTCTTATTCTAACTACAGAGTTGACATCTCTTTCAATGTAAAGATATTATTATCAAAATGTTAAAAATAGAGATGCCTCGCGTCCCAGGCAAGTTTATTTCGCGATGTGAGGCGACAAGATTACAGTGTTAATATATTATTGGACCACAATCGGTTTGGGGACTGGAAACGGGATTCGGATCCCAGGATGGGAAAAGAATCTTCTCTTCTCCAAAAGGTCCAGACCTCCTCTGGGGCCCACCGAGGCGCCAATTAATGGGTGCCGTAGTCTTTTTTACTGTGGATCAGAGCGGCCGGTGCTTGATGTTGACCACTCACCTCCGTCTACTCGGAGGTTAAGAACAAGTGGAAATTATGGTCTATCCCTATGACATGCCTACATAACCTGGACAGGAACAAATTTACCGTTGACCTAATCGTGATCTGAAACCACCTGTTGGAAAAGAAACTGAGAGAAACGATGTATGGAGGAGTGGATGTATATCTCCACCCACTTTAAATTTCGGTAAAACACGGAGGTGTATGGTTAGCTTAGTGACCCTGGCGCCTTACCCTCAGAGAAATAATCCCAAGAGCCCATTAAATAAGCGGCTGGTTGGGCCCCAGTTCCAGGATGGACATTTTGGAGAACAGAAAAATTTCGTCATTCAATATTATCTGTAAATAACAAAATTATTCCACCAGTTGTATAATAAATCTACATGGTAAAGACTGGTTTACACAAGGTTCCAGCAATTCCCGTTTGTATGGGTTAAAAAACCTGTTGAAGAAATTCTATAATTCTTTATGGCACATTTTTGGTGAACATTTATATAAGCCCAAGTTTCCAAATGAAATATTGAGTCGTTTACACATAGATTTAAGAAAGTATATAATAGGATATGAAGAGGCACAAGTCACAGGCTTGTTATAATAAATTGGGGTTGTGTTGAGGGAGAGTCTTTAGTAAAAGTAAAGCAGCATCAGTTAGGGGCTTGGAAACTGGGACGAAGTTAGAGGCGCAAGGCAGTCTACCAACCTGGGTACTTGTTTACATTTTTATCCTACCTTTTATGAGGACTAAGAAGGGGGAGGGGGTGTGGGTGATTTTAAAGCAACCCAGGTGTCCTTCCGAAACCTCTGCTCTGTGGAATGTAGCGAAATAAATTACTAAACTCATCCCATCGACTAGACCCAACCCAAGAGATATGAAGGAGCATAACAAAACCAAGGTTCATTGAAAAAAATCGGTTGACGAGGAAGAAGTTTGGAGGGTTCCCAGCCCTAGTTTCATGTTGCAGGTGTGTCTCTCTTTGCTGGTACTGTGTCCCGTGTGAATACTTTTTCCTGCTGCTGCCTCCATTTTTTTTTTTTTTTTGCTTTTGAGTTATGGGCGGTATGTGGGCTGGGGTGAAGGGCCCAAGGACACACATCAGGGTGGTACTAAACCTGAAACCTATGACAACCGGAAATTGGGGCTTACCTGTTTGTTGAACATATGAGGCTGGAACAGCGAATGACTAAATTACTTTGGAATGTAGGAATGAAGAAGAAAAGGTGGCCTAACTAGTACTGAGGTTGCTAAAGCCGAAGACTCAGTTCCGTCAATACCACACAGGACATTATTCTTAAATATCCCCATCTGCAACCTTTCACTGACACATCTAAGTATCATCCTTGACATCGCAACTGCTGGCATTTCTGTGTTATTTCATGAAATTCCAATTGGAAAATAGTAGGGATTTTTTTCATCCTGTCAGCATAATAATCCTTACGTCATAGATAGCTATATAAAATTCTTCTCTTAGACAGCTATATAAATGATCACATGTTTCCACCTGTATAGGTTATCTTCAGGTGGAGTGTATTTAAAAAAACACGAAGGCAGTTGATGAGATATCCAATACTGCGTAACGCACTGCTTACATTCTTTTTGTTTGTTCGGTATTGTGGCGTGGTAGACTCCAGTTGAAATGTTATGGCACACGGTGACGCAGGGAGGGGAAGTGAAGTGGAAACTGGCGAATGGAATGGGTAGCCAGTACCCTTCACACTACCTTCGGAACATGGTTTATCCAGCATTACTACCGCTGATTCGCACACCTCGGCTGCCGGTAGTTGACTGATCTGAAGCCCCCGCCGATTTAAATGGACTTTTTCGCCGAAAGACGAAATCTAGTTTCTGCGCGTGTGCCATCACATTCAACTGGCCTCTACCTCAACGTGAAGATGACCTTCAGAGGCCGAAACATATTACTATTTTTTATATAGCTATCTAAGCTAAGATCCGCATCCGTCCAGATCGGCCCTCGGGCACACCCAGCCTCCTGCACAATGGCTGCCTGTTATTTCCCGGGGGTTAAAGCGGCTGGGGCATGGGCGTTGACCACCTTCTAACGCCGAAGTTTAAAAAAGAGTAGAGCTACACACCTACTCCTCCTCTGGACCTTCGTGGCCCGTTCTAGGGTGAACTTTTTTTTTAATCTCGGATAAGAACTCTATGTAGCTCTTTACGTCATATTAGAACTAGGTTTGGATTGAGTTCCATCCAAACCTGCGTACCAGACATTCATCGACACAGAGTGACATAAACCAGGTGTCACATTGATACAATAATTCTCCTGATGATGGACACATGGCTGTCCGAAACATGTAGAGAATAGAATTAAACATACACAAAAAATTGTGCGTCAGGTTGGTTATTTACAAAGATCTTCGAGGAAGTGGGCATGAAACATTTGGCTTTAATTCAGTCATTTAAGAGAAAGTAAAAACGCGGCATTTTTTGAATATGGTGATTGAAATTCCCGGTTTTTTACGGGATAAACAATGTATCCAGGAACTGCAGTCTCAGATGGATCCATTGTTCATTCCCCTAATCAAATACTGATGGAATAATCGTCTACTGAGCACAACCGACAAACGCTCTTAAAATGTATGTGTCCAATTGCCTTTTATCCTCCATAAACCAAACGCGAGAATGCCCTGTGTTTGAACCCGGTCCTTCACAATAACATGATGACGACTAAACCACTGAGCTACTGCATGATTACGTAATAGCATGACATTTCTTCAACAGAATAGTAGCAAACCTCCGACAGACTCTGAAATGGAATCAATTAGTCACTCAATACGTGCAATTTCTCATATGATTTCAACAATGCTGACTCAAATCGAAGTCTTTCGGTTACCCCTAACACAAAGTTAAAATTATTTCATATATAACGCAAAATCTAACATAAGGAAGACAACTAAACACTATTCTCTGTGTTTAGCCTATTATGTCTATACTGAACTGAAACCACTTCGGTCTTAGAATGAGTAATATATCAAAAGAGAAAAAGGAAAGAAAAGGCAAGGGTGTCTGGCATCAGAGCGACAAGACGCGGCTACTGTGTCAGCCCTTGGCTTCATCTCTTTCGTCCAGCCGCCTATGTTATAACGGAGCTTCATTAGTCGCTATTCAGTAAGCGAGTGTTCAGGAGAGGTGGTAGGAGATTTGAGTAGGGGTAGGGGGAATCTCTTTCTTCTACTAGTGATGAGGGATGTAGGGAATCATCATCATCATATCCTCCTGCGTCTTGTATGGCATCTCTTAACGTTCTCAACACGTCTTAGCTTCATCAGTGACTTCAGAGTTAGAATACAAGCCACTACTGTTGTTGATGATCTCCATATATCCGACCTTTATCATAAAGTAAGCCTTGATGTGAAAAATTTTTGAGAATACTGTATATATTCTAAGTATTCATTAATTTCTGTGCTTGTTTATTTTATTTTCAGTGTCATGGTAAATGAAATAGGAAGTCAGCTATTATTAAGATAACATTAATTTCTTTCCACACACGTGCAAAAATTAAAGGTGTAAGATTGTAGCAACATTCGTATTTAAACTTGAGTGTTGTTTGACCGTGCATCTTCCTCATGAAATGAAGTGAAATGCCAATTTGATGCAACTGGGTAATTTTATGGATGTGTTCTTAGCTCGACCACCACCCATCCAGACACTCGGTGCAGAAAACCATACGCTGCAACTCAACGTCTAATGCCCCTGATGAGGGGCGTATGTACCCGAAACATGTCGAGCTAAGAATACATCAATAAAATTACCTAGTTGCATCAAGTTGGCATTTCACTTTATTTCATTCATAATTAATTCTGATTTCCAATTTTCGTGCAGTACACTTCCATATAGAGAAATGTGTATGTGCGCTGTAGTGCTAACTCTGCAGCCTTGTTAAGTGGGGACAAAGAGGAGACGCGCTCAGATTACTTAATGCAGTTAGTGAAATAACCTGGAACAATTTTCACTGCATCGGCACTGTCTACAATTTTTGTGCTCTTGTTTATGCCATGCAACTTCCACGTATGCTGAGAATCCTTTTTAATATACGACGCTGCAATACTGGGAAAGCGTTTTCCGCAATGGCGAAAGTTTGTAGTTCATCGCATTCAAGGGTCTAAGTGTCCGAGAAGTACGTTCCTCCGAAACGTCAGAAAACCCGTATCCAGTGACGCAGCTCAATGCCTCAGAAGTATACGGACACTTCAACGACACCGCTGAGAGAACCGTGGAACTCTCGTATCCATCTAGTGGTGCTGTATTTCTAGAGACGTTTTCACAACTTATGCAGTCATATCACAAAGGAAAACCTTTAGCTAATCGAGAAACTAATTAACCTCATAAACCTAGCGGTTTCCTTACGTACTACCAGGTTTAAAATTTAAAAAATCTATTTTGTGCTCGCTTTGCGTTGAATATTTTGTACGTATCTCAGAAAAGACAGAGACTTATGCTTCATACGTCATTAACCGATTGGTTTTTAAAACCGCGGTGAAAGGTGTTTACAGCGCGGTACGGACTCAATCTTGTATAAGTCGGATTACGCTTCGTCTTTAAAAGGTAAACGGGAGAGTGTGAGATTTGAGGTCCTCTCAGTACTTTTAAGAATGTTTTGAACTTTATTGGAACGTTACAATCTGCCTACTGGTTACGAACGTTTCGTAGGAGAAGAGTCCATCCGAAACACTGTTCCTTAATTACCAGTAAATAGGACATTAACATTTCAGAAGAGCTGAATCTTCATTACCGGAAAATTCCCTGAGGTGGCGATAATTATTCACTCAGTCCAGCAGTGTGTGCTTTCAAACATCCAGAATTTCCTTTATCGTGTTTGCAGAAGACCGCCCGTAAAAATCCATCATGAAGGTTACTGCTTTAATCTCTTTCAATTTCATCCGCTTTTCTAACCTGTTCTCTTTAATAAAAACGAAAAACTTCATCACTTGTACCTTTGAAAAATTCTAACACATGTTACAAAACTATGCATAAATTTCATGTAAAAGATAAAGCAGTCCCGTTACAGGCCTGTAGTGGCCTAGAGGGTTTCACGAAGTTAAGTTACCCAGATTTCGTGACAACGGCACAGGATGGCGGTAGGTTGTCAGCCTTACGCACCGTCCGCCTTTACCCCCAGGAAATTCTTCTGGTACTCATTTCTGTTAGAGGCTGAGACGACCCCAGGGCCATAGTGGGATCGGAAGGATTTTCTGTCAATGAGAAATCCACTGACACCAGCTACGATCGAACCAGCGACCTTCCGATTTGTAGCACAGCACCTTAACCACTGTGCTACCGCGGTCCCCTGAAATTGGGCTGTACTTGTCAGATTTCGTACGGGGATACATTATTCAAATCATATCTCAAATTTATTGCCTACATTTCACACAAAAATAAGACTAAACTACACGTAAAATGCTAATAAAGGCAGATATGTGCCCTTAGAAGCCTGTACAAGAAGAAATCACGTCTGGATATTTTGCACAGATTTCTGCACAGAGCCCATTCTTTCTGTACAGGCCTGACACTTCCACTTTATGTTTCTGACACTTAAGCATTCACTTCGCTTCAGGATTTCAGAAAAAAAAATGTTTTTTTTTCGTAATGCTGTGAAACGACTATGCTGAAAGGAAAACAATAAGCTACAATAGGCTGTATTCCTTCAATAGTTCTTTTACTCCTTGCAATAGTTCCAAGTTTCCATGTCTTAAGAAACCTGATGTATGCATAACTTTTCGAATTGCATGGGCAGGATAATACACTTCACTGATTCACAACAAAACTTCTGTAGACAGGATTCAGATAGGACAACTTTTTAGCTTGTCCTTTTCACATTACTGTTAATGATTTAAATTCCAGAATCATCTGCTTCATTCTCTCAGCTAGGTAATACGGGTTTCAGTGTTGGATATAACAGAAATAGCGCAAGTGCTCTTTGCGGCCTGTGGTGTTTCTCTCTGACATCTGACTTTCACAGCAGTATATCAGCATCATAATACACTGACTCCTACACTTGCGACGTCAGACGGTGCAGCCATATCGACGATGACCAAGAAGAGATTATCTAATGTTTTGCTTTAGTCGAAACCCATAGCTAAATCAGAGAGATGGAAAACAAAATGTGTCCGAAGGTGGGGTGTATTTCAAACGCCCACAGTATCACTTTATGGATTATTCGTGAGAAAATATGCTTGGTATTTCTGATTTAGGCTGCTGACAAAACCTGTCTCTAAATAAAATATCTCTCAATTCCTCGTCTCATAGTGATAATTTAGGCCTAAAATTTCTTCCATAAATATCCTATAAAACAGCAAGCCTGAAGGAAAATAGTGAAGGATCAACTTACGGAAAAATTCGGAATAGTAGAGTGACAAAACATAATCTCCCGCTAATGCTTGTGAAAAATAATATTCGGATAGCTAATACGCACAAGAGGCTTACAGTGACAAAAGTTTTAAAATATTTTCTAAACAAAGGAGACTAATAGGCGATTGAAAGTGAGGTATTTTAGGTGGATAAACTCAAAAAAGGATAAGACCCTCAATAAGGCAAAATATATTACTTTATTTGTGGAAGGGTCTCGTTTGCACACTTGCTCACAAAGTTTCGGCTTATGAAGGCCATCCTAGAAGGTCATATGTTTTGTAGGTACTAGAGGACGGATAAGCGACGAATTAGGTTCACATTTACGATAGAAATAAAATAGAAACTATATATATCGCAACTTTCTTTTTGAAAAATTAAAAATAGAATGTGTAGAACGTTTCTCTCCCATTCATCGACGAGCTCAGACTGAAGGTGATACAGAGCAGGTAATCTTGGTGGAAAAACCTGAAGATGGGAGACGGCAATTTTACTCAGAGATTACAGGTTTCTGTTCATAGGTACGAGTAAATTAAATTTAAGTTTGTCCCATTATTGTGCGGGTGATAAAATCGAGAAGAATGAGATGGGCTGGGCATGTGGCGCGTATGGGTGAGGAGAGGGGGTGTATTGGGTCTTGCTGGGGAAACCGGAGGGAAGGAACCAATGGGGAGACCTAGGCGTAGATGGGTGGATAATATTAGGATGGATCTCCAGGAGGTGGGATGTGGGTATATGAACTGGTTTGGGTTGGCCCAGGATAGAGACAGGTGGCGGAAGTTTGTGAGTGTGGTAATGAACCTTCGGGTTCCGTAAAATGCGGAGAATTTCTTGACTAGCTGCAAACCAGTTAGTTTCTCAAGAAGGACTCTGCACCATGCAGTAAGTAAGTAAGTAATACTTCACTTTTCTGGTCCAACATAAAATCAAAATTTAAAACTGGACTGAAAACATAACATAGAATGAATAAAATTAAACACGTTTAATAAAGGTCTACATGTGTGCATAGCATGGAACTTGAAAGTCAAATAAAGTGTATATTACATATTCATAAATCAATATTTTATTCTCTCTTACATGTCAACAATTTCAGTTTTCCACCTGATGAAGTACACTTTAGTAGAAACAGAGGAAACTGTAGAATTTCTCTCAGAGTTGCTTGTGAACTTTGCACCTATTGACTGTGGTGAGAGTTAGTGGCATTCTAGTTGTGCATAAATAGATTTAGTATCATATTCATCGGATCAGTAAAAGAGCCGAGCGAGCCATACAGACCCTCTGATCTCCTGGATAGAAAAGTACGAGAGCAGAAAGAACTTATTTTTCTCTCTTGTACTGCACAAGCAGTAATAGCAAGAACACGTACGTGCTACATACAGTAACACCCATAAATATAGTGTAGATCTAAGTACCAACTATAGACCACTTAGGTCAGTCATAACCCATACAGGCTGTCGGTTACAGCGCTGCCAATCGTTCCTCGTAAAGTAATTTACCTTTCGCAGCTCTCATATCTTAGCTACGTATTCTAACCTGACAGTAGTAACGAATCATAGAATTAAAGTAACACGTTAAATGAATTTTGGAGAATCATGGAACGGAGCAAGCTGGTGCTGGGTTAACAATCGGTGCGACTATTGACCAGCATGACGGACGGTCAGAATTTTCGTACTTTACCGCAAACTCTAAAGAAGTAATCTCTAAGACAGAATTATGTCTTACTATATCCCTACTTACTTAGCATTCGTACTGACGTTCCCTTCCCATTTGACGCAAAATAAAAATTGAAAATTCTATGTTAATAATAATAATAATAATAATATTATTATTATTATTTGTAGCATAAATTGTAAATACAGAACAGTTGTAACATTATATCCCCTTGAAACATGGTTTCTTTCAGGTAAATAATTGTAAATACCACGCATAAAGGTGATAAGGATAATAGGAATAATAACAATAATAATAATAACTCCGAGGAGCAGAGTACTTATTGAGAAGCTAACAGGTTTTCAGATATTAGAAATTGGCCATATTTTATGGAAAACTTTGTATTCGTTACGGCACTTACAACAGCCCGTCACCTGTACCTGTTCTAAGCATGATACTTCCAGTCCATCCACCCAACCACCCCCCCCCCCAAACAATCCTCTTGTAGATCCATTTTCAAGACTTGAAAAAAACAGTTACATTTATTCGCGATAGACAGTTTAAAGTAACCTCTGTGACATAAAACAAACCCCATTAAACTGTTATGTTGAGAAGTGGACATGGAAAGTGGAAGATAGTATGGTAATTGGATAAAGCTAGATTATTAAGTTACATACCGAAGAAGATAATAGTCACAAGAATGGAGCTTCCTGTCATCAGACGAAATTCGACAAGGCTTCTCTTAAATCGAGGCTTTAAATTGTAACTACAAATATGTTTAACCCTCCAGACTTCTTATATAGTGACTAAGACTTTAAGCAATACGTAGATTGTTAACGATTAAACTGCGTAACAAATATTTAAAGAAAAGTAAATTTAGATCTGTAAAGGTAAAGGTAAAGTGATCCCGTTACAGACCCGGTGTGGCCCAGAGAGTAGGTAGAGGTATAGCTCTACTCTTCCATGACCGCGGCACTAGAAGGGGGTGAGTGGTCAGCAGCACGCCCTGGCCGCACTTTTCCCCGGGAAAGACCCTGTACCCATTTTACAGGAGGCTGGGTGGGCCCCAGGGCCGATTTGGAGGGGCAGAAAATCTCGTCCCCACAAGGATTCGATCCCGAACCGTCCAGCCTGTAGCTCATTCGCTGTACCGACTAAGCTACCCGGCCCACACTTTAAATCTGTATAAGGCAAGAATAACATTATTAATACATCTTCCTATTCCTCTAATTATATCATTTTTTTAATCAAATATTACACCAATTTCAAACTTGTACGGCCTAGGATATGAGTTGCAAGAAGCAGGTCTAACAACAAAAAAAGTCAGTTTAGCACCTGTAGGACCTCTGCCTCATTATACTTTTATTTGTTTTGAATATTTTAACTGGAGTCATAATAGAACAGCCATCAGTTAATATGATCCAAAGATTACATCGTTCCAAAATTATCTCTTATTAAAGTCTAGATAGTTGTGCTTGAATAAAACTCGATCCTTCTTTCTGGCCCTGCATTGAATGGAGACTTTAAAAGTTCTCCAAACACTTCAAAATTAGATGTTGTGTCATGTGCAAATAAACGCGTTTGCGAGTTGGTGTTCGTTGACTCATCAGCAGCCAGTGAATAATAAACACACTTGTTGAATAGACCTCTTAAACTTGGTTTCAACGTCTTTTCAAATGTCAACTACCTGTTTGTGTTGTCATGTGTTTTAATCTGACCGCTTCAAATTTCTGAACAAAAAATTTCTGCAATGTTGCAAGTAAATATTCTTTCTCCTTTGGAGAAACCGCCTAAATAATATGCCATTATTACTTAAAAATTTCGTGGAAAATATCGCACTTCTTTTCACTAGAATGTTCTGAATAATCATAGCATTTTCAACAATATGCCGTTAAAGTTCCTTCGCCTGTAGTAGAGAATGTAATTTTTAATAATATAAACAGCCAACTAGATGCAGCAATAACAAGTTTTATTGATAATTACAATTAGCTCAGTTATCGCCCAAAACGTGTTGAGCTAATTGTAATTATCAATAAAATTTGTTATTGTTGCATCCAGTTGGCTATTTATATTATTGTATCAAAGATGCACTGTCACACAAATATCAAAAAGTATTTTTTTATGAATTCTATAGAATATTTTAAAATTATAAAAGAATTATTTTTTGTAATGTCTTCACGAGTTTCATTTCATTTGCACACCCACACTCTTTAAAACACATGCGAAGCTAACTTCATTTTCAACTAACAGAAGAAATACTTCCCCAACCTTTGTTCTCGAAGTAACCTGTTCCCTTCTTAAAACTGCCACTTCTTCATCTTATATATGTCAGTCATTGATTTTATTTAGGAATCAACAATTCCACTTTAAAAAACACGTCTTTTTCCGTTACTACGTCAGAGATAAATAATTTAGCGTGATAAATATCATAGAAGATTTTCAAAAACAAAGCTTACAATAAATCGGGATATCACAAGATCACAGTTCAGACACAACGTACTGTGACAATGAACAGCGCGATTCGGAAATACAAATTAAGAGCTACCTTCAACAAAGAAATGTAACTTCGGCTGACATCACAGGCACAAATACAGCTACAACTGGATGTGGAAATTGACTCTAAAGCACCGACAACGTGAAATCTTATAGGTTCAAGGACGTCCCTTCCCACGATGTTAGAAGTTTAATAAAACAATATTATTCTTGTATTCTACTGTCCCAAAGCAGCCCCTGTCTTGTACCTGGGGGTGAATAAAAAATTATATAACAGTCACAGTTCTGTGACAACAGCACCAAACAATCCCACCGAGATCTAGCTAAGAACGTCTGACAGTATATATAGACTTACTGAGAATTTAAAGTATTTATACAGTGCAAAAAGTGTGTTTAATAAGTCTATTTACATGTCCATGTCAAACACGATTCGTTTTTTGTGGGCAGCGGGTTGTGCGTCAGTGCCATGCAATGTCGATAAATGGTATGCAAAACTTTAGGTGCTGACAGGAGAGAGAGAGAGGGATTTTTGCGTTTTGCTTTACATATTTTTAGTCATGTCAATATAATTGGTGTCTAATTGTGTCTGATGTACAATTTCAGAATGGGTGACACAGGCCTGATTTGCACTCTAGCCCACCGATATATATATATATATATATATATATATATATATATATATATATATATATATATAAATATATTTTA
>Ga0123353_10010813_pt1 | contig 12774 bp, 9 predicted proteins | sample TergutLab28metaG_3_FD_92763 | JGI IMG/M metagenome (GOLD analysis project Ga0123353, IMG submission 92763) | Labiotermes labralis P3 segment gut microbial communities from Petit-Saut dam, French Guiana - Lab288 P3 | ecosystem: Host-associated > Arthropoda: Insects > Digestive system > Gut ...
CGCATTCGGTCAGGAGGGCAACATTTTCTGCATCTGCTGTAGCACTGGCGAGTTGTTATTAGACCTTCTGAAGGTTATAAATACTGCGAATCTTTGTCTATGTTCCGTCACCGACTATTACCCCTCCCGACACGCGTCCGGCCACCGCTTCTGGGTCAAGCAGGAAATGGTCCACTCTGTATATAGATATTGTAACCCTATATTACGTGAACACACTAATGTCTTGTAATATCTCAGTAATGTATCTCGTAACATATGCAGAAATACTTTTCAATGGAGTTGAATTGTTGCAGAAGCCGTCTGATATTTGTAACCGTGACATTAAATCATTCGAGAAATTAGGTATGAACATTAACTAAATGAATTTCAGTCTTCATCGTTGCACCGTGCATTTCGTAGAATCATTTAATTAGCACACCAACTAATGCACAAATATAAACTTTTTTTTTACATTGAAACATTCAAAATCGCTCCAACATGTTTCGATCTTTTTAGATCATCTTCAGGGAGCTACGCTGTTCCTTACTAAAGTCACATTTTAAAATGCACTCACTGATTGCTTTTCTTAGATTAATTTAGTGTTGTGGCAGCATGAAGATGATCTAAAAAGATCGAAACATGTTGGAGCGATTTTAAATGTTTCAATGTAAAAACTTTTATATATGTGCATTAGTTGGTGTGCTGACTAAATGAAATCCAGATTGTGATCGATATGCTATTTGTCTGAAGGAAATAGTCTTGGCATGATCATTTCTGCAAGTATTCGCAGTTTCAGATATTTAGTGGAATCATCACACAATCATCCCTTATTCTACGAGGGTGAGTTTTTAAATTTTAGCACATGGTTTATGAAAAACATATTACTTGAACATAAAAAGATAACATTTTGAAATAAAAGGAATTTTGTGGAAAAATAAAACAGCTTATGCAGCGTGTCTTAAAATGCAGTGAATTTCCTTGTTACCTAAATATACCTACATAAAATACTTTTCTAGAGGCGTTTCCAAAGCACATTCGCCCATTTGAACGCAGATCTTAAAAAGATTAATTCAAGTCCGTGCCTAAGACGAGATTTACGAAGTGATTTACGACATATTGTACTACGTATAGAGAATTCATCTGGAAACTATTACATGTACTTACTTACTCCATGGTGCATAGTCCTTCTTGAGAAGCTACCTGGTTTGCAGCTAGTCAAGAAATTCCCCGTATTTCATGGAACCCGAAGGTTCATTACCGCACTCACACGCGTCCGCCAGCTGTCTCTATCCTGGGCCAGCCCAATCCAGTCCCTATACCCACATCCCACCTCCTGGAGATCCATCCTAATATTATCCACCCATCTACGCCTAGGTCTTCCCAGTGGTCTCTTTCCCTTCGGTTTCCCCAGCAAGACCCTATACACACCCTTCTCCTCACCCATACTCGCCACATGCCCAGCCCATCTCATTCTTCTCGATTTTATCACCCGCACAATATTGGGTGAGGAGTACAAATCATTTAGCTCCTCGTTATGCAATCTCCTCCATTCGCCCGTTACCTCGTCGCTCCTAGGTCTAAATATTCCCCTCAACACCATGTGGAAACGATTACACGTACTGTACGTACACAAAATTAAAAATTGACATTTACAGCTCCTTAATTTTAATCCGTTTCACTTGGCAAATAAACACCGCACACGAGACCATTCGTTTTGTTATAATAATAATAAATCGAATGAATTGCACGTCATGGTGATACCAACCAACGCCTCGTATATGATTACAGTTAAACTTTGAGATGTTACGCAGCTTTGACTGGTAATTATTTATTTGTGTATGTGTGATCATTACGTTAAAATATTTGCTGTTCGTCACACAAGTCATTTACAGTCATATTTACATCTTTGTTGAATGTTGTGTTAGAGACAACTTACCGTAGCCGCTAGGTGTACTGGCGACGACGAAGACGATGGAACTTGTGTATGCCATCCGGACCAAATCATACCTGACGGCTGTGGTGCACTCAGAACAGGGCCTCACTAGCGTTCGGCCTATTAACCTTAAGTCGCCATCTCTGTCCACTCTATCGAAATCCATCACTGTGTAGAGTCGTGGTCTTCAGTCTCGTGATATCTATGGAACCCCCACTAATTCGGGTTTTATCACTTTAACTCATTAAAGTAAAAAATGTACTTTTGGGTGCAAAAATTAAATAAAACTTGTAAACCCCAAACTTTTTTTTTTTTTTACAAAATCAAATATTTAAGCCCACTGACGAAAAACAGAATACGGTTATGTTACTGACGAGTTCTATTAAAATAGTCGCAGAGTCGATATGTACAAAGATGGGGAGGAAAATAAAGATGCTATTGAGGGAAAGGAACCAATTGGAAGGCCCAGGCGTAGATGGGAGGACAATATGAAGATGGATCTTCAGGAAGTGGGGTGTGGGGGCATGGGCTGAATCGATCTGGCTCAGGATAGGAACAGGTGGCTGGCACTTATGTGGTTATGAACCTTCGGGTTCTATAAAATGCGGGGAATTTCTTGACTAGCTGAGAACCGGTTAGCTGCTGAAGAATGACTCTGCTCCATGGAGTAAGTCAGTAAGTAAGGAAGTATTAAAGTTGGTAAATTTGTGTTTATCTATTCTTCATCAAGGAAATGTGCTGGTTGAACCCATGAAAGTCGCAGAGAGAACACCCGCGTTCCGCAGCGCACAGTTTGAATACCAGAGATCTGCAGAGATTTCGGTAAACCGGGAGAAACTTCAGGTTAGGCAGTAACCCGGTCACCCCTTTGGATTTGAACACTAAGTTAACACGTTAAAACTTTGTTGCAATTGTACATCCAACGTCATTCATAATAAACATAAAACGTCCAGTGAAACACCGCATGGCGCGCAGATATAATGTAACTTTTATGTGCAGCTTAGCAGTTAAACTTTCGAAGTTATTACATCTGAAGTGTACAATACACTGCTCCAGCCGTGAGTAGTTCATATATTCTTCAGTTGTTACTGCCGACATAAGGTAGTTGAACTTGAAGTTATAAACTGGTTTGAGAGTCAATAAAACTATATTCAAGTCACTGTTAAGGTCCGTAGTGTCTCCTTCTCTCAAACACTGTGGTCGTGGGTTCGAAACATAGGCGTAATTTCGGAGGAGGGCAAGGGGGGAGGAGACTCCCCACCGCCCAGTATTTTTTCTACCTAAGATTTTCTTTTGCTACTGATTTCAAGAGAGAGAAATAAAGAAAAATCGGGTGAGATTAGAGGAAAAGTGCGTGCGTGTGTATATATATATATATATCAAGGACTGATTTAAACCAAACTTCCACTTCTGGCTAATTAGAATCCTTCGTAAATTAAAGTTCCTAATATCACCTCAGGAGACACCGTCCCAGTGTTTATTGCTTATAATTAAGGTGTTATATTAACAGACAAAATGTTGTGCCTTTAGGTTAATGTAACATCTTAATTAGTTTCTGATGCCCATGGTCGATTTTTCCCCCTCCACCAATGTTACTAGCCAAGTTACGCCTCTGACCCGAATTCTACTAGGGGCATGAATTATGCCGATGTTTCTCACTGTACTATTTGTGTTTTGTGTAAGTATAGGCCAGAGACTAATCTGTGGAAGATGTAGTAGCAGTTCGGACAGGCATTCACAGCGAACACCGGGGTTGCCTGCTCGAATCCGGCTGTAGGCATACGTTGTGTCTCCTATGCTTTATGCTGCCTCCAGTGGCTCGATTCACCACGAAAAGAAATATACTGAGTGTTCAAGTGAAGTGGAAACGCGATCGTGGTCTTCTGAGATGTGATGTTGTGCAGTTTGGTTGATGGTTGCTAACATTTAGGTGTATCCTTCTTTTTCCATTTTCGGGATGGAAGAGAAAGTAGAAATCTAAAGACCGGTGTTTCCCAGACGGAGTTCCATAGAACATCGTTAGGGGTTTCCACGAGAAATCGTGGTGTATATGTGAACAAGACAGGCAAGGTACGTATAACGGAACACCGAGGCGCGTTCTTGTAACCATTGTTGCAGTGGAAAAGCAAAAAAATATTACATATCCTCACTGTGTTTATGGCCTTAGGTATCCAGCATGCAATGCACATGCGCCATATTATCATCTGTGGCCTGCCTCGCTGTGTAATATTTTTCCACATTCTCATATACACGGCACGATTTTCGTAGAACGTTAATGAATACGAAATGTGTATTTTGATATCCTCTAAAACGTTTGTCTGAAACATTTCTCATTCTAAGAAGAACTGAGCGAGATATGGTCTTAGTGTAAAGTACTCGTTATTCTTTCAGATTTTAATGGAACTTGAATTTTCTCTATAGATTTATGAAAAATTCTCAAATATAAAACTTCATGAAAATCCTTCCAGTGGGAATCAAGTTGTTCCGTGCGGACAGACGGAGGGACGGACAGAGAGACATGACGCAGCTAATAGTCACTTTTGACAATTTCGCGAACGCGCCTAAAAAATTGTGACATGCCGCGGAAATTTCCTATACGCGTCGAAATATTTCGGGGAATTTTCCCCGGCAGCAGGCAATACCTGGGTAATATCCGTGTGCTAGTACCAACTGCCTCATTTTTTGTGTTTTCTTTTTCGTAGGCATGGTTCTTGAGGATATGTAAATGTTATTTTAGGTGTTCCTGCATGGACAAGCAGGTTGGGATACTCTGCTGTAGACCGTTCATAAAAACGGGACCATCTCTTTCTTTGCCAACCGAAACGTTTGAAATTCTTCATAAACTTCATTTGCTGTTAACATTCCCAGCACGACAGCACGAGCTGTGAACACAGTTTACACAGAAGACAGCCTGTTTTGTACCCCTTGTAAACTACCGCAGCGGAAGCGGTTAAAACAGAGCATCACAAAAGACAGTAACGTAGCTTGGGGCGTGATGCCGTGTTTTTACCTGACGACAAGGCGCCACATGCGCCAAGACCGTAGAATTCACGATAAACGCCTTGATATAAGGATTTACAATATCGTGTGAACTCCATTCTTCTGGGATGACGCCGCGTCGCTGGATAATTGGTTCCCGACGTTTCGGGGCAATTTCATGGTCTCATTTCAAAGGTGTAATGTCCGTTTATGACATTTAGACCATTGAAGACTAGACCAGTGGAAAAGCAATACATATTTCATATTCTGATTGTGTGTTTGTTTTTAGCCTTAGGTATCCAGCATGCACAGCGCATACGCCACATTGTAATCTGTGGCTTGTCCGGCTGTACAATATTTTTCCACATAATCTCATAAAGGACACGATTTTCGAGGAAAAAAGTAGTTTTGAACCTGACATTTGTGTTTTGATTTCCTGTGCAACTTTTGTTTGAAACATTTCTCATTCTAAGAAGAACTCAGCGAGATGCGGTCAAAAATGTATGTTGATCTTCATGTAAATTACCCGTTATTCTTGTCAGATTTTAATAAGATGTGAATTTTCTCGACAGATTTTCGAAAAATACTCAAATAGTAAATTTCATGAAAATCCGTCCAGTGGGAGCCCAGTTGGTCTACGCGGACGGAGGGACGGTCAGATGCACACAGACATAGCGAAGCTCATAGTCGCTTTTCGCAAATTTTCGAACGCGCCTAAAAACTCGTGTATCACAAATTTTGACGTTTTAACTGACCGTGCATCTCAATATAATCTTAGCAACTGACCAGCTTAATGCACAAATTCTTGTTTTGTTATAAGTTTATTATATTCCTCTACAAGTTTCGAGCACTGTTGTGCTCATCATCAGGAGGTAAAATTGTACTATACAATATCTGGTATCGTCACACACTGTAGATGGCCGTCTGGTGCACACCGGACGGCCACCTACAGAGTGTGACGATGCCTGATGCTGTATAATACAATTTGACCTCCTGATGATGAGCACAACAGTGCTTGAAACATGTAGAGGAATATAATAAACTTATTATAAAACAAGAATTTGTGCATTAAGTTGGTCATTTGCTAAGATTCATGTGAGTAGTTTTGTGACATTTGAGGTGACCATGTATGTGGGATGTGCCTACTGTATTGGATATTTTTGGAAGCAATGAAAAAGTTGGAGACATTTTATTGTAATTTAAGAAAGTCATTGATTTATTGACAATGTATATAGTCAGTACTTTATCTGTGTATATTCCTCCTCATCCGTGTTCGTCTTTTTGTTCAAAACCTGTTTTAGTGTAAATCCTTCATTTGATGTTACCACATGAGTGTGTATGTGTGCGCATGTGTTTATATGTGTGTATGTGCGTGCCAGTGTTTCTCTTTCCCCATCCTACAATGTTGAACGAAACGGAATATTTAATGAACGCAGAGACCACAACGCCCACACGTAGCCTTACGCATTATATAAACATGCATTAAATACTGTATACGCAGTAAATAAAGAATCGACATTGCTACGAATACGTTACTCGGGCTGTAGAAACCACCATAAGAAGAAAATTGACCTACAGCTATTAAAAAAATTAAAAAATAACCTTTTTAAAATAACCTTTGTGCCCCACATGAAATCATGGGAGCCCCATAACTTTACTGAAGTTCCAGATGGCCCCCAAGCCGAAACTCTCCTCCGGCTCCAAGAAAAAGGAGCCCAGATACGCGTGTCCGAGTGAGGCCAAAGCCTCACATTCACAAAGTATGTGGGGCGAGGTTTCTTCTTGCACTCCACACCTCCTATACAATGGACTGTCTAGCAGCCCTAGTAGATGAAGATGTCTCCACAGGGTGTTATATCCCGTAAGAAAGGGTGTCACAACCCTGGATTGAGTCCTATTAAAAGTCAGAAATTTAGCCTTGGTACCCAGACTAAGTCCCGAGATTAGTTCTCGAGCCTGTCTTTGGGTGTCACCAACGCCTTGCCGTTTTGCCCAATGCTTGTTAGCCAACCAGCGACTAAGCATTTTTTGTATGTCACTTCTAGAGACTCCCAGGGCCGGCTCGGGTCCAAGAAACCTCAGAGCAGAGCCTGTTGTGAAGGAGCCTGGGTGGGCCCCAGGGCCGGTCTGGACGGGTGCGGAAAATCTCGCCTCCACCGGGATCTGATACCCGGACCGTCCAGCCCGTAGCTAGTCGCCATACCGACTGAGCTATCCCGGCCCACCTCCATTATAAATACCACCCGAAATTATCGCGGTTCAATCAGTGTCACTGAGGTACATAAATAGAACAGACGGGCACATTTCGCAGTGCCTTAGTGTTGAAACTAATTGGTTCTTACAATTACCACTGTGGTGTAAAGGGTGACGTACGAGTGACTCACATTTTTTTCTGAAAGAATCTGTGTTTTTGTCAGCAGGATGGTTAAAATTGTTTGCGGGTCCTGTATATATACGTACATGCGCGTTCATATGGCTCGGATTTTGTGACGCGACGGGTCGCAGATCACTCTGCAAGTTAACGGTGCTCGGAACAGGCGGTTGAGGGTCACATTGTTTCTGCAGTTTGGGAAGACCACATCCGAGACATGTCGTTTATTTAGATAACAGTTTCATGTGTTTGTAATGCCAATACGTTTCTTTATTTTATGTATTTCTTATGCACTATTCACGTTTCAAGAATAAGTAGACAGAAGTTAAGATCGGTGAAATGTTCGTAAATTTTAGTGGGTTTGAGAATACTGCATAAAGAAACTTACTCCGATACCTGTGTGTGCGTCTATCCTGTGTCAAGTTGGTGTTACCGGATATATAGCTACCCAATATATCTGCAAAACGAACAGAATTAAAAAAATATGTATTATTGGATCATGAAATAAATTCGAAGATTAAATATTCATTACGAACTTTGCGAATTTCGTTTTGCGTTTTACCAGCAGCAAAGGAATAACACTGTGTAATGTCATTAGAGTTTACTTGAATTTTACTAGTCTTTGAGAGCCGAACAAGTATAGCTGCCATCCAAGAAATCTGCCGCGTTGTATGAATCTTGCAGGCTCTTGATTGCGTTAACAAGACCATGCAGTTGGATTCTCTCCATGGCCAGATGTGTCCAGTTCAAATGCTACTTCATTTCCTTAAGATCCGATTTAATATTCTTCTTCATGCAGTGCCTTTGGCCTTCCAGGTGCTGTTGTCGCTGCACGTTCCATGATCAAAATATCGTATGTATATCTCACCGTCGGTCTTGATTTGGGTTTCGACTGTAAAATAGGGAGAGTAAAGTATACCGAAGCGTCGCACGTTTTAAAACATGGCGGCATGACATACAGCATCAATAGATTTATATATGTTTGCCGCAGTTTGTTTACTCGACATTGTTGGGTAATTTTGGGTAATTGCGTAATACGTTTTGACTGGCCCTGCGAGTATATGTGCTACGTTCAACACCACTGGCTCAAAATCCGACTTGAAGTTTATTCCAGTTCCGATATTTTTCATTGAGTTGTGTTTAATATTTTCTGCAGTATTAATTTGAGTCCTATAAGTGGCTTTCGCTTGAAAACCATGTACACGTTCTTTACCACTTCCATGAGAGTTATACTCGTACGTTCTGTATTTCCCATAAAACGCTAGTAAGGAAATATTGTCTTTATCGTTATGGATTTAGTTAGCAGATTAGTGCGTCAGCCTCATAATTACATTTTCAGACTTTCTGTATCTTTTCCTTATTCTTGGCTCAGTATCTTTGATAGCTAACTGCTGTCTGGTTCCACCGTTTCTATCTGCATTGCTTTTCCGACTTTCCTGTCTTCAGTATGATTTGTATGGTTGTTCTGTCGACATCCATTGTCTGGAGTAAGAATTATGCACACATCTTATCGGACGCTAGGTCTGTGGACTTATTCTGATTAAAGAAAAATAGAAATGCAGAGCAAATAGCTTAGGCCTACGTCGTAAGTCGGGCCCGTTGAACGACTGCTGGAACCGAAACTTTTTGTATATGATCATGTCTTGATGTAGACCAATCACGTAGGTTCAATGGGTAGTGTTTCTGATTTCTGTTCAGCTTTTCGCAGCACTTCTGGGCAATTGACGTTACCACGCCACGGCAACTTCTTGCCACGTTCATCCCAGTTCGTCCTACCATTCGACGCTGTATTGTTCCAAAGCTGCCGGCAATGTCCTTAAATCATAAATAAATAAATACATGTTGAGGCATAGGACAATATCCAGGGAGTATCCTTTTATCATCTTATACAAGCATTGCCAGGAATCTTGAAGCTTAAGATCTCCGTTCTTCTCGGACTTGGCACAGTGTGACTTGGTCAAGGGTCTAGATGTCCATGCCATGCACTGTAATGTCGTGCCCTCCTAGTTAAGGGTGGGCGACCCGTTGACGATGCTTGCTACATCGACAGTCAATACTGTCGCTGAGCACGAAACCAGTATCCGAGGGGGGATCGAACCTTTACTAATACGGAATAGCGTGGCCGTGCTTAGGGGTCTGAGTATAGCTAGTTGTTGCCACCAGTGGTTGAATTATTGTGGCTGAAGTGGCGCGACATCGGGAGAGCGCCTGCCGACAGAAACATACAGCCTGGCAATCGGCTCGAGACGTGGGGATAGCGGGAGAGGAAATTCTAAGTTGTCTTGCAAATTAAGCTGTATTAGAGGCTTATCACACTTCTACGAAACTGCCTGTGTTACATAATAACTTGCTGGGGTGATAATGTACTAATGTACGCTCTCCACTCAGCTAATAGGCTTGCCCGTAGCTGCAGTACTATATCCACTGTGCATTCACTGTATCATTTATCGCTGAGTGTTCGCTGTCGTCCTAGTTCACTGCATTAGTCCAGACATTGTCCCAGCTAGAACCAGTCTACCTAACAGTGCCAAATTCAGTGCAGTGCCTACCTAGAGCATTGTCGCAGCGTCGGCAACCAGACAAACGTCGTAGCTGTCGCTGTGAATTACATCGCCTGTCTGACACCGTCGCTTGTGACAAATTAGCTGTGAAAGTCGTTTTATCAAAGCCGGGGATTTGAAATGGTAAGGTTGTCGATCCGGCTGTCTCCCACGCGTGATCGCAGACGGTAGCAGCTGTACTCAGCGAGTTCCTCGTGTCGTAAGAATGGCGAAACCAGCATTTTGCTGCAGTTATTTGCAGTAACTTATTTTTCGTATGTCAGTTTTTGCAGAAGCAAAATATGTTGCAAATATCCGTGTCCTACTGGTAAACTGTGGTTTGCAGTGCCATAGCTTTACCACGTGAACATTTGATACTTGAAGATGAGACGACTGGGCTTTGTCGAAACGTCGGGCATCAATCGCCAAGGACAGTACCACATCCCAGAAGAATGGAGACCAGACCTCTCTTGCACCGCTGCGAAAGCCTAAGTACTCTCAACTATAAGTTTTCCACAAGTTTCGTTATTGTTATCATACCGTGTTTCATTTATTTTCTATATTCAGGAGCGATACTGGATCACAGTACCCCAATTTCCTCTTTTTTCTGCTTCATTTATCTGTTTTGGAACAAGGTCTTCAGCAAATAAGCATAGTTGTAGTCGTAGTTTGAAATTTAACATCGGGCAGTCAACGCACTCCGTTTATTTGCATTGTAAACTCTATTTCTGGAGGCAGCAGGTTTCTCAGAAACATCGGTACGTGTAGACCAGACTGCACGGCGTTACTTTTCAGAGGTGTGGACCTTCATACATGTAGATGTGGGGTGCTGGAGAACAGGGTACTGAGAAGAATGTGTGAGGCTAAGTGGATGGAAATAACAGAAGGGAGAAGACTGCATAGTGAGAAGCTTTTTGTTCTGTACTCCTCTGTAGGAAGCAGGATGATCGATTCAGCGAGAATGTGATGGGTGGGACGTGTAACACACATGGGAACGAAGAGAAACCCAGCGTCTTGGACGGAAAACCAGAAGGAGCCGTCTGTTTTGGAGACATAATCGTAGGTGGGTGATGTTGAAGATGATGTTTTAAAATGGGAGGGCGTGTGGTGGACTGAGCTGGTTTAGAACAGTGGCCTTTGAACAAGGTATGGCCTTTCGGATTCGGTAAAATGCAGGGTACCTTGACAAGCTGAGGAAATACTAACTTGTCAAGAAGGACTGTCCTCCATTGAGTTAGACAGACAGACAGAGAGACAAACAGATAGATAGATAGACAGACAGACAGACAGATAGATAGATAGATAGATAGACAGACAGATAGATAGATAGATAGATAGTAGGTAGGTAGGTAGGTAGTAGGCAGGTGGTAGCTAGATAGGTAGATGTATGTATGTATGGATGGATGGATAAATAGACCGATTGGTAGGTAGATATTAAATTTAATATAAACGTTTATAAAGTTTTTGTGCACGGGACGGACATATTTACTTATTTATTTATTTCAACTAAAGTGGTCATATTAATGCGATACGTAACGTGTAATAAAAACAGGCCGGATTGCTGTAAAAAGAAAATTTGCGATTTCAAAAGCTGCCGGTGACGTTATGCTAGCAGAAGCACGGTGAATATTACGCGCACAATACGTCAGACTGAAGTTGACAGTTGCCAGCAGCACAGCGCGCGGTTACGCGGTTCTTCATTCATGCAGCAGGGAGTCCATTCAGAAAAGTACTTCTGAGGTGACGGCGGCTTGATTTCGACGACGGTAAACCAGCAGACCTTAAACGGATTTTACTTTGTTTACCGACAAAATGGACTTAAGCCGTAACGCTTGTGAGTGAAGGTGCTCGGTTCGAAACTCGGTCGTGACAATGCCCTGACCAAAGAGGGTTTCGTCATATTTATTTATTCGAGGTAAATGCCAGTACAATATCTCAGTCATGTAACGACTGCTTTCTTCCACACTTTACATATTCATTATAAAAAGTAAACTGGTCCCTATGCAAAGCATGAAGGCATAGGGGGGAGTCGAGGTATGGCTCCACTAATTCTAAACCTCAGCATTTAATGGAGGTCTGTAGTGTCTAGTCAGATTTAGGCCCTGGCCGCTTTATCTCCAAGGAACATTCCCCAGTACCCTTTGAATACGAGGCTGATTGGACCCTACAGCCATTGTGGACGGTCCGAAGAAGGAATATATTGCTCCAGCCGGCAATCGAACCACGAATAATTGGACGTCCATCCTGTAGCCTTTTCACTGTACAGCTACGCTGTTCCGGTTGCTTGGAAATTCGTTTTCTTATCAGACTCTGTATGACCTGGGCTGCTGATAACGTCTTGAAATAAAACGCAAATAAATAATGCGTTGATTAAACAAGGAAAATTTTTCTGGCGCGGCTGAATAGTCGTGAAGAGCGCCTATTAGCTTCGATATGTCCGTCCGTCTGTCGGCATGTGTCAGCGTGGCTCCCACTGGACGGAATTACGTGAAATTTGATATTGGAGCCTTTCATGAAAATCTGATAGAAAAAATAAAAACTTGCTTAAAGTCGGGCTATTGCATGAAGACCCATGTAGGTTTTGTTGTTGCAGCGACATTGTTACTGACTTACTGCATGGAGCAGAGTCATTCTTGAGAAGCGAATCTGTTCTCAGCTAGTCAAGAAATTCCCCGCATTTTATGGAACCCGAAGGTTCATTACCGCATTCACAAGTGCCCCGTCACCTGTCCGTATCCTGAGCCAGATCTAGTCCATGCCCTCAAATCCCACCTCTTGAAAATCCATCTTCGTATTATCCTCCCATCTACGTAGCGACATTGTATCGCCAGAAAAGCGCTCTCGTCCATTGATCAGGCTTTTACGATAGCAGAGGAGGTATAAACATCACGCGGACTTGCCTGGGGCCCTCGGGAGTCGGTTTGGGCCCCGGCGAAAAAGTTCTTCCGGCGCCCCCCCCCCCCCCCCCCCCC
>Ga0123353_10010814_pt1 | contig 12774 bp, 12 predicted proteins | sample TergutLab28metaG_3_FD_92763 | JGI IMG/M metagenome (GOLD analysis project Ga0123353, IMG submission 92763) | Labiotermes labralis P3 segment gut microbial communities from Petit-Saut dam, French Guiana - Lab288 P3 | ecosystem: Host-associated > Arthropoda: Insects > Digestive system > Gut ...
CCTCCGGCTCGCACAAGCTGAACTCGGCGGTGGCGCAGGCTTACTACAACAAAGCGGAGGGCATCAAACGCCTGACCACCGAAACCGGTGCCGGGCAATGGGGCACCGCCCTGTCCATGGCCTGCCAGATGTTCGGGCTGGAATGCACCGTTTATATGGTCAAGGTCAGCTATCAGCAAAAGCCCTACCGCCGCTCGATCATGCAGCTGTACGGCTCCAACGTCATCCCCTCGCCGTCCAGCCTGACCGACGCCGGGCGCAAACTGCTGGCCGAATGTCCGGATTCCACCGGAAGCCTGGGCGACGCGATCTCCGAAGCGGTCGAGGACGCGGTCGGGCATGACGACACGCATTACTCTCTGGGCAGCGTGCTCAACCATGTCTGCATACATCAAAGCATTATCGGACTGGAAGCCAAAAAACAGCTGGAAATGGTGGACGAATACCCGGATATCGTAATCGCCTGCAACGGCGGCGGTTCCAACTTCTCCGGCATATCCTTCCCCTTTATGAAAGATAAACTGGACGGCTCGCGCCCCGACACGCGTTTTGTCGCGGTGGAAGCTCATGCCTGCCCGAAGCTGACCAAGGGCATTTTCACCTATGATTATTCCGACAGCGTCGGTCTGACCCCCATCGCCAAGATGTATTCCCTGGGGCACGATTTCCGCCCCTCCGGCATTCACGCGGGCGGGCTGCGGTATCACGGCGATTCCGGGCTGGTTTCGCAGCTGTATCATGACGGATTCATCGAAGCTGTAGCGTTGGGGCAGAACGAGGTTTTTGAGGCCGCTATGCTCTTTGCGCGCGAAGAAGCCATCGTCCCCGCGCCCGAATCCTCCCACGCCATCTGCCAGGCAATCAATGAAGCGAAAAAATGCGCGGAAACCGGCGAGGAAAAGGTTATCCTGTTCAATCTTTCCGGGCATGGATATCTTGATTTGTCCGCGTATGACCAGTATCTGGGCAACGGCGTCAGCGACGATCTTTCACAGATTGACAAGGAGATCGCGCGCGCTCAGGCGAACATCGTAAAGCTGGATTAAAGATTTTTCAAATTTTTAAAAAAAACTCTTGACATTACCCTCAAGCAGTGCTATACTGAACAACGTTGCAAGACAGCAAGTTGGTACTACTAACAGTGAGGGTCCACCCGTTCCCATACCGAACACGGAAGTTAAGCTCACTCGTGCCGAAAATACTTGGCGGGCGACTGCCCGGGAAGATAGGTCAGCGCCAACACAAAAGCAATCAGCCGTCCGTTTGGGCGGCTGTTTTGTTGTATTTATCATATAATCACATTTTTAAACATATATATTCTTTTTTGGAATTTTAATCAATTGGTTTTATTGTATAATTTTGTAATAAAGGGGAATAATGCATGTAGGGGACGATTATTTATCGCCCGCGATTTTGCAAATCTAAAACCTACAGATAAAAAAGGGGGGAATAAAAGCATTCGGGCAATGCTTTGGTTTATGCAGGACTTTACTATTTGTATAGTTACATATAACAATGCCGCAAAAATAGCGCAGGTCGCGCGTGGCATAACCGATAATATTCCGGACAAATACTCCTACAAGCTCCACATTTTGGACAACAACTCTCCCGACGGGACGCTGTCGCACGCGCGGGATATCAGCCCTCACATTGAGCTTGTTCAGACCGGAGCCAATTTGGGTTTCGGCAGGGCGCACAACCGCGTGATCGCGAAAACTCCGGCCAGGGTGCATTTCATCGTCAACCCGGATATATACATCGACGGCCCGATATTCGGCGAGATGTATGAGTTCATGCTGGAGAATCCCGACATCGGTCTTGCCGCCGCAGGGGTTTGCAGTCTTGACGGCGAGCTTCAGCATCACGGAAAACGCAACCCGACCTTTTTAGATTTGTTTATCCGGCTGGTCATGCCCGACCGTTTCCAAAAACGACAGGCTCGATATATGATGCTGGATCAGGATTTCACCGGCGTTTTTGATCTGGACGTGGCTTCGGGCTGTTTCATTTGCGCACGTACGGATGTGTTGCGTGAAATCGGCGGATTCGACGAAAAATTCTTCCTATATTTTGAGGACGCCGACCTCAGCCGCCGCGCAAAAAAAGTCTCCCGGGTGGTTTATTACCCCAACAGCCATGTGCGGCACGAATGGAACCGAGATTCCCGACGTAACATAAAAATGCTTATCATTATGATAAAATCAGCCATGCGGTATCTTTTTAAGTGGTCTTTCGGCGGAATTTTCGCAAGAGCCAACCCCAAACTGCCGGAATGATGCATTGGCAACAAACCTAGTCCGTTCAATCGTGAGCGGGCTTTTTTGTGCGCGAATTAGTGGAAATATTTCCATATTTTGTCATTACCGGAATTATTTTGTAATTAAAAGAAAAATGTTGACATAATGCAAATTATATGGTATTATGGTGTCAAGAAATTTTTGGCGGTGCTTTTTGCGTACAAAACCACGCTGGCAACTATACCGCCTAATTAAGAAAGGAACGGTCATATCCATGAAACTTAAGAAAACAATTTCCCTGCTCATCGCGCCATTATTGCTGGTCAGTCTGCTGCTGATCATACCGGTGGTCGCCCCTCCGGCCGCTGCGGAACTTCAAAATTTCGACATGTATTTAGGTTCGGGATACACCATGAGCTTTGACGAGCATGACGGGTATTCCTGGACTCATTCGGTCACCCCCGCGTCCGGGCTTGCAATCACATGCAACAGCGTGAACGGCGAGGCTGTCTTTATGTTTATGCCTACAAGCTCCGGAGTTTACACCGTAGCCCTGAGCGAAATTTGCGACAGCGACCCGAACGCCGAGCCGCTCAACGAGTCGTCATTTACAATAAATGCCAGCGAATATGATTCGGACGACGACACAACCACCGCTGCGGATGCGGATGACGACGATGACGATGACGACACAAGCGACGCTGATAAAGACGCGGACGACAACACGACGCAGCCCGGCACAACCGCAGATTCCGATGATAACACAACTACAACCGCCGCATCCGATGATGACACAACCACGCAACCCGGCACAACTACGGATTCCGATGAAACCACCACAACGCAAGACGATGCCGACGTCACAACCACCCAAAGCGGCGGCTTTGAGGAAATAGGCCAAATCATATACATTTCCAAAATAGACGGTGATACCGGTGAACAACTGGAAGGCGTTGTGTTCGAAATTCTCGATGAGGATCTTAATGTTATTGACACTCTGACCACCAGCATACTCGGCAATGCCCTGACCGAGCTCCTGGATTTCGGAACATATTACGTCAGGGAGAAAACCGCGCTGGACGGATATATTTTGGACGAGACGCTCTATGTGAGAGAGCTTCCCCTTTCGGAAGAAGACTGCGTGCTTGTTGTGGAAAACTTCAAAGACGGCAATTACAAGTTTGAAACAACAACGACATCCGACGACTACGACACAACAACGCAAGCCGAGGAAGAAGACCCCGTTGGTTTTATCCTGATCTCCAAAAAAGACGGCAACACCAAAGCACCGCTCAAGGGCGTTGTGTTCGAAATTCTCGATGCTGACCTGAATGTTATCGAAACTGTAACCACCGACATTCTTGGCATGACCTCGACAAGCAACCTGGTATACGGCGACTATTATGTCAGGGAGAAGGTCGCGCTGGAGGGTTACGTTCTTGACGAAACGCCCTTCCCGTTCTCGATTCCGGAGAATTCGGGTTACACGCTTGACTGCAGAAACTTCAAAGGCTCCGTTTCCACCACAAACACTCCCTTCACCACAACAACCAACGTCACGGTAGGCATAACACCGACCAAAACGGGCGATGCGGGCGTAACCGCAGTTGTTCCGTTCATGGTGTTCGGCGTAGCCGCGCTGGTCATGGCGATCAAAAAGCCCAAGAGAAAATAGCACTGCTGCAAGTCAAATCAATTTATGTAGGGGCGGCCTATGGCCGTCCGAGGGTCTCATATAACTGCGGACGCTGATGACAGCGTCCCCTACATAACTATAACAAAAAGCCCGCTCAAAACCCGAGCGGGTTTGCTTATAAGCCCGTCATTCGCCAAGCCGGAACGCGGGCATGGGGGTGATCTTGTGGAGATTCGCTCTGTGAAGCCGGTCAATTTTCTCTTTAACCGCCGCGTCATCGCAGATGCCCTCGCGGATATACCGGTCTAAAACCTCATAGGTGAACCCCAAATTTTCCTCATCAGTTCTGCCGCATAAGCCGTCGATCGGAGTTTTGTCGATGAATTTCGACGAAAGAGAAAGCTCCCGGCCGACGGCTTTGATTTCGGCAACGGTCAGGTCGCAAAGCGGGCTGAAATCCCCCGCCGAGTCCCCGAATTTTGTCGCGTAACCGACCCAGTCTTCGCTGAGATTGCTGGTGTTCGCGACCCTGCCGCCGACAATTCCGCTAACCGCGTACAGCACGCTCATGCGAATCCTCGCGGGCGTGTTGAAGGTCGCGATGTCGTTGAGCACCAGTCCGGATTTTTCCATATTGTCATATAAAGCCCGCACCGGGTCGCCTGTGTTGATTTCTATATGCGGAATCCCGAGCGTCTGACAAAGCTCATACGCCACGTCGATATCATGCTGTTTACCCTGCGGCAAAAGCACGCCCATCACGCGGTCGCTGCCCAGTGCTTCGGCGCACAGTGCCGCCGTGACCGAGCTGTCCTTGCCGCCGCTTATCCCGATAACGGCCTTCGTCCCGGCGTCTGCGTTGTTTTTGAAATAATCCGCGATCCACGCAACTATTTGCGCTTTGACCTTTTTTGCGTCAAACATAACGTCCATCCCCCAAAAAAATTATACGGAGGCTCGCGCCCCCGTTTTTTTGTGCAGCCTGCTGCTAATCGCTGAATTCAGACTCATCTATTTTTTGCGCGAAGCCGCTCAGGAATTCCCGGTACATCTCCGCTCCCCTGTCCGCAAACCGCGCGTTGTTTTCGTTCTCGCAGAGCATCGCGAAGTTCGTCCCGATCTTGCGTTCAACGTCCAGACCCTTTCGCAAACTCAAATAATAAAACGAAAAGGCCTTGTCCAGCTTGTCGTAAAACTCCCGGTCGGTTTCCATCAAATAATTGTAAAACCCGCTCAGAGCGGAAATTCCGCACAGACGGTTCATGCCCGCCTCAATCGCGCTGACCGCCGCGAAAGCGAACAGCACCCTGTCCTGCCCGTTGCAGTTGCCGGAAACCTCAAACCCACAAACCTGACGGGCAAACACGCGCCCCAGATTTTCGGCAAGATCAAGGTTGCCCGACTCCTTCTGATGGGAATATTCTTTATCGAGAGCCAGCTGTTCGGACTCCTGCCGGATATCCTGAGACGGCCTGTTGCTGGCAATTTTAATGTCCTCATCATGCTTGTAAGCCAAAAGGATTACCTCCTTTAATATAACCTGCGCATCCGCGCAAAAAAACATCGTATTCCCGGATGGCCACAGGCCGCCCCTACTGATTAATTGCCGATTCCAGTGCTCTGGCCAGCTGGTCGGGGCAGGAGGTTCGTCTGCCGCCGCACGGGATGCCCTTCAAGCTGCTGATTACGTCTTTGACCGGTCTGCCCTCCGCCAATCTGGAGATTCCGACGGCGTTCCCGGCGCATCCCCCTTCGAAACGCACCGATTTGACAATATCCTGCTCCACATCAAAAATGATCCCCCGTGCGCAAACGCCCTGCGGTTTGTATTTATATGTCATGATTTTGCCTCCTAAAGACAAACATATTCCAATATATTTTATCCGTTTCGAAATAAAATTATTCTCGCGCAATTGCGACGCCTTCATTTTTTGCCGCTTCTGCGACCGCTGCCGCGACCTTGTCCGCGATTCCCGGCTCGAACGGCTGGGGCAAAATGTAATCTTTTGACAATTTTTCGTGACTGACGCACTCGGCGATTGCCCGCGCCGCCGCCAGCTTCATCCCATCGGTAATGTCGCGCGCCAACACCGACAGCGCACCCTTGAACACGCCGGGGAACGCCAGCACGTTGTTGATCTGGTTCGGGAAATCCGACCGCCCGGTGCCGACAACTCCGGCTCCGGCCTTCAGCGCAATGTCCGGCATAATTTCCGGCACGGGGTTGGCCATTGCGAAAATGACCGGGTCGGCGTTCATGCTTCGCACCATCTCCCCGGTAAGAGTTCCGGCGGCCGAAACGCCGATAAACACATCCGCGTTTTTTATCGCGTCCGCAAGGGAGCCCGAAACATCTCGGGGGTTCGTGAGCCGCGCGATTTCCGTTTTTTCTGCGTTTAAATCAGCGCGGCTCCGGCAGATCGCACCCCCAGAATCGCACATGATTATGTCTTTGGCCGAAAGGCTGAGCAACAATTTCGCGACCGCCGTCCCCGCCGCGCCCGCTCCGCTCAGCACAAAACGCTGATCGGAAATCTCCCGCCCGGTCAGGCGGCAGGCGTTGAACAACGCCGCAACGGTAACGATCGCAGTGCCGTGCTGATCGTCGTGAAAAATCGGTACGTCGCAGACTTCTTTGAGCCGTCGCTCAATCTCGAAACAGCGCGGGGCGGAGATGTCCTCCAGATTTATGCCGCCGAAGCTGCCGGAAATCAGCCGGACGGTGTTGACAATCTCGTCGACGTCCCGCGAGTCAACGCAAATAGGGAAAGCGTCCACGCCCGCGAATTCCTTGAACAGCACGCACTTGCCTTCCATCACGGGCATCGCGGCCAGCGGGCCGATGTCACCCAGACCCAGCACCGCGGAGCCGTCGGTCACAACCGCCACCAGATTTTTGCGCCGGGTCAGCTTATAGCACTCATCGGGATTCTTTTGAATCTCCAGACAGGGCTGCGCCACGCCGGGCGTATATGCCAGCGACAGAGCCTGCTTGCTGTCGGCCGAAGTCCTTGAACAGACTTCAATCTTGCCCTGCCATTCGTAATGTTTTTCCAAAGATTCCGCGAAATAATCCATGATATCCTCAATTATTAATTTTTGATAATCAATGATTAATGTAGGCGGATGAGGGCATCCGCCCCTACAATTACCCATTCTGTAGGGTTCGATGCCCTCATCGAACCACACACTGCAAATTAATCATTGCTTACTCAATTTTTAATTGCCTTTTTGTATTCCAGCATCCGGGCGAAATGCTCGTCCGGCGTCACATAACTGCCGATCATGTTCGGAACTGCGCTGTACATACCGTGGAAATCCGACCCGCCGGTCATGAGCAGCCCCAAATCCGCCGACAGCTTTTTCAGGTTGGCAACGTCCTCGGCGGACGCGCTGGGATGCCAAATCTCCACGCCGTCCAGCCCTTTTTCGGCCAGCTCCGGCAGTAGCTCGAAATTGCCGTACAACGCCGGGTGAGCCAGCACGGTTATGCCGCCCGCGTCCTTGATCAGGTCAATCGCCGAATACACGTCCGGATATGTAAGCGGGCTGAACGCCAGCCCTTTGTCCCGGGAAAACAGGCGTGTGTGCAGGTCGCCGTAAACGGTGGACGAGCATCCCGCGTCGATCAGCGCGTGCATGATGTGCTGTTTATACAGGTTGGTGCTGCCCTGGGCGCGGCGCATGATCATGTCCGCCGTTATCGGGAACCTGCGGATGACCGCCTGAGCCGCCGCCTGATTAGCCTGCTTGCGGCTCTCTCCGGTCTGCTTGCACAAGCCTTCCAGCCGGTCGGGCTTGTCGCACAGATAACCCAAAATGTGCACCTTTTTGTTTCTTACAAAGTCATAGGCCGATATCTCTATGCCGGGGATCACGGTGATCCCCTGCCGCTCGCCGATGACCTTTGCGCGGGTGTTTCCCGCCTGAGTGTCGTGGTCGGTGATGGCGATGGCCGATAAGCCGCGGCGGCGAGCCATTTGGATGATCTCATCGATCCCCGCGGAACCGTCCGACATTTTTGTGTGACAATGCAAATCTGCGGGCATTATCGGCAACCTCCTTTTAGAATAATTTATACGTAAACGCACGTTACGATATTATTATATCATATCTTACAAATATTAGCAAGGAAAAAAGAGCACTTCCCTACAAATCATCGTAAAAATTCCGGTTATCATTGTAAATGTAAACGCTCAGCACCAGACCGATGTTCAAAAACGTGCATAATATCGACGACCCGCCCGCCGAGAAAAACGGAAGCGTCTGCCCGACGACCGGCGCGACACACAGGCACATGCCGATATTAAGCGACGCCTGAACGGCCAGCTGCGTAAACACCCCGATGCAGATAAGGCTCCCCATCATCGATTTGGAACGCTTGGATATCCATAATATCCGGATCAATATGGCAAGCAACAGCACCATAATAAGCGTACATCCGACGTAACCCAGCTCTTCCCCCGCGGTGACGAAGATAAAATCGTTGAAGGACATGGGCACCATACCGCTCTGGACTCTGGGTCCGTTCAAAAATCCTCTGCCCCACAGCCCGCCCGAACCGAGCGCGATCCTGCCCTGAAACTGATGATAAAACACCCCCATGGCGTTGGGGTCGATTTTCTCCTGGTTAAAAAGCACTTCGATTCGGTCGCGGTGAAACTGGGAAAAAACATGCGTCCATATAAACGGCATGGCTGCGGCGGCACCGGCAATTCCTATGATAAAATAGCGCAGCTGAACCCCCGCCACAAACATCATTGCGGCAAACATGACTATAAAAAGGATGGCCGAGCCGGTGTCGTCCTGCCTTATCGCCAGCACGACCGGTAGCATCCCGTGAACAACCAGCAGCAGCACGTTGTAAAATTTATTTATCCTGTCTTTTATTATGTGCAGGTGAAAAGAAAAGGTCAGAATAAACGCGAACTTGAGCAGCTCCAGCGGCTGAAAGAACAGCCCTCCCGGCAGCTTTAGCCAACGCACGGCGTCCGGTCTGTCCGCCGGCCCCACGCCGATAAAGAAGGTCAGACCCACCAGCAGCAGCGCGATACCCATAATGACCGGCCAAAGCCGCGCGGTGTCTTCATAGTCCACAGCGGAAATGATTATGGCCGCTATCAGCCCGATAATAAGTGCGCCCAACTGCACCATGGTCGCCATGATTGACTCATGTCGCCGAGTGGCTGAATACACCAGCGCGACGCCGTAGAGCGACGTCACAAAGCAAAGAACCAACAACAGCTTGTCGGTGCTTTTAAAATGTTTTCTGAGTGCCATAAATATAAAGCTCACTGATTCACCCCACAACAAATATAATATTATTATATCTTTTTTTTGACTTGATTACAAGCTAAAAAACGTGTATAATAAATTAAATAATTTTATTATTCTTAGAAAAGAGGGCATAATATGGCAATTTTGGTAACCGGGGGCGCGGGATACATCGGAAGTCACACGTGCGTGGAGCTGTTAAGCGGCGGTGAAGAGATCATTGTAATCGACAATTATTACAATTCCAAGCCGGAGGCAATCAAACGAATCACCGAACTGACCGGCAGGGAATTCAAGTTTTTCAACTGCGATATCCTCGACCGCGCGGGGCTGCAAAAAATATTCTCTGAACACGACATTTCCTGCGTGATCCATTTTGCGGGGCTTAAAGCCGTGGGCGAATCCTGCAAGATACCGTTGCTGTATTACGAAAACAACGTCAGCGGAACGGTCGTTCTGTGTCAGGTCATGGCGGAATACGGCTGCAAAAAGCTGATTTTCAGCTCCTCCGCCACGGTTTACGGCGGCGATAACCCCGTGCCGTACAAAGAGGAAATGCCAACGGGCGCCGTGACGAATCCTTACGGCCGCACCAAATACGTCATTGAAGAAATTCTCAAAGACCTGTACGCTTCCGACAACGAGTGGAGCATTGCCCTGCTGCGGTATTTCAACCCCATCGGCGCGCACAAAAGCGGCCGCATCGGCGAAGACCCCAACGGCATCCCCAACAACCTCATGCCGTATATTTCTCAGGTGGCCATCGGCAAGCTGCCGTACCTCAACGTGTTCGGCAACGATTACCCCACAAAAGACGGCACAGGCGTTCGCGACTATATCCACGTGTGCGACCTTGCGGTAGGGCATGTTAAGGCTTACTATAAAGTCGCCCGCGACACCGGGATTTTCACCTATAACCTTGGCACCGGCAACGGCGTCAGCGTCAAGGAGCTTGTCGCCGCGTTCGAGCAGGCCACCGGGGTCACAATCAACTGCAAGGAAGCACCCCGCCGCGACGGCGATATCCCGTGGTGCTACGCCGCGCCGGAAAAAGCCGCAGCTGAGCTGGGGTTCGAGACCGTTCGCGGGATCGAGGAAATGTGCGAGGATACCTGGCGGTGGCAGTCGATGAATCCCGAGGGGTACGGGGAGTAGGGAATCTGTAGGGGCAAACCTTGTGTTTGCCCTGGCTTAGGTCAGATACCATAGCCATATCTGTCTGATTCCCCAAGGCACGTTCAACAAGGCAGACACAAGGTCTGCCCCTACATAAAAACGAAAAAATTCAAGGAGGAATCGTAATGTTCTACGCAAAAAAATGTCTGCCTTTGTTGCTGGCGTTGGTGTTGGTGCTGGTTTTGGCCGGGTGCGGTGGAAATTCGTCGAGTGTTCCCCCGTCTGAACCTGAGGACACATCCGCACCTGAGGAAATTCTTTCCGGCGAATGGGCGTCCGTCTCAGCGGGAGAAGATCACACCATGGCAGTCAAGTCTGATGGAAGTCTTTGGGCTTGGGGGTCAAACGAGTATGGTCAATTAGGTGACGGTACTACGGAAGATAGAGCTGCGCCTGTGAAGGTTATGGATGATGTACAATCTGTTTCGGCGGGATATGCTCATACTGCGGTAATTAAAAGCGACGGCAGTCTCTGGGCTTGGGGGTGGAATCGGAGCGGACAATTAGGCGATGGTACGACAGAAGATAAAGCTACCCCGGTGCAAATTATGGAGGATGTACAGTCTGTTTCGGCGGGAGAAGCCTTGACCATGACTATCAAAACCGACAATAGCCTTTGGGGCTGGGGGGCAAACGATCATGGCCAATTATGCAATGGTATTACAGAAGATACAACCACTCCAATGAAAATTATGGAGGATGTCCAATCCATTTCGGATGGGTACTTTTTTCATATCATGGTAGTCCAAAATGACGGTAGCCTTTGGGGTTGGGGACGCAACACTTCTGGTTACTTGGGCGACGGGACAAGAGAAGATAAAACTACTCCGGTGCAAATTATGGAGGATGTCCAGTTTGTTTCGGCTGGATGGTCATATACTATGGCAATAAAAAAGGACTCTAGCCTTTGGGCTTGGGGATCAAATATTGTTGTAGACACCTCAGAGAGTCAACTAACCCCAGTAAAAATCATGGATGATATTCGGCTTGTTTCAGGGGGAAATGGTCATGCGATGGCAATTAGAAACGATGGTAGCCTTTGGGCTTGGGGGGGCAATCAATATGGCTCGTTAGGTGATGGTACTACTGGCTCATTAGGAGATGATAATAAAGTAGATAATACTGCCTCGGTGCAAATCATGGAAGATGCCAGGTCTGTTTCGGCGGGAGGTTTTCATACCATGGCAATTAAAAACGACGGCAGCCTTTGGGCTTGGGGATGGAATAAGTATGGCCAATTAGGCGACGGCACGACAGAGGACAGAGCAACCCCGGTGCAAATAAAATAACACGGTATGATTGACCGTGATAATCGCAAATTTTTTATAAAAAGAGGGAAGGGCTATGATCAAAAAAAACATTTGTTTAGCAATCGCATTGGCACTGTGCGCGAGCCTGTGCGCGAGCCTGTGCGCCTGCGGCGCGCCGCACCCCATCACCGGCAGCCAGTTTCAGGAGCGGGTGGTGAATCTGGGCTACACAACCGAAGACATCACCCATCAGTATGTGGATATAATCGGCTATCCGAAGGTTGTGCGCTGTATCGGTTTCGCGTCATATCCGCTGCATTTTGAGTTTTTCGAGATGGCCGACGTGGATTTCGCGGTGGAGTTTTTCCGCATAAGCAAGGATCAGGTGGACGAATTCAACCGGGAGAACGGTGAAAAACCGGCCACCGACACCGACAAGGACGATTATCAGAAATATGTCATGACCACCGGCGGGATAAAATATGTTATCGCGCGCGTGGACACCACGGTTCTGTACGCGTATTGTGAGGACATCAGCGATCTGACGCAATTCAACAACGCGATTAAAGCGGTGGGGTATTAGGTCGGCGTGCCGCAATCTAAGGGGGAAATGTTAATGGATATATTGATGAGTAAACATTATGATGGATATGAAGGCGAGCCAGAGATACAATTCATCAAAATATCCAGCGGGAGCGAACGAACGATTTTAAGTATATGGGTTGGTTTTTTTGATGATATTATGTGTCAATTTAAGCCTGTAAACTCTGAGTGGAAAGGATTGGCACATTATTATCATCTTGCAATTGGTTGGGAAGATGATATTTGGGAAATCCCCGATGTGCAGTTGGCGTTAAACGAATTTTACAGTATAAAATCAAGCCGTTTTCAATTCCCGGAAACTTCAAAAGTCTTATCTTCAATCTGTGATTTGCTTATGTCTGCCATAAATAATAATCAGAAAGTCTGGATCGACAAGGATTAGTGCAAAAACACTCTAAAAAAGTATTCTGCGATTGAAAAAAATAGTGAATTGCCAAAGTAAAGTCTGTACGGCAAATCAAAGTCTGTTTGCAAGAGTAAAATCTACCGCAGAAGCCTGAAATAACCTGACCAAATATTAGATGACAGACAAAAGTCTATCTCTACAGACTTTTTTATGGCACAGCGCAAAAAAGCGTTGCAAGGCAAAGCCCGCCAA
>Ga0123353_10010815_pt1 | contig 12773 bp, 13 predicted proteins | sample TergutLab28metaG_3_FD_92763 | JGI IMG/M metagenome (GOLD analysis project Ga0123353, IMG submission 92763) | Labiotermes labralis P3 segment gut microbial communities from Petit-Saut dam, French Guiana - Lab288 P3 | ecosystem: Host-associated > Arthropoda: Insects > Digestive system > Gut ...
CCGTGCCTGGGTCCAACGCGCTTGTGGGTTCGTCGAGAATAAGTAGCTTTGGGGCGTACAATATAGCGCGGGCCAGCGCAAGCCTTTGGCTCATCCCCCGCGAAAGCGTCGAAGACCCTGCCGATGTTCGTTATGGCCAGGAGGGCGACGACGGTCACCGCCGTCATGGCTATGAAGCTTTTGGCCCTCAGCGTCTGCAGGTACGTGAACTTCGCGACCTTGAATACGTCCCTCATGACTCCCCTTCCGTCTCGACGAAGATCTCGTGCAGGCTGGGCGCGCACATCTCGAAGCCTACCATGAGCGGGTCGGCGCGTACGAGCTCGGACATCAGCCGCCTACCCTGGCCCTCGCTTTCCAAGGCGAACCTGTACTCGCCCACCTTGGATGAGTCCACGCCCGCCACCCCAAGCCCCGCCAATAACGGCAGGCAGTCACCGTCGCTCCTATAGATGGCCCGCCTCAGCCCGTATGACTTCTTTATGCCGTACAGGTCGCCGCACAGCACCGACCTGCCTTCCTTTATCATCATGATGTCGTTGCAGAAGTCCTCCACGTGCGACATCTGGTGGCTGGAGAAGATGATGTACTTGCCCTTGGCCAAAAACTCCATGAACACGCCCTTCAGCTCGTCGGAGTTCACGGGGTCCAGCCCGCTGAAAGGCTCGTCCAGCACCACTATCTCCGGCGAGTGGACGAAGGCCTGGATTATCTGGATCTTCTGCTGGTTGCCCTTTGAGAGCGTCTCCGCCTTCTTCTGCCTGTATTCGGCCATGTTCATCCTGGCGAGCCACCCGTCGGCGCTCGTGACGGCCTCGTGCCTGCCCATGCCGCGCAGCTCGCCGAAGTACACCAGCTGGTCTATGACGCTGGCCTTCGGGTACAACCCACGCTCCTCGGGCAGGTAACCGACCTTCACGGATCCCATCCGGATCTCGGAGCCTTCGTACTCCACGCTGCCGCTGTCCTTGGCTATGACCCCGAGGAGCATCCTTATGGTGGTGGTCTTGCCCGCGCCGTTCCTCCCCAGGATGCCGAACGCCCTCCCTCGGCTCACCTCAAAGCTGAGGTCGTCCACCACTTTCCTGACGCCGTACGTCTTGCCCAGCCCGCTCACCTTAATCGGCAACCCACGCACCCCCAAGTACCCCGTCATGGAACCTTTCGAGCCAATCCACGCATTCCCCGAAGCCCTCAGCCAGGAAGGCCCCCTCACCGTCCAAAAAATACGATTCCATTGTCATCTCGCCCGCGAAGCGCCTCTTCCTTAGGCCGTCCATCAGGCGCCCAAAGTCGATGCTGCCCTTTCCCAAGGGCCTCATGTCCCTCCAGCCTTCGTACCCGCCCATGGCCCGGACGTCGTTGAAGTGGATCTGGCGTACGGCCCCGCTGGCCCAAAGGCCGTCATAGGCCGCGTCCTCGACGGCGGAGTAGACTTGATTATGCAAAGCGAGGTGGCGCAAGTCAAGGGTCGCGAGGAGCCCTTCCCTATCCCTTGCGATCCTCTTTAAGGCGTCCATCGGGGTCCCGACCTTGCACGGTATGGTCTCCACGCATAGCTCCAGGCCCCTTTCGCCGGCAATGGACTTGAGTGCGTCGTAGGACACCACGTTCCTTTCCAGGCACTCATCGGACCTCGGGTTCCCCCATAGGTGGACGACCACCTTCGAGGCCCCCAGCCCGCCGGCCAGGTCCGCGCATTCGGTGAACCTTGAGATGGCTTCGTCCCAATCCCCGGTACCGGTCTCGGCGAACCCCGACGCCAGCGTCTTGTCCGCGTGGACCCCCCAGACTTTCAAGCCCATCCTAGCCACCTCCTCGGCCACCTCCCCGAAGTGGCCGTACCAAGTGGGGTATACCATGAGCTCCACCGCCCTGCCCTTTAAGGACGATGCGGCCCGGCTAATATAGTCCCAATGCGCGTGCCCCGGGTATCCGGTCACGCTGCCGGTCGATATGGTCAGCAATATGCCCTCCCGTCGTTCATGCCCTCTAGCTAAGTATACGCCATGCGGTACGCCTCGCCGCCTTCGGGCCCAAACCCAAGCCTCAGGCTTCCAGCCTTCCTATGGCCCGGATCCGGAAACCAGGCTCAGGCCGGCTTTGATCAGCCCGGCGATCGGCTCCGGCATGTACGCCACCGTCAACGCCACCGCGGACGCCATGGCCACGGCTATATGCTCCGGGCCCAGGCGGGGCGAGGTATCATCCGGGCCTAGGCGGTGCGAGGCGCCGTCCGGACCCGGCGGCGGCTTCGCCTCCGCCCCATGGCCCAAGCCGCCCGCCCCGTCCGGGCCGACGCCGCGCCCTCGCCGTGCGGCTTCCGGGCCGCGAGGCCTGGCGCCCAATGAGTCGGCCCTATACGCCAATGCGGCGGCCAGCAGCAGGCATGGCAGGGCCACCGCAGGCAACCCGGCCGCGCCGCCGACGTCCGCGAATACGTACGCGGCCGTGGGCGCCAGCGCGAACGGGACGAATATGATCGCGGCGTTCCTGACCGCGCCCGGGCCGCGCCGGCCGTCCGAGGCCAGGCATATGGAGGATTGCATGGCCATGCCGACCATGAGCGAGACGAACGATCCGAAACCCATACCCCCACCGGTCAACGCGACGGAGGCGAACATGATCCCGCCGTACGCCGCGCAGACCCTGTGGCCCGCGTCCATGGCCCCCCTCTCCGAAAGGAGGAGCGTTATGTGCGCCAACGCGGTCGCGAGCCCGGAGGTCAGCACCAGCGGCCCGACGAACCCCGCCCCGCCTTCCGTCCCGGCCATGACGGACGTAAGCCTGGCCATGACGTATAGGTGGGCGAACCGGTTGATACCCAAGAAGGACGCCGTCACGGACCCATCCGGCCTCCCGTCCCCCCCGCGGCCCCCGAACCCCTCCCCACCGTATATGAGGCCCGGCAGCAGCCCGCCCCTCATCCCGAACCCCAGCAGCATCAATACGTAGGCGACCTTCGCCGGCTGGGGCGATGCCTCCCCGGCAAAGCCCATCATGGCGCCTATGTCCAGGCTGCGCGAGGCGGCCCATATAGTGGGCTCAGGACCGTCAGCCAAGCCGGCCCCCGCGAACGCGGCCGCCATGAGTATGATCCCCGCCAGGGGAAGGAGGGTCGCGACGGCGTCGTACAGCCTACGGTACCCTTTCGCGGCCTGCCTGCCGCGGCTACCCTCCGTTCGGCGCCAAACCGCGAGGGAGATGGCCGAGCATAGCCAGATGACCGCCAGGTTCCTGGACAGCAGCATGGCGGAGGTGGCTGCGAACGAGGCCGTCACGGCCACCAAGGCCCTCCTCACCGCGACCGTCCCATCATCCATGGCCCCCGGCGTATTGGCGAAGTAGGCCGCCAGGCTCAGCGCCACGCAGAGGTGCGCGAAGGCGGCGAAGGCCAGGAAGACCGCCCCGAGGGAGTCGACTCCGAAAAGCCCGCCGAAGCCCCCGTGCATGACCTCCCCGTACTCAAAGGCCTGCGCGGCCAAGGCCAAGGAGGCAAGGAAGCATCCCAGCGCCCCGATGACGCCTATAGCGAGGGCCGAAGCCTTCCTCTTGCTGCCCCATACCGCGGTGACGGCCGCGATAGGGAGGAGGAGCATGAACGGGTAAAGCAAGGTTCCACCCCTTATTACATTAAGCTTACCGCGAGGTAGGCGGCCATCGCCATGGCCGCCAGGAACAGCGCGGACAGGAACGCCGCCTTCCGCTTCTTCCTGGCCAATGCCCCCGCATAGACGGCCATCCGCCTGACGGCTCTATATGAGTGGCGCCTCAGGCCTCTCACCATGGCCCTCATCCCTAGCGCGACCCCGCGCGCGCCGGCGGCGAGGGACTTGGCGGCTCCCAAGGCGGGGGCCGTGCGTGGACCGGACTCCGACCCATGGCCCTCCCCTGGGCCATCGCCGTCCGAGCCGCCCTTCCTACGCGCCGACCCGACCGCGACGTATATCAGGTTGGCCGCCACGGCCAGGCAGAGCAGGCCGGCCGCGGCCACCGTGAAGGACATGTACGCTTCGGGCAGGGCCATCCCATGCATGCCGTCCGGGAGCGGCATGAAGCCCAGCAGCATCTGCGGGTATATGGCCACGGCGAACGAGGCGGCCGTGACGGCGCACAGCGAGGCGTATACGGCCAGAGGCACCCGGTCGGATCCCGTGACGGCATCGCACGGCACCCCCATGTACGCCTTGGCCGTCGTCCTCACCACCCCCATGACGAGGCGCGCCTCCGAAAGGCATAGCGCGGCGGCCGCCAAGGGCACCGCCAGCTCCGAGCCGGGGAAGGACCTGATCGAGGTCAGCAGCGTCAGCGCGACGAACCACCTGCCGATGAACCCGCATAGAATGGGGACGGGCGTCGCGCCCGCGTTCATGGCCGTCGAGAGCGCCGCGAACCCGGGTGACCTACGATAAATGCCGCCCAAGGACGCCGGGTCCCTGCGCCCGTAGGCGACGCTCAGCGACCCCAGGTTGACGGCCTGGCCCGCCAGGCCGACGCAGAAGCAGGTGAGCGCCATCAGCGCCGTCGCATAGGAGGCGGGCGTAAGCTCGGCGCAGGCCAGCCCGGCCGCGATGGCCATCATCGCGGTCCCGTGCATGAAAGGCCGGAGGAACATGGAGTAGATCCCCCCGCCGCCCGAGTCCGCCACCGACGAATAGGCGGCGATGATCGCGCCCGCCGCGATGAGCGGCGCGGCGACGTATGCGGGCTGCCCTCCGTCCGCGTAGAACCTCATGAAGGCGGCCATGAGCGAGGCCATCAGCGTCACGTCGAACACGAACCTGATTTCCGGGGTCCCGGGCTTCCTGAGCGCCGAAACCGTGCCGGCCGCCGTCAGGGCGAGCGCGGCCAGCCAGAGCGCCGCGGCCATCGCCGGCGACCCCGGCCCCTGCCCGGTCTCCGCGCCCCACCGCCAATTTTGGAGGGGTCCACTCCCCAAGAACGCGAAGGAGGCGAGCAGGCATAGGCCGGCCGCGGCCTTGAGCGTCACGTCGAACGCCGCTGAGCGGTCCTTTGCCTTGGCGGGGGCCTCGGCCTCCCTCCCCGCCTTCCTATACTCAAACGCCGCCATGTACGAGGAGACCCCGGCCAAGGTCAGCAGGATGAGCGTCAAGCCCGCTGAGGCGGAGCATGCCGCCAGTATCATGGAGGCGTTGAAGGCCGCGTATGAGAGTCCGAACCTGCCCGAGCCCAGCCGTCCGACTCTCGTAGAGGCCGCCATCCAGACGAAGGGGGCCGATACGCAGGCCATGAAGGACGCGAGTATGCCCAGGTAGGAGGAGACGTCGTCGATCTCCAGCCTAAGCAGCCCGGGAATCCCCGAATGCGCGGCCGTCAGCCCATACGTGACGTTCGGGTATATGGCCAGCTTATGCCAGAAAGCCGCCAGGCAGACGGCCGAGGCCATGAAGGATGACGCGCAGGCCATCGTCAGCGCGGCCTTCCCTTCCTTCCTGAAGGCGAGCGATATGGCCGATGAGACGGCCAGCGCCGCGATGGCCGTCAAGATGACGTATGGATGCATAGGCCTCCCATGCCGCCGCCGATCCTTTTATGCGGGCGCGCTCACGGGATCACCACGGTCTTCCCCGACCTAAGGCGTCCGCCGCCGTCAAAGGCCGACGCTATGTCGCTGAGCGCGACCCTCTCGGTTATGATCGGGCCTACCCGGACCTTGCCGCTCTCGAGCAGCGATAGGGCCCGCGCCTGCGTGTTGGGGTTGATGAACGAGGTCCTAACCGTGACCTCCCTTTGGAAAAGCTCAAAGGGCTTTATCGGTAGCACCGCGTCGGGGCCCGTAAGCCCGAACAGCAGCGCCGTCCCGCCGCGCCCCGTGTTGTCTATGGCGTCCTTCATCGTCCCGATCGAGCCGACGCACTCCATCGCCACGTCGACGTTCCGTATGCCCAGCCTGCCCAGCGCGTCGCCTATGCGTTCCTCAACCGGGTCGACCGCGGCCGTCGCGCCGAGCTCGACGGCCAAGCCCCTCTTCTCCCGCACCGGGTCGACCGCCACGACCCTGGCCGCCCCCGAGAGGGACGCCAGCTGGACCATGATCGACCCGATCGTGCCCGCCCCGACCACGAGCACGTCCTGACCAGCCTTGATCCCCGCCAGGTCCAGGCCGTGCAGGCAGCAGGCGAGCGCCTCCGCCATCGCGGCCTCCTCAAAGGGCAGGCCCCCGCCGAAGGCTAGGGCCTGGCGCGCGTCGACCACGGCGTATTCGGCGAACCCGCCGTCGAGGGTCGTGCCGTAGCATGACATGCGCTCGCAGAAGTGCGGGAGGCCGTTTCGGCAGTAGGCGCACCCCCCGCAGCTCCGGTTAGGGTCCACGCATACACTGTCCCCTACCGCAAGACCGGTCACCCCGACTCCCAAGGCGTCCACGGTGCCGGCGAACTCATGCCCGAGCGTCTTGGGCGGCAGGCACTCGGCGGCGCCCTTCTCCCCTAGATATATGTGGCGGTCCGTGCCGCAGACGCCGCATGCCCTGACCCTGATGCGGACTTCCCCCGTGCCGGGTTCGGGCTTCGGCGCCTCGACCACCCTTAGGTCACCTTTGCCGAAATAGCGCGCGGCCTTCATGGCGAATCCCCCATATTAAGTCAGTATCGTGTCGACCATCAAATAAACCGTCATCAGGCCCATTATGACCGATGAGTACCCCAGGCAGATCGCCGCCTTGGACAGCGCCGACGGCTTTGCGCGCCGGGCCGCGTAGCCCAGCGCGATCGAGGCGAGCGAAACGGGGATCGAGGCGAACGGGAGCACGCAGACGAAGGCGCCCAACGCCGCGAGGACGAACGCGGCGACGGCCTTCGCCCCCACCTTGCGCGCCTTCACGTACTCCTCATACCCTCCCGCGTAGTACCCGTATGGGTTTTGACCCGGCCCCATCCCCGGGTACCCGCCTCCATAGCCCCGACCGTCATCCCGCACGCCCATTGACCCCCATCAGCCGCCTTCCACGCCCGCATCGGCCGTATGAGCGGCCTTAACCTTGCGTTCGAAGTCACGCCTTTCCAGCATGGCGAGTCGGCCGCAGCGCAGGCACCTTATCCTGAAGTCGATCCCTACCCTCAGGACCTCCCATGCCGCCCCCCCACAAGGGTGGGGCTTCCTCATCTCCACCACGTCGCCTACCTGGTAGGCCCTCTTCACGCCCAAGGCGGGCACCCCCATTATCCCATACGACCGGGACCCACTCAAACGCCGCCGCGCCACCTTCCGAACCAGTAGTCCAGTATCCCCGAAGTGTAAAGCGCCTTTACCACGATGATCAGCAGGGGGCCGAAGATGAGCCCGAACAGCCCCATGAGCCGTATGCCGACGTACATGCCTATGACGTTCGCGAGGGGTGGGATGCCCAGCTTCTCCCCGACCACCTTGGGCTCGATGGTCTGGCGGATGACCAGCCCGACGAGGTACAGCGCCAGGAGCTTCACGGCGAACCCCAGGTCACCGCCGGCGAGCGATATGAGCGCCCATGGGATCAGGACGAAGCCGGTGCCTATCACGGGTATGCCCTCACACAGGGCGAGGACGGCCGCCATCACGAGCGTGTATTCGGGCTTGATTATGAGGAACCCCACCGCGCCCACGCAGAAAGTCACCGTCATGAGTATCAGCACCGCCATGAGGTACCGGCCCAGGTTCCTGAGCGACTCCGACTTGAACAGCCTTAGCCTGCTGGTCCACCATTCGGGGAGCTGGTCCGACATGAAGCTTATGTACCTTTTCTTGTCCATGCTGATGACGAAGGCCGACAGGAACGTAACGACGATGAAGAAGATTATCTTCGGGAGCGAGAACAGCGTGTTCATCACGTACATGATGGCGGTCGACAGTATGCCTTGGATGGCCGGCGCTATGCTCAGCACGGACTGCTCGATCGTCAGGGTGATCCGCTCCGGCAGCGACTGGTAGAAGACGGCGAAGTCGTCCAGCCTCCCTCCCAGGTCATCGGAGAACCCGCCTATCATGCCCGCTATGCCGGACTGCAGGTTCATGAGCTCGGCGTAGAGCTTCATCCCGATGAAGGCCACGATGGCTATGACGACGCATGAGGTGAAGATGAGCGAGATCAATGAGGCGGCCTTCCTGGGCATCCTCGCCTTCTCCAGCGCGGAGGTCATGGGCTCGTTTATGAGCGCTATCACGGCGCCCGTGAAGAATGGGGCCAAGACCGGCAGGACGAACAGGAAGATCGCGCTGGCCGCGGCCGCTATGACGACCGCCGCTATCAGCTTCACCGAATGGCCGTAATACTTATTAATCGTGTTCTGCATTCGCCCCCACCAAGTACCTGCGCACCCCCCTGAGGTCCCTCAGGGTCTCCGCGCGAAAGCCCGAAAAGATCGCCTCGACTGCCCGGTGCTGGCCCATTCCCATCTCCAGTAGGAATACGCCCCGAGGCTTGAGCGCCTTCCCGATGAACGCGCGTATCGCCCGATAGAAGCCGAGCCCATCCTCACCGCCGTCCAAGGCGGACAGCGGCTCGTACCCACGGACGGAGGCTTCCAAGGACGGTATGTCCCGGCTGGCCACGTACGGCGGGTTGCATACGAAGACGTCGTACCTTTCCGCGGGATCGTAATTGAATATATCACAAGACGCCAAAGAGACCCTGTCTACGGCCAGGTTCGCCGCCACGTTCATCCCGGCGACCTCCAGCGCCCCCCCGTCGAGGTCGGCGGCCGTCACCAGGCAGCCGGGGACGGCCTTGGCCAGCGCTATGGCCAGGCATCCGGACCCCGTGCACATGTCCATAGCGTCGCATCGGCCATGGGCCCTGACGGCGGCCTCGCACGCCTCGACGGCCAGCTCGGCCAACCCCTCCGTCTCCGGCCTCGGTATAAGGACGCGCCCGTCGACGCGGATTTCATGACCCATGAAGCCGACGCTGCCCACGATGTACTGCAGCGGCCTGCCCTCGGCCCTCAGCCTCAGCGCCCCACGGTATGCGTCCGAATCCGGGGGGCCCACCGGCTCCCCCAGGCGGGCGCGCAGCCCGGCGGGCCCCATGCGAAGCGCGTGGCAAAGCAGGGCGTCGGCCTCGCGCGGCGCCCCTTCCGACCCATGGGCCGCCAGGAAGGCCGAGCCTTCCGCCCGCAGCGACCTCACGGTTTCGCCCTTTACGGGCATGCGCTTGCCGTACCGTCGGCCGCCTCGACTACGTCGGCCGCGCCGGATGCGTCGGCCGCATCGGCCGTATCGGCCGAGCCGTCTGCGCCGGCCGCGCCGACATCACCCGCGTAGTCTGACCTGGCGGCGTTGAAGGCGGCGATGCCGACCTCGATCTGCAGGTCGTCGGGCTCCTTCGTCGTGAGCCTTTGGAAGGCCAGGCCTGGCATGCTGATCACCCTGGAGAAGACGCCGTCGCTCCTCCCCGCGAAGCGAAGGGCCTCATATGAGACCCCGGCCACCAGCGGCGCGAGCAGCACCCTTATCACGATGTTGAAAAGCGTCCCTCTGAGGGGCAGCAAGGAGAAGAACAGGACGCTCACGAATATCACCAGGAACATGAATGACGTGCCGCACCGGCGGTGCCTCACGCTGTGGCGGCGGACGTTTTCGGTCGTCAGCTCCTCGCCGCCTTCGTGGCAGTTTATGGCCTTATGCTCCGCGCCGTGGTACTGCCAGACCCTTTTTATATCCTTAAGCAGGGAGGCCAGCCATAGGTATGCCAGGAACATGGCGACCTTGATCGCGCTCTCGGTCAGGTTGTATAGTATGGCCCCCGACCTGGTGCCTTTGTCGAAGCCGATGAGCCCCGCCAGGAAGTTCGGCAGTATGAAGAACAATCCTATGACCAGTATCACCGATATGGCGACCGATACGTATATGACCGCGTCGCCGCCCGCCTGCCTGGCGGGCTTCGCCGGCCTGTCGGGCGTCGCGGGCGTTTCGGGCGCGGCTGGGCCCGCCCCTTCGGCGGTGCCTTCCCCCGCGGCCTCAACCGGGTCCGCCCCCTCGGCTGGGATCTTCCCTTCGGCCTCAGCCTCGGCGGGCCCTTCCTCCATGAACGAGGCCGACTCCATCAGGCTCTTCGTCGACATCGCGATCTGCTTGGCGAACCCGATGACCCCCCTGACGATGGGCACCTTCGTCAGGACCGACTTAGGCGGGAGCTTCTCGCGCGAAATGTGGACCTCGCCGTTCGGCTTGCGTATGGCCATGGCGGAGTATTCGGGGCCGATCATCATCAGCCCCTCGATCAGCGCGCTCCCCCCGATGCTTTCCTTCCTCGGTTCCCCCCCGCCCGCCATCATGCCGCCTTCCCTGACCGCTGCGTTAATCGCGCGAAAAAAGCCGGAGGTGATCCGGCGTCTTCCATATATGGGCCTCGGAGCCCGCCTCACGCGGTCGTCTGCTGGTCCCTCTTCGCGATCCGCCTATTGAACCTGTCGACGCGTCCGCCGGTGTCGACCAGCTTCTGCTTGCCGGTGAAGAACGGATGGCACTTCGAGCATATGTCGACGTTCAGGCTGCCCTTCGTGGAGCCCGACGTGAATGTCTCGCCGCAGGCGCACTTTACCGTCACGGCGTTGTACTTCGGATGTATGGAGCTTTTTATCTGACTCACCTGCCTTACTTATTATGCGATCCGAGCCGCCATTCTAACATCGCGGGCATAAGGCTGTCAAATGCGGGCGGGGAGGGCGCCGCTCAGTCGCAGCATGCGAAGCCTGAGGCGTAGTCGTCGTTCAGGTCCTCGGAGACGCGGTCGGGCACGTCGCGGACCATGTCGCGGAGCGTCGGCGCCCCGCCCTCCCCGCCCGGGGAGCGGTCCCACCTCACGCCGCCGCCGATGTACTTCCCTTTGCAAGTGATGAAGTACTTCGCGCGCTTCAACGAGATCCTCATCTTCCTCATCATCTCATGGGTCACCGGAGCGTACCTCCTGGCCTCGACGATCTTGTTCGCCGAGGTTATGCCTATGCCCGGGATGGTGATCAGCTCCTCATAGTCCGCCTTGTTCACCTCTATGGGGTACCTGTCGAGGTTGCGCAGTGCCCACGCCGCCTTGGGGTCCACGTCGCGCTCGAGGTCGGGGGCGCATTCCGGCAGGATGTCGTCGGCCCTGAACTTGTACAGCTCCAGCAGGCGGTCCGCCTGGTACATCCTCCTGTTCGCCCAGCGCGGCGTCGGCTTGCCGGGCAGGCTCGGGTCGGCGATGCGCGGAGTGCAGAAGTTCGTGTAGTAGACGCGCCTAAGGCCGTACTTCCTGTATAGGGCCTCGGCCAGTAGGAGCGGTACCCGGGCCGGCTCACCCATGATGCCCAATATCATCTGGGTGGTCTGCCCCGACTTCGCGAACCTCCTGCCGCGGTCCGAGCGGTCGCCCGCATGGCCCTTGATCCGCCTGCTTATCTCCCCCATCGGGCCCAGTATGTTGTCCCTGTTCTTCTGCTTCGCTATCGTCTTATACCCTTCGCTGCTAGGCAGCTCGATGTTGATGCTGAGCCGGTCGGCGTACCAGCCGACCCTCTCTATGAGCATGGGGTCGGTCCCCGGCATCACCTTGGCGTGTATGTAGCCTTTATACCCATGGTCGACCCTCATCCTCCTCACGGTCTCCGCGATGAGCTCCTCCGTGTAGTCCGGGCACCTGTGGATCGCCGAGCTGATGAATATGCCGTACCTATTTTTGTGCGCCTCCCGAACCGCCATCTCCGCCATCACCTTGGGGTCGCCCACGTACCCGGACTTATGCCCGTTGCTGCATCGGTGGCCGCAGTACGAGCAATCGAAGACGCAATGGTTGGCCACGTACATCTTGGGCACCTTCGGGGGGTTCTTGGCCGCCTTTATGAGCCTGATCCTCTCCAGCACGTAAGACTCGCGCTCCTCGTCGGTCATCATCATCAGCCTGCCGTGGTCCTCATCAGGGTCGGGGCCATGCGCGCCGGCGAGGCCGCCCGCGGGGCCTTCGGATCTGCCGCCGTATAGGCCGCTCGTCGCCAGGGAGTCCGCGTCCGCCACGTCGAAGGAGGCGTCTATGTGCATCCTATATAGGTAGTCCTCGTCGGCAGGGCCCATGGCCCCTGACCTTAGTATGCCCGCCATGGCATGCATTATATGCCAGGACGCCATAAAAGGCAAACATATGTTTGCCTTTTTCATCGATGTGCCCATGAGACCCGCCGCATGCGCGCATGCCCGGCATATCCGGCTCGCCCAAGATCCCCAGGCGCGCCCGGCGCGCCGTGCGTACGGACGCGCCTTACGCGCCTTATGCGCCCTTATCGGGCCCGAACGTGCCCGCTATGTCGCCGACGTCCAGGATGATGCTTTTTAAGGCCTCGAACTCCTCCTTGCTAAAGGTTATCCCTTTGCTCATGGTCTCCCTGCCCTCTGACCAGTCACGTATGTCGAGCTTCGGGTCCCTGCCGTTCCAACGGACGAAGTTCACCTCCTTCCGCCAGCCCTTGGTGCCCGTGCTCAGCACGCCCAGATGCCTGACCACCTCGAACTTTATCTCACCCGACTTGCCTTCCATCGCGCAGTCCCCCCATCATCCTGGTATGGCTGCCGGCCGCCCCCCTGCCGGGCCTTTCGCGGCGTCGGTCGCCTATATCTAAGTATTACTATATATTTCTAAAAATTCCTTTTTATTGCCGCGTCACATCGTAGACATGTACCTCTCCGTCGCCAGCGCCTCGTCGTAGCCGTCCCTCCTGTTCGGGCACCTATCCTTCCTGCACAGCTTGCAATTGGTGTAATGCTCCTCGGAGTCGTAGATCAGGCCTGAGACGCTCTTAATGGGGTCC